>Ga0208825_1001018_pt1 | contig 23294 bp, 17 predicted proteins | sample AD_UKC113_MetaG_FD_184450 | JGI IMG/M metagenome (GOLD analysis project Ga0208825, IMG submission 184450) | Active sludge microbial communities of municipal wastewater-treating anaerobic digesters from Hong Kong - AD_UKC113_MetaG (SPAdes)... | ecosystem: Engineered > Bioreactor > Anaerobic >...
TTGCTTGCTTTTTCAATCAGCGGCTGGAAACACGCAAGATGTGTTTCGTATGCATGAGCGCGGCAGCTTGCGGAATAATAGTACCGAATGTAGAATATACAATCGGCTGGCTTACTCAAGATAAGGTCCCAGCTCTTTTTCCAGAGGATATACGCCCGCTCTTTCCATGAGAGTCCCGGCATATGCATGATAGGAAGCGTCTTTTGCAGAAGGTTGGCAAAGTTCACATCTTCCATGTGAAGTGCCGCGCTGAGCAGGTCATCTTTGCCGGAGAAACACTTATACCGAAATTCCACGTCTGATGAATTTTGCCACCATTTTCATCCTGGAGGGGTGATGGTTGTGGTTGAACGCACTTAAATTTCGCATGATTTCCTTTATTATACAGCATTTTCAGGGATCCATTTTATAAATTTGGGCATTAGAAATGGTTATTTCAAGTCCATTTTAAATGGAAATATCGGTTTGAGATAAAAAAACGGGAGTTTTTTCAGGGAAGGCTTTTTGCATATATCTCTTGAAAAGGATAATTTTTTGAGAGTTTCAACACGACACTTCTTGCCATTCTGATGATCTTTCCTGCCAGAAATATGTACTTCAAACGAAAGGTCTTTATTTGCTGCCGGTATTCCGTTCCATTTGCAAAGTCTATCTTGAACAACAAAAACAAATTGTAGGCCAGCATCATCAGCTGAAAAATGGCTTCATTGGCCCAAAAAGATTGAAGCAGGAGATGTCCAACCGCCATATCATACTTGGCTTCTTTGATGTAATTTTCGGCATTGCCGCGTTTTTCGTAAGTAAAGACCACTTTTTCTGAAGGCAGTTCGGTATTGGTCACAAAGTAAAAGTACTCGTATTCATCACCTTCCAGCAGGGATAATTGCAACCTGTCTTTTTCTGGTTTCAGTACGCGAGAGACAACAAACTTTCGGTTTTTGTCCCAGGTATCCAGTTTAGTAACCAGTTCTGTTGTTTCTCTGCCTTCATCACCTTTCGTGAATGAAATAGATGGAGCCGTAACTTGAGAAGCGAGCGTTGGATACTCTTTTCCCTTGATCAAATACTTGCAACCGGCTGATTCGATCACTTCAATAATTTCCTCGTCGAAATAGCCGCTGTCCATGCGGAACAGGATTTCCAAATCATCGGTTTTGACATGGGCAATGATTTCTTTGATCATTTCAGCTGCGCCATTGGCAGTATATGTGTTTCCACTTCGTACAAATCCGGTGATATAGGATTTTAATTCATCACAAAAAGCGAATTGGATGTTGTAACAGTTGCTCCCAGGCTTTTTGGGATTGTACCCTCTGACAGCCCCTTCCTGGTGGCCTTCTACATTGATTACACTGCTGTCAATATCAATAGTGATGACTTTGAGCTTGCTCTTTCGCAGCAGCTTTTTGAAGACCTTGAAGTTGATTCCTCTCAGTTCGTGGGTTGTTTTGTAACTGAAGTTCCCCAAAAACCTTGATACAGTTTCTGGCTCTTTGATCGAGATGGCAAATTCCTTGATCAGGGGATCACTTTGCAGCAATTTCAATCGTTCCAGTTTATCAATCCCAATAAAGTTGCCGCACAGCATGGTCTTGATGTGGTTCATTTTGATTTTGTTGGTAGAGGCATTTTCAAAAACAAGATCATGATCAATCAGGTCAAAAATCCCGTTCTTGTTAGCATGTTCGAGCAGTAAAAATAATCCGGCATTGGAAGTAAGATTTTTGGCAGTGAATTCGATTTTATTGATCACGGCAATATCCTCACGGCAGGTTTTCTTATCCTAATAATATTAACATGGTATCTCTACCCAAAATATCCAATTCACTTTTTTAGTGAAATCCTGCGAATGCCGAAAAACCAAAAATACCATCGAAAGTGGGTGATAAGTGGTTATTTTGGCTGTAAATTCAAGTAATTTTAATTCAAAAAGCCTTTATATTTACCAATAGTGGGTGAATAAACCAAATTCTGCAATTTGACTGATTTGGCGACGTGGAATCCGGGACTCGATATATGCTGTAAATAAAAGACAGCTTCATTAATAAATCCCATCTTCGCACTTGGAACAAAACCACCTTCAGTCCACGAGTAATTTTTGCACTCACCAATGAAATTGCCATCATCTGAAACGAGATCAAATTTGTGGCTCTTTGGCGGATTGCCAATCAGTATCGGATGTTCAGTCTGAAATCCAACCAGGAAATAATGCCTAAGCACTTCTGCTGCAATTGTTTGAAAACTCTTACCCTTAACCGTGTTCTTGCTATTTGGCTCTGGCATTATTTATTCTCCATGAGATATGGAGTTCGGCTCAAAGAGTTCCAATGAAGATATCCTGTTATCATGATGCTGTATTTTTATATAGGTGTATTATCAAAAAAACAACCTTACATCGAAGCCTGGTTTGAAGGTTTATCGAAAATTTCTTTGCATATAAACAACCCATACACAATAAATCCTCACCACAGTTACAGAAATCCTTTCCCAATACGATGAAATTCTTCGAGATCGAAGAAAAAACGAAAAATATTCGGTCAATTGATCCCTAAAGCCTTCAAGGCAGCTGTAACTGGATCACTGTAGAAAATCGGGTCAACCCGTTCAACGATATCAGCCGATACATCAAGGAAATTTCTTTTATTCTCAATTGGAATCAATGCTTTTCTTGCGCCGTTATCCATAGCCATTTGTAATGGTTCTGCCAGTGATCGCATCGGTTTGATGTTTCCCTGAATACTAAGGTCACCAAGGATTAATAGACTTGGTTGTACAGGATGTTTCTTTAGAGCAGAGTGAATCGCGATAACCAGTGCGACCCCTGCTTCACAGGGTATATGATTAACCAGAAGGTCGACAGCTTCTACATGAAAGTCGGTTATATCAAAAGTCTGTGCGATTCCAAGCGCAACTTTGTGCCCCTGAAGATAAGCAAACGCTCTCTGGATAGATTCCTTCATTGTGGGATCGGATACACCTGCCATTTTCAATTTCCCTGTACCAGGGGCGACACCAACTTCCAATCGATACAAACCAACTTTTCCTTGATTATCTACAGAAGCGGTATAGACAGATCCTGGAGCTAATGGATCCGTGGAAATTAGATTTCGCCCACCTTCTTCAGGAACTCCTACAAATCGCTCCTGGTGATCTTCTTGATCTAGATAAGAGAAAGATGTCTGATAGTATTCGAAAGAGCCCATCTTTTTGAGTTGTTCTTTTACCCTTCGGCGGCCTTCCAAAGCAAACTCGACAAGTTCAGCCAATTCATCCTTCGTGATCTCTTTGTCGGGGTAGATCAGCTTAGCCATACCCGCAACCGTCTTTCGTACGGCTTTGACATCACGAGCATTGAGATGCGACCCAAGTGAGTAATGGGTGTCAATTAATTCAGTAAAATTATGCCGACGTAATTCGCGCAAAGCTTCCGCCAAATAATCCACTACAAAGCCATAACCATCTGTGAAGTGCTCTATCCGCATTTTCGGGATTTCCCATCCCGGCAAATAATAGTGGATGCGGTCCAGAAAAGCCATATCTTCTCGAATGATCTCAGGTAAGGGAGTGAAAAGATGTGATGACCGCACCATCACTTCCACAGGCTGATTGGTGTTACCGAACATGGCAATGGATGCTGTTCCAGAAAGCGCATCTCTTCCCCGGGCAAATGTCCCTGATTCGCAATACGTTTTCAACGTGGTAATCACTTCAGCTGGCATTTTCTGTAAATCGGCGACTTCGTCAAATGCCACACTATCCCATAAACCGACCAGCCCAATTTTTCCGCTGGCCATGTTATAAAACAGATTGGCAACCGTAGTAGGCCCCGTCATTAAAATGGCGTAGGGCGATAATTCTTGGAAAGCATACGATTTTCCTGTGCCCCGAGGTCCCAATTCGATCAAGTTATAATTTTGCTCGCAGAGCGGCACCAGACGCAGCAGGAAGAGCAGCTTCAACCGGCGGTCAAAATTAGCCGGTTCCATCCCCATCGTTCGGATTAACAAGTCGATCCATTCATCGGATGAAAACGCATGCCTCCCCTGACAATATTCTTTCAAATCAAAAGATGCCAGTTGAATTGGCCGTAAATCATCAATCCAAAATGGGCTGCGTTTACCGGTAGCTGTTTCATCATATTCATGCCGGATATCGATCTGCGCCCACACCCCACCCATCAAAAGGCGATCATACTTACGGATGTACTCCTCAGGAATATGAATGAACTTATGCCCAAAATTGACCATCTCGGCCCAATACTTATCATCGTCGGAAAGGTAACGCACTTTCACCTTGTCGATAAAAGTATGTTTCCCCTTTTCCCTCACAAACGACTGGGCTTTATTAGCTTCATCAGGGCGTACAAAATTATCCGCTAGAGTAGAGTTAACCACCCTTAAGCCGGCCTCAATTGCAATCGGATCATCCGTCGCGCAGTATTTGCCTAGTAAATATTCCAACACAAACACCGGAACACTAGCGCCTACTTTGATTTTTCGCACCAGGTCTTTTCGCACAACTTTTCCGGCAAATACAGCGGCAGCTTTTTGATCTATTGCTTCCATTCTTCTCTCCTAAATAGCAAATGCCATTTCAATATCATTGAGTCGGCTTAACTCTACGCCAGTTTCAGCATCCAGTAAAACAACACTTACCGCAGTCTTTTTCCCTTCCGGCTCTTTTGTGATCATCAGGGTTACTGTATTAGCTTCGATGCACCGTGGATTCTCTGGATGGGCTCGTAATTGAACGTCACCAGTTGCCTCAGAAAAACCGTAGGATGCACTGATTGCTGTGGCCAGGTTATCGGTGGCAGAGCGGATCTCAACCCGCACTTTGGACGGTGTGGCTTCAAATAATCCGCTTAACTCTCCAGAAATTTGAACAGAATAGAAACGTGTAGAAATTTTCGGCGTGCCGGGCGTCAATTTCCAAACATAGTTGCCCACCCCTGCCGTTTCTTTCTTGTTTGCCTTGATGGTCAACACAGGAATGAACAACTCTTGGGGTGACAACCCTCCATGAAAATATGCGGATGTTCCACCTTTGACCTTGAAACAGGCGAAATTCCAGGGTGTTGAAATTTCAAAATCAGTTTCCCAGCCAAATTTACCAAGAGGAGCGCGCAAGGTGGCTTCATTTGCCGCACCGCCTTGACCCACCCATACCCGCCGATGCAGATCGACCGTGTTTCCACCGGGTGGATCAATTTTCATATCCACGCCGACCTCTTCGCCAAACAAATAACCATGATCCGCTGTGCAAATGATCGTCTTTACACCCAGATCACGCAGGATGCGAAACACTCGCCGTAATTCCAACAGCATATCGTCCATGATCCGCCGCGCAAGGTGAACGTTGTCCCCTTCACACAACTCATCAATTTCTTGAGAAGTGACCAAAATCAGGTCGGCTGTTTTTATCGCGTCGCGGACAGCCTTTTTAGGTGTAGGCAGCAAATCTTCAAGACGGACGTCAACTGTTTTTAGATAAGTATGACTGTTGAGAAAATTTGCCCTATCTTTTCGGTCGCGAATGGGGATCCCATCCACCTCGATGGCTAATTTCCCTTCCGCAGGCGAATACAATCGCGGAGATTCTTTGGGTAATGGCAAGAGGGAAGCCATTCCGATCTCGGTGATGGTCGGGATGGATGCAACCGCCGGTTGTAAATCGACCTCAAATTCTCCAGCCAGGGTCTGCGCCAACTCGCGCCCCATTTCATATCGCAACGCATCGACCCAAACAAAAGCCATTTTTCCGGCTAATAGGGCTGATTTTAAATGCTTCTCAAAAATCTCGCGCTGCAGAAGGAACTCTGGCAGAGAGAATTGATCGTCTGCGTACGTGCGAACAAAGTGCTCTGCCAGCCGGTTACCCGTCTTCATATAGCTTTCACGCGCCTTGGCAATCAGCTGCTCCAGCAGCTTATGAACACCCGTAGTATCAAAATCGAAGTGATGAACGCGGCGTTCCATGTTGCGGTGAGCCGTATCCAACCAGCACCAGGGGTCCTCTGCTTGGGTGTAAAACCTGGCCAGATCCACAGCCTGGGCTTTGGGCGATGCCTTGAGACCTTTTTCCACTTTCTTCGCTTGGGTCAACAATCTGCCAGCTGATGCAATCAGCGCCCACTGGGTTTGCAGCTCAGAGCGCTGTTCAGGCCAAAAGGAGGACTGGCGCTCTTCAGCAAAGGAGATCCGTTTCTCATCCGGTTCATCAATCAACCCACGGGTAATTTCCTCAATCAATCGCTGTTCCAGGCTGATGAAGGTCTCAACAGCCTGCATTTGCTCTACCGTAAAAGGCTGAGACTGAACATGCAGGTCATTTTCCACCTGGCAGGCCTGGGCAGCGTAACCCTCGCAAATATCACGGCGGTTGCGCCAGGTATGCGCCAAAACCGCGCAGGCTTCCAAGGCCGCCGGCCGGGTAGCCGCCGGTGTTCCCGCCAGACCCGCCGGCAGCGGCGGGGGCATTCGAAAAGTCAACTCGCTGGCCAACACAAAGCGGGTCAATGCTTTTCGGTATTCTGCAGGAGAGAGAGATGCGGCCGGTTTAAATTCATACACCGTTTGAAGCAGCCCCACGATTTCCGGCATGGCATCTTTCGCCACTAGATCATCATCATGCGCATCGCTGGAAAGGAATGCCAGGGCCACATCCGGCGGGCTGCCGCTGCCAAACATAAGCGAAACCACTCCTTTGCTCAGGCCGGCGCCCTGTTCAGCCAGGGTTTCCAGATCGGTCAGGCTGAGCTTACCCTCTTCTACCTGTTTTTCAATCGCCTGGGCGGCATCTTCGCCGACGACAGGCTGCAGTGCCTGGCGGGCAATATAGGCCGGGCGCGTATTGCAAGCCGGCGGAACCCCACCAGGTTTCATCACCACGCCTGCCGATTCCAGTTCGATCAAGGCATGCTGGGTCTGCTCAAGAGCCAACGGCACGTAGACCAGCAGCCGGGGCGCTTCGGGTTGGCTGAGAAAAGGCTCGGCAGCGGCGCGTAGGCTCAGAAAGCTGGCTTCATAAGCAAGCTGCTGTACACCAGGCAAATCGAGATGTCTAAATAGATCGCCGTAATACCGCTGGGGGTCATACCAAACTACAATACCCGCATCGGATAACTGACGTTGAATGGCTTTAAGAAGGAAATCTTGAATCGCGCTCATTCCGTTTTTCCAACTGTTGAAACAATTTCTCTCAAAATGATTTTAAGAATTTCATAACTCAATTCAACTAATCTGTGATCACGCTCACGTTGAAAACCGCTCGCCATGAGTCGTTTATCACCATGAACCAGATTACAGCGTACTTGATAAACCAATCGCAGCAAAGCCCCCATTTTCGAACGGCCCCAGGGATCGGACGCCACCGGGTTGCATACGGCGCGTTTCTCTGGTCGGCAGGCATGGAAATGACAGTCGTTACTATCAATACCATCATCAATATGGAAATATTCCCGCAAATAAATGGTGGCGGACTTCACCTCTGGCTTTGGCTTTAAAATACCAGATGGGTCTTTCTCCCCACCGATGCATTCCAGCAACACAAGAGCCCTCGCGCGTGGAGCAACTGCTTCCCATAAACCTTCTATTTGATCGCCAAATGAAATCACTTGCTGTGTTTCAAATCGTTCGCTGCGATTCTCGTTATAAATGCGATTCAACGTGCTCCATGCGATAGCAAACCGCATGTAATCAGGTGGAATTTCAGGCCCTTCCGCGTCAACATACAACGCAACTTCTTCTAATGTTTCAGGCGAGAGATTGACAGGGCTCATTTCACCAACCCCTTCGCTCGCAGCTGCTTGCCAATGCTCGACCACTCGTATTTGCCTTCCAGCAGCTCCTGCCAGTACTTCTTGGCTTCGTTCCACGGCACCAGCTCCCACAATGGGGCGATGTTGAGCACTACGCCGTCGTTCAAGTCCGGCTCCAGGCCAAGATCGGCAGCGCGGCGCAGCTTGTCGCGGAAATCTTCAAGCTCAATCAGCAGGTCTTCCTGGCGTTCCATAGCCTGATCCAGCTCCTTGGCCTGGCGGCCGCCGGTGCCAAACGTCCCGCGTTGGGCACGTAGGGTTTTCAGATGTTCTTCCTCCAGTCGGATCTTGGGCTCGACGTATTGGGTGAGCGCTTTGAAAAGCAAGTCCTTATCCAATCTGTGGTAATACAGCCATAGTGCGAAATTCTTGCGGCTTGATTGCAGCAGCCAGTAGATTGGCGCTTTACGGCGGCTCTTGGAATAGCGTTTGACGTGATCCATCCAGAACCCGCCGGTGCCGGGCTTGCGGAAGTATTCGCGCAGGCTCTTGACGCCCAGCACTTGACAGGCTTCCTGCTCGACCGCCTCGCCGCGCCCGGGGAAGATCATCTCCAGCACGTCATGTGAACGGGTGACGATGTCGTCGGGGTGATCGGGGTCGTCTACCAAGATGCCGTCCCAGGCAATACTGATGGGGTATTTCTCATTCGGGATGGTGGCAGGATGAAGTTGGCCATCTTTGCCAACTACTTGGTCACTCACCATTTCGGGCAGCGTGATAACATCCGGCCGGGCGCGCAGCCATGTTTCACTGACGATCTGTCCCCTGAACGCCGGTAAACCTTCAGCGTTTACCAGGCTGGCAGGCGGGCATACAGGTAGTGGGTCAAACGCTCCAGTTAAACCGGGGATCAATTCAGGATGAAGCGCAAAACGGCCATCCCAACGGCCCAGGTGCAAACCCACCAGATAAGAGATCAATTCTTCATTGCGTGTCCTGGTAGAATCTTCGATAAACTGCACCGTAGCCAGTTCGTCTTCACTCGACTCCTCCTCGAAGTCATGCTCATCCGTTTGACGCGGTGCATATTGCATTTCGAGCGATTCGCGGATATCGCGCGCCAACTCTTCCAGTTGTTCAGCATCCAGCCCCATCGATTGGGCTACCGCCAGTTCAAGCTCAGGGCCAAGCAGCGAGTAGCGACTCCAATTGGTGTCATTGAACTCATTGTTACCAAGCATTGCCGGTAATGAGAATTCCTGGTACGGTTCATACTGCATTGCAGTTATCTTTCGTTGACTAAATTCGGTCTCAATCAATTCTTTGATCCGGTTCATTAATATTGGTGCAATTTCTGGCGCAGGGAGATTCTGAATCATGCTTGCTTGAAATTTTGGCTGTCCAAAATTCTCACCATTAAATCTTGCAATTGCACTGGCTACCTGAGAAGCGCAATACCCTATTGCTTCATATTCTTTATTTCCAAGTGGATATACTTGAGATCTCCCTGCAGTAGGAATAACACCTTTAGGAATAATATACGGCACAATTCTCGTAGATCTTAGCATATAGCTAAAGCCTGGCAAAAAATACCGATCTTCGCTTTGTACCCACTTGGACGGTGAATATCCTCGCATCCGAACATACTCTTTTAAATCATTTCCGTCTTTATGCCAATCAACAACTAATGTAATTGGTGAAAACCATGGGAATGCTTGGTCAGTCTTGGAATAAAAAGCCCATCGGACCTTTTGTTCAAAAAAAGATCGAATCTCCAATCTACTTGAATCAGATCTATATGAACCGCCAATTAATTGCACTGGAGCTTCCCAAATTAAACGTAAGAAGCGCCAGTCGTCCCCGGTTTGTAAACCGACCCTAACAACACCTAAATTTCCTTCAAATTCGGGAAATTTTGTTACTCGGTGAATAGTTTTACTGCTAATCCAATAACAATAAGGAGAATTTTTAAACCTGGAAAATTCATCAGGGTTGATGAAGAAAATATTTTCAGTCGGCTGCCCTTTGCTTAAGTTGATCACAGACTGTAGGATGAGTTCTTGTTTATCCGGAATCATCAAACAACGAATAAATGAACTCTCGCGGTTGGGCGGCTGAGTTGGCGAAAATGTATAGGCCGCCGTTTCCACCATCGCTTCCAGCACCCCGGCGCCCAAATCAGCCATCACCTCGATATAGCCTTCTTTTTGCAGAACCTGCTGACGAAATGCCGCCTGGCTGGTCAGGAAAAACGGCGTGCGGTTGGTGATCGCACCGATTTTTCCTCTGGGTTTGGAAAGTTCCAGGGTTCGTTCGACAAAATTCGCCAGCACATCGCCCTTGGTGCGCTTGTATTTCTCTTCGACATAATTTTTTGAGGGTGCGCTGGGTTCGCCAAATGGGGGATTCATCAAAATGACGTCATAGCGCCTTCGGCAGACATCCACAAAAGCCAGCCCTTGTGCGGCATCCCCAGCAAACAGCTTGCGGCGATAGCCCTGGCCGTTCACCGCCCGGGCGGCGTACTCCTGTAGCGCCTCCAGCACACGCTTTTCCACCGTCTGCCAGAATTCAGCGTCGCTTTTGGCAATGCCGCGCAGGTCGAAAGCCATTTGTTTAGGCCTGGGCGCTGCCGGCCAGAAAGCCAATTGCTCGGCCTGCGGCTGGTTGTCCATCTGGGCTTTTGCTGCCTGAACAGCCTCTTCCAATTCCTGCTCGATCTTTAGCAGCGATCCGGCTTCGCCGGCCAGCTTCATCTTCTCAAATACAGCCCGCACCAATTGCCCGATAAGCGGCGGCTGCAAGTCACTACAGAACTCCTCCAACAGCTCCGGCTCGCCGGGCATCGGCTCGGCGCAGACGATGTTGGCGCGGGTGATCTTGGGGCGCTCTTCGCGGCGCAACTCCAGCGCCTGATAGGCTTTTTGGGCGCGCAGCCACAGCGCCAGCGAGGCGATCTGCGTGGCGCGCAGGTCAATATCAATACCATGCAGATTGTGGCGCAAAATCATGCCCGGCACGCGCCGCAGGAACTCCGCGTCGCTCAGCTCACCGCGCAGGTCGGTGAAGACCTGCGGACAGTCCTGCCAGGCTTCGGCATAGATGCGCTCAAGCAGGTCAAAGCAGTACAGCAGAAAATGCCCGCTGCCGCAGGCTGGGTCGAGAATCTTCAGGTCGCGTGGGTCTTTGAGCGCGCGGAAGGGGATGGTAACCTGCTCCTTGAGCAATTCCTCTGGTGTCTTTTCTATCTCAGTGTTCTCCATGCCTCCGTGATGAACGTATTCCCCTTCTTTCAGCCAGACTTCATTTGGGCGGCGCACCAGATAGCGGCAGGTTTCAACCAGGCCGGTGTTTCCCTGGCGCATTTCATACCAGGTACGGCCAAGGGTATTATCGGTCAGGAATTCGACCACGTAGCGTGGCGTGTAGAACTGGTTGCGGAAGGCCATCTCATACGAATTACGCGGGGCGCGGCTTTCTTTATGCGATTTATCGCGCAACTCCTTGGGGGTGAAATATTGATACACCCAACCGATGGTTTCGTCCTCGGTCCAGATTGTTTTCAATTCCTCCGCGTTGAGCAGCTCCAGCACCTGGTCGAGTACGCGCAGCGGCGGGTAGAGGCGGTCGGCGGGATCATCCGGCGTGAACAGCGCGCCCAGTTCTTCGCTGAGCGTGCCGCTCAGCCAGCGCAAGAAGTGGCGGTAGGCTTTTTCGGTATCACCGACATTGGCCAGTGCTTCATCTTCCGGGTGGTCGGCTAAGTAGAAGAAAAAACCCTGCGACTTAATGCCCTTGCTGACTGATTCGCGGATCAAGCCGCGCGCCTCCATCAACTTATAAGCGCACAGGCGGTTGAGGTGGGTGAAGGCCACCTCACGGATCAACTGCTCCAGAGCATCTTTCATTTTCAACCCGGATGCTCGAATGTGATCCAGACTTATAAGGAGCTGACTGCGATACTCTTGGTCTTCAGCCGCTAAATGGCTTAAAAGTTTTGAATCCTCGATCAGCCCTGATTGGTGAATACCATAATAACCCTGCAACCGGTCAATTACGCTTTTTTCCAGCAGCAAACGGGAAGCAGTTACTTTATTTTTCAAAGTTGTTCTAATGGATTTTTCCATCATTAATCCTCCCAAGGCCATTTTGGACCACCGTACTTCCGGTAAAACAGTAATTCACGATCAATTAAATTGACCATCCGATTAAGTTGGTCGTATGAGGCGATAATAGGGTAAATATTCTTCTCATTTTGAAGGCGATCAATTCTTGTTAAGGCATCATGTAATTTGGCTTTTTGAATTGTTGGATCAAGCGATCTAATTTTTTGCTCAAACGATGAGAATGGGATTCCGGCCAGCAACTCTTGTTCATCGGTCTCGATACATACCTGAATAATCCGCCTGTAAATATTTTTCATTGATGGATTTGAACCAGGAAATCCTTCATAAACCGCTAAACCGAATTGTTGGTAGCGGTTCCTAGCATTATAGCTAATAGCTTTGCGAGCCAAATCTAGACTCTTAATATCTTTAATAGCAATTAATTTGCTACTTGTTTCTAATAAACCTTCTTTTATGCATAACTCCTCGAGGATCCTCTGCAATAAACCAACATTTCCATTCGCGTCCCTGATGATTTCTTCAATTATTGGATTGGAAAATGTCAGATTCAACGCGATTTGGCCAAGTTCTATTATTTTTCTCAGATCTTCGCCTTCCCAAGTAATATCAATTTCATCAAACCTACTCCCCAAGTCTCCATTGTATTTTCCTAACATATTCTGGTCATGCCATGTACCGACAATAATAAGAGATACTCCATATTCAAGCAAATTTTTCAAATCTTCTGCAATACTTTTCTTTTCTTCCTCATTAACATAGTGAAAATCCTCAAGAACAACTTTTTTACCAGAATCGCGGATTGCCTGGGCAACGAAGGATAAATCGTCCACATCCTGACTAAATGGCTTATATGACCTTTTTTGTTCACTGGAAATTGAAGCTGTCCCGCCCAGCCCTGCATCTCCTTTAATCAATCCAGAAAGCCCGGCGCTTCCTTTGAGGCTTGCTTCGACGGAACCTTCTCTACCTGTACCAACCTCTTTTCCAGTCTCTTGATAAACTTCCAATCGGCCTAACACTTCTCGATAAATGGACGTTTTGGCATTCGAACTTCGACATTGAATGACAATACTATCCTTATCTTCGATAGCCCTTTGTCTTAAAACCGTTTTTCCCTGTTTGGATGGACCAAAAATAACCAGGTGCCTGCCCGAGTTCAAGTAATAACGGATTCGTGCGTCCAAACCTGCGCGATCAACATAGGTGACATCAGGATATTTTTCACCTGGTGGAGGAGTATGCACACCAAACACTTGATGTAATTGGTATTTTTTCATGAAAATGCCCATCAGGCTTCACCACTCAATGAATTCATTCAGCCCTTACTCCAAAATGATTTTGACGCCTTCGGCCATCAACTTGAGCAGATGTGTCTTTAACTGATCAAGTGCCTTTTCGATTTCTTCTTCGTTCTCCAAGCCATTATTGAAAAAGGTTGTAAGTTTCACTCGTTCAACCTTTTCCTTCGGCGCAGTAAGTTCCTGCAGCCGCACCAGCGCCTGAGTTTTCAGCCCATCCAACGCCGCCAGGTCCGATTCCATCTGACTGACAGTCGCATTGCATCGGCGGCAGGTGCCGCCGTGCGCCACCAGATCCAGCTCGGTGCAAGCCCGGCTGCTTAAGGACCCGATCAAAGCCACCTGGGCTTCGTGGCTCAACTGAGCCCATTCAGGTCGGGCAGCCACTGCCTCCATGGCGTTCTGGTAGGCTTTGGTGCGGTTGGTATGCAGCTCGGTGTAGAGCTCGGCATACGCTTTTGACAGCGGTTTAAGGTGTGTGCGCAGGTCATCCAGGACGGTATAAAAATCCGCACTGGCGAGTGCTTCGCGAAGTTGATGGGCATGTTCACTCAACACCCCATCCAAGCCGTGCGATTCCAGCACCGGCCACACTCGCGAGGACACCTGGCGGGCGTTTTTGAGCAGTTCCAGGTTTTTGTCGGTTGTAGCAGTACGGATTTTCTGCATCGTGCTGCAAGATTCTTTCAATGTTGTCCCTTCCCCGACCAGGACGCGGATGCATTCCTCTGCTACGCTATCGACGATGGCTTGAAGACTTGTACGGTATTCCGATATCCAATCCAATACCGGCAAACCATTGGCTTTGGCTTCGGCTTCCACCGGCAAAATATCCTGCATCTCCTTGGCAGCCCATTTTTTCAACGCGGCCGCAATGGCCCCTTTTTCTACTTCAACTGTTGTACCCACCAGGTCTTCGTATGCTTCAACCGCCTGAGTGAGCGTCTTTAGATCGATCATGCGCGCCGGGGTGAACAACGCATTGCGGAAAGCCGGGTTGTTGACAAACGGCGTACGGCTGCGGGCATCCTGGTAAGAATCGAAACGCTGTCCGCCTGAGGTTACTTCGATGGCGCCAGCCCGGAACAACACCGCTAAAACCAGCCGCAGCATGTCAGTATCCCAACCGTAGCCCAGCCCGCCAAAATGCGTTTCCAGGTGTTTGCCGGTGCGCGTCTCCTTATTGCCGTATGAGAATTCGCGGTTCAGGTAATCCAGTACCTCACGTGCAATATCTGTAGAAATGTTGGGGATATATTTCGCACCGTCCTTGATCACCAGGTTCAAACCCTGCGCACCGCTATAGAATACTTGAGACAGCCCATTCAAATTGGCCGCTTTAAGGACCTCTTCGGCTTCATTGCCTTTCAAAGCTCGGGCACCCATCTCGAGCTTTGGATACAAATCAGGGACAAAGGCATCCAGGAACTTCTTGATGATCTCGGGCAGTCCTTTGCCCAGGGTGGATCCGTCCTTGGAAACCCCGCGGAACAATCCGCTGCCGGTTTCCACTACCAGCCCAACCTTTTCGACCAGGCGCAGGAGCAGCCTTGAGACTTCTTGCTTTTCAGATGAAAGACAGGCGGCTTCCTCATTGGTTATCTTGTTTTGCGCCTGGAGCTGACTATATTTCTTGACCATTTCACGGGAAGCAAACAGGTTGGCAACCAACGTATCAATTTCAGGGGTCAAGGCAAACACCCAGTACAAGTCATTCTGGTGGGCTGGCTGGCGACTTTCTTCGCGTGTTTCATCCAATTTCTTTGCCAACAACGAGGGGTCCTCCGCCACTCTCAGGGAGATGGGGACCTGACCGTCGTCGCCAACGAGAATGCCATTGACTGAAATGCCCACGCGAAAATTACGCAAGTCACGGAAGCGGTAGGTTTTTAATTTGGGTTCGCTAAAAATCGCAAGCAGGATTTCCCGTTCAATTTCATGACGGTCTTTTGGTTTCGGTTCAAAACCACGCCGTTCGGTTTCCCAATTCTTTTCCTGGGCAGTCTGAAGCTTCCACCCGGATTCGGTGTTGCGTACGAATTGAGCATCACGCAGCCGATTTAAGGCATTTTCCACTGCAATCACCGGAGCAGGTTGATGGACATCCTCAACCAGGCAGGCTGCTATATTTGCCTCTGTCCGCGGCAGATCACGTACGAATTCGAGAAGACACAATGCCTTGGCAACACGAATCGCCATTGGATCAGCATCGCTGCTATTGCCAAATCTTTGGGAGATGTCGTAAATATCTTTTTGCTTTTCGGTAGACAGATTGCCTTCCACCAATTCATAAATTCTGTCCAAGGTGACCAGCCGGCCTAGCGGTTGATCTGCCATGGCCGTTCGCGGAGAAATCAACATCTCGTGAGCCTGCTTGATGATGGTGCGGTTGCTGCCCCCCAGGTGTTTTGGCGCGCCCGGCTGCAGTCGAATACCCGACATGATATCGATCGAGAGTTCAATGTAATGCGGTGGATAAGGATAGAACTGTACGAAGTCTTTTTCAGTCAACGCACTTTTCCGGCTGGTTCGTTCAAGACGAAGGGCAATATTTAATTGGCCTTCATTGTTTTTGAATAGCTCTTTCAATTTTGGCTCTGAGCCCGGCTTTTTTGCCAAAACACGTTTTGTGGCTACTTCCTGAATATCAGCAGGAGACAGATCGATTTCAAATTTAAAGCGGTCACGCACCTTGGCCAGGAGGACTTTCTTATCGTCACCCATTGCGGAAGTGACTTCGTCCAATTTCTCCTGGGCGGTAACAATTACCCAAACTGGAGAAGATATTTGACGTGACTTCATCAGGTTCTTGGATTCGGTGCCAAAAAGCTCAACCACACGTCTCAAGTCTTCGAGACGTTCCTGGTTATAGGCGACATATTGTCCAACCTCGTCCACGACAAATAGAATCGACTTGCCTGGACACCTGCGGGAAGCAAGGTCAAAAGTCCTTTTAACCAATACGGCTGGGGTGACCTGAACCCGGTTTTGCGCCATGGATTGCGCAAAGGATTCAACCGTAGGATAGGTGCTGGCGTCCATTTCATGCAAGATAACACCCGCCCGGTTCCAGACCTGAGTACTGGTCCGTCCACGCTGAGTCCACGAGCCTTTACCAGCCTTATCTAGTGAAGCATAACGTTCATCATAGCGTTGGATAAACTCGTCCAGCTTGCCTTCATTTTCCAGCGAGATTTCAAGCTCAGCCAGGTCAAAATCCTCTGCATAACCCAGATAGCGCAATAAAACCCGATAAAAGAAGGATGAAATACTTTGTGCGCCAGTTCCAGATTGAGCACGATCCGACTGGATATCAAACATGATGACGTCCATGGGATATTGGACGTTGATCAGATCGATCCACTCATCAATTTTTGGATCCTTTATCTGAGCTTTGAATAATTCGCTTGCTGAATGCCCCAAAACATTCCGGTTCGCAAGAACATAACCCAAGTTTTTCGCAAAAGAAGATTTTCCAGAGCCAAAGAATCCTGAAACCCAAACCCCGATACCTTCGTGTGGCTCGGATGGATAATCTGCAATGGCTTTAAGCAGGGTGCGATACTGTTCTTTGATCCGCTCAGTGGCAACGTACTCAGTTATTTCATAGTAGACGGTTTGCTCGTCTGTCTGGTCTACTTTGATGATCTCTTCAATCCGTTGGTTTAAATCACGAGCGAGAATTTCACGAATGATCATAGTTTAGCTCCGTGCTGATTATCCATAGATTTTCACCCGGTAGTTTCCGAGTGAATCGCGGTCTTTCATTCCCATAAATCGTAAGCCGGTTGCCCCCTCGAGAGAACCGGGATAAAACAAAATAGCTGGAACCTGCGTTTGTCCTTGCATCTCGTCCAAAAGTTTAGAAAGATGATAAATCGCTGGTGACAACGATGCCGCCCGTGTAAGAAATACGATTGTTTTTTTCGGGTCGAATGCATTCATTTTTTCTGCCAAATGCTTTGGCAAAAGAAACCAATTTTCATCCGATAAATAGGTTGTAATTTGCGCTTGGGCTTTTTCAAACCCCTGGCGGCGCTCGAGTTCAGCAATCGCATCTAACCCTTCGGCGGATTCGATGATTTCCCATAATAACTGGGCCAATGAAATTGTGACCACCTCTTTTCCAGCACTCTTAAGGCGTGTGGATAAGAAACGCACCTCTCGACGAAGAATCCATTCTTCCTGAGGATCATATCGCAAGATCGCAAACGGAAGATCGTGATAAACACTGATCCGGGGAGGATCTGCTTTCAGGTCGTTTTCCAGCAGATCAATACGTTCTTTGAGAGATAACACGCGCGTACTCCTCCAAATTGGCTGCGGGGAACGTCAAGCGAGTTACTGTCCCTGCTACATGATATTCCAGCAAGTGAAGCTGGTGAGCCTCCATCAAAAAACGTTCAACTGCTCTCTCCGATAGTAAGAACAGCTTCCAGTCTGGGTGATGAATAAGTCGTTCACCAGATGCAACCTCCTGGAATATATAAAAAGCAATAAACGCAAACGCTTCAACTGGCAAGTAGAATGGAGCTATCCTTTTTGTTTTTACCCCTTCTAAAAGGCCAAAGTCACGCAGAGTGCTTAATAGTTCTTGTGCAGAACGAAGGATTGTTTTTTCTGACCACGCCGTAATGGTCTGTTTGTTTTCTATCAATTCATTTATCCAGTCAATTACCATCTCTGGTGTAATCTCTTCAAAACCTTGCTCTCTTTTGGATACCAAGAAACAAGTTGCGGCATCATAGAGCAATCGATCATTCTTGGCTGAAAAGTAGAATAGGACCCGGTCAAGCATTTGTGATAATGCAGGTTTGACCATCAGAAGAAGCAGACCTTCAATCAAAGCTGGATCATCTAAATAACGCTGACGGAAAACGACTAGAATATCCTCAACTCTAGAACGTGTTGCTTTTCCAAAAATATTCTGACTTTGTAAACGGGATAAATTAAACTTCACCGTCTGGGAAATATCCCAGTTGGCTAACAATGTTTTCGTATCATCAATCAGAGCTCCAGCTTTAATAATTTTACTGGTATAAAGCTCAGTCTTTGTGTTGTTCACACGCCTCCTAATGATAAATAATATTCAAGCTTTTTAGAATTTAGTAATAAGTTGTGCTTCTCATGGCTACACTAATAAGCAAAGGCGATGATAAGTTTCAAGTAACATTTTCCTTCTCGAATACAATGAGGTCCCCCACCTGGCAATCAAAGTACTCGCATAAGGTTTTTATCACCGGTGCATCATATCGCGTTACCTGGTTGTTTGCCCAGGAATTCAGCGTGGACCAGGCAATGCCCGTCTCGCGCTGAACGTCCATCAGCGCGATGTTTTGCTGCTGCTTGGTTGCCTTTTGTGCCAGTAAAATACGAAAATGATTGACAATTTTTCCGGGCATGAGCCACCTCGTGTGGGGATCTTCTATAATCATAGATGAGGTCACGAAAAATGTCAACGAAAATGGAGTACAAGGCGATAATAATCAATTTTAAATAATTACTTTGGAAATCTGGATTTTATTGTCCTGACGGTACGATCGTAATTAACTGGGTGAGTAAATATTAAATTCAAAGTACTGATTTCGGAGCATATGGGAATATCCATACTTTCAGCGATTACATCTTTCACTCCTTAAAGTCGTTCCCCTGATATTATCTGGCAGGAGAAAAAAGAAAATCTCAAAATATAATTAGAGGATGACCTCCGACAACACACTCGAAATCACTCTCAATACCTGGATAATTTCCGACACGCATTTCTTCCACGAGAATATAGGAAAGTATTGCAGCCGGCCCGATAACTGGCAGGAATTGATTGTCAAGAATTGGAATGATCTGGTTTCCCCAGACGAAACCGTTCTGCACTTGGGTGATTTTGCGTTAGGCAACAAAAGCAATTTTGACCTCCTGACTAGTAGTCAGTCATTATGAAACTGATGGATAAAGCTGTTTTAGCTTGATCCGGGCATCCGCAGTCCGGAATTGCCAATTGATAATTGAATGGACGTTGTTTCGCTCAGCGGTAATCGCTTGAACCTCCGTTGTAAGGATCGCTTCATCGGGTATATGTTGTTTCAACCTTCGCCCGTAAACACTCAGCTCGATTTCGGCCATATTGAGCCAACTGCCATGTTTGGGCGTGTAATGAAACTCCAATTTCTTGAGGATCCTGCGCGCTTCTGCTGGCGGAAAAGCTTCATACAAGGAAGCTGGTTTGTGCGGTTCAAGGTTATCCAGAACGATCCGGATGAGGACCGCGTTTGGATACAAAACATCCACCAACCATTTCATACAATGGGCAAAATCAATCTTCGTATGGTGTTCCGTGATTTGAACATAGCGTTTGCCCGCCAGAGGTTGGTACACCATCATCAAATTGCGAACTCCTTTGCGTTTATATTCGTAATCATATCGTTCTTTGCGCCCTGGTTTGCATGGGTAGCCAATGCGGGTCTCCTCAATCAATTGTTTCAACCCTTCATCAAAGCAAACTTGTGGATATTGAGCGTCATAGGGCCGCTCATATTGGTCAAGAACGTTTTCCATGCAAGCCACATACTCCGAACCGGCCTTTGGAATACACCACATTTGCTTTTGCCATGGCTTTATCTCGTTTTTTTAAGCGTTCGGCGGATGGTTTCATACGATACCGATTCCACGATGTCTAACTCCACCATCTTCCCGGCCAGCAACCGAAGCGTCCAATGCTCGTATCCTTCTGGAACTTGGCTGCAAGCCGTTGCGATTAAGGTGGCTTCGGCTCGTCCATCCAATTTTCGCTTCTGGCCCGGTCGAGGATCTTCGTTCAGTGCCTTTTCCAGACCGCCCAAAACAAACCGCTTGCGGATCCGTTCCACACATGGACGACTGACATTCAATGCCGATATGATTTGCGGGTCAGATAACCCTTCATCTGCTTTTAGCAAGATCATCGCTCGTTTCATCTGGCGCGCTTTGATGGTGCCTTTTCGGGTCATTTCCTGCAATGTCTGGCGTTCTTCCTCGTTTAGTGTGATATGGTACAGCTTTTTTGGCATTTTTGTGCTCTCCTTGTCTATCTCGGTTGCAAGGATTATTCCATCTTATTCACGGTGACTGACTACTAGTATTTTAAAAGGCAGATTATTTTTGATCCAAGGCAACCATGATCGGATCAGCAAATCATATTGCGAAACCCGTGGTGTAACTTTGATAAAAAATTCCTTGAACGTCGAGATATCGAATCAAATGAAATTGATCTTTTCGCATCGCCCGATCGTCCCCCTTGAAGATGGTTGGATCAATCTACACGGCCATATTCATAATGTTCCACCGCCACCTGAAGGTTCAAATCTGGGACCGAACCATATCAATATGAGCGTTGAGGTCAGAGATTATCGACCCTGGCGATTGGGTGATGTTCTCAAAACCTTCGAGGACCATCCAACAGAGAACGATGTGTCACTCCGTTGACCCGTTCCCCCTTAAGACTCTAGGGGATCGAAGTGGATGGAACAAAGTGCACACCGTTCCTATGGATCAAGATGGTATTTCCTTGCACAAAAAAATATGCCGATTTATTTGTGCAAGAATTTACAGTCTCTCATCTGCCAGATTCGCCATTTGACCAATGCATGTTGGTGCAATTTATGCCAGTTTAGAGTCAAGTTTTCGGGATAGAGGGGTCATTCTCGGTCAAATGGTATTTCCATATCTCATTATGGTAAAAGGCGCTTCAGTGCTCTTCCTGTTCAATCAACGTCTGCGGTAAGGTCTGCGTCAACGTCTGCGGCGTGTCAACAAGGCGTCTGCGGCACGTCAGCGAGGACGCAGACCCATATTTTTTGTCGAAATTATTATTTTGATTTTTTCCCGGACTTTGAAATCATCAGCTAAAAACTTGGATACGTATTTTGATTTTTTAGGTCATTTAACCTTCAGGTCAGTTAACCTAAATAGCAAGGGAAATGCAATAATTCTCTATCGCTGGACGATCCTTCACTTTCACTGTATGATTAACTTGTAGTAAGTCGCATCCTGTGAGCAGTCCGTGAAACTCGATCAATCCCGATTGGAATATTACATCACTCCAGAACAGGCCGCCAAACAGCTTGGGGTGGATTTGGATTCCATATATCAATTGGCAGATGAGGGAAAACTTCAGGCAGCCGTGATGACGGATGGAAGTATTGGCATCAGCCAAATCAGTATGAATAATCTGCTGCCCAAGGAAGCCTTACCTGAGTATCAACTCAATGCCGGCTTGAAAGGCGTTCCAATCAGCATCAATGAAGCCGGCCGGAAATACAAGCTCAACACTTCTACCCTCACGCGCTGGATGCAGCGAGGGCTGATCCACCAATTGGGCAAAGAGGGTCGAAAGACACTGCTGGATGAAGCGGACGTGGCATACTGTGCCAGAGTTTATCGTCAAAACAGTGGTCAAGGCAAATGGGCATTTGATGATTCAGGTCGTCCATATAAAAAGTAATCCCCCGAATTATTACTACATGATATTGATTAACGTGGAGTAATATGCTACAATAAATTCAACCGACGAGGTTGATTTTTTTACCTCAATACACTCCAAGTTAGTTTATATCTTGTAGAATAAAGGAGAATGCATGACAGAAATAATGAATTTTGGACTCGATCTGGGAATGGGAGCTCTCAAGCTGCACGGGATTCAGCAGAGCATTCAATTGATCTCTCAGGCCGCGGTCAATAATGGTCCTCTGGTAGGGCGCATGCTGGGTTTGGGCAGTTCCCGCCTGCCGTTGCGGATCGCTTTGCCGTCGGGAAGCACGTTCTTTGTCGATAGCGGCGCACACGACAGCGGAAGGCCAGTAGAAAACCTGAGCATGGATCGTTTTGCCGGTTCACCGGAAATGCTGGCGCTTTTCTATGGGGCATTCACCCGCTTGATCCAGCGTTCCGATGTCATTTCCCAACCAATCAGTATTACCTGCGGGTTGCCATTGGATACCCTCTCCGGGGAGGAAGCGCGAGCCACGGTGGAGAGCATTCAGCGCTGGATGAAGGCAGATCATACCTGGAAAGCCAATGACCAGGAATATCACCTGAATGTGACTGAGGTTCGGGTTACATCTCAGCCGGCTGGCGCTCTGTTTGATTATGTGCTGGATAATGAAGGCAAGATCGTTCCAGAACGGCGAGGCGCATACATGCAGGAGGTCGGGGTTGTATCCATCGGCATGAACACCACCGAATTGCTGGTGGTGCGCGAAAAAGTTCCGGTTCAACGCTTTACGGGTGCTTCAACCACTGGTGTACGCCGGCTTTTGGAGCTGGTCAACGGTCAGCAGCTTTACTCACTGGGTGAATTGGACACGCTCCTGCGCGCCAATAAACTGGATATTTCTCAGGCGTTGCCCATTTGGGAGCGTGAGGTCACTGGCGAAATCGAGAAACGTTGGGGCAAAGCCTGGCGGCGTTTCACGGCTGTGATCCTGGTTGGGGGTGGAGCGATTCTGCTCAAAAACTCATTGCCTTATTTTTTCAATGGCAAAGGCATCCTGGCAGAAGATCCCATTCAATCGATTGCGAGGGGTTTATGGAAACTATCATTATTTCAGAACCACAATCGAAAAAACTAAGCATGGGTTCAAAGCGCGGTCGCCCAAAGCTGGATTGTCAGGTTCATCAGATTCGTTTTACTTTGAGTCTGCGAGTAGGGGAAGATGATGATCTGCTCTTCTTCTTTTCCGATATTCCCGAACGGAGGCGAGCTGCAGCCTTGAAAGTCGCTTTACGAGCGGGGGGTGTTTCACTAAAAGCTGGATCCGTCCCAATCACGGATGATCTTGATCTGACCATTCAGGGTCTGGTATTTGGATAATCGTTTTTCTGGAGGAAGATATGTTTCTGCTGAAGGGATTTCATTTGGTCTTCAAGATTTTCAAAAACGCTTTGCTTCTGTTGGTGATCGCAACCATCTTGTTTATCGCTTATCGGGGCAATCAGCTGATGAGCGTTCCCCAGGCGCCACAGGGTATGACCTATTTCGAATTCATGGCAGATCGGATCGATGCTGCGAAAACGGTCAAACCATCTCAATGCGGATGGGGAATGATGCTTTCGCTGGCAGCCCTTGGACCAATCTAT
>Ga0208825_1001020_pt1 | contig 23271 bp, 17 predicted proteins | sample AD_UKC113_MetaG_FD_184450 | JGI IMG/M metagenome (GOLD analysis project Ga0208825, IMG submission 184450) | Active sludge microbial communities of municipal wastewater-treating anaerobic digesters from Hong Kong - AD_UKC113_MetaG (SPAdes)... | ecosystem: Engineered > Bioreactor > Anaerobic >...
TAACTCTTGCCCAGGAATTTTCCGGAACCAATTGTTCTAAATAAATAATTTGGAACTGATTTCTATCTTCACCAATAACATGTTGCATATCTAACTAATTAAATTACTGTTAAATATACAATTTTTCCATCGATAATGCAAGTTATTTTAGAACATTTTAAGTCGTAATTGTAAAAGATTGGAATTAGTTTTTGCACAGACTCTCGGATGCTTACAATCTATCAAATGTTGCTTTCGTCTCAGGAGGGTCGTTATCCCTGAGTTGATTATTTATAATCTCAAAAATCTGTTCTCTTATTTTTTCATTTGTTTCCATAGTTGCAGGATTTTGTCAGTATGCGGCACAACGGTCGATGGTATGGTGTCGTGCGTGATTACGAGCCGATTTTCTATTAGGTTACAAAGGCGTTACGTGGCCTGGCATTTGCAAGCTCTTTGATAAAGCTTTGGTTGGAGCGTTGGCTCTTGGGGCTTTGGCAATGTGCTAGCAAATAGGGTTGGCTAATATATTTCTATTGCTTTCCATCCCCATTCATTTTTCTTTTTGTTATACGATAGGATAGCCTTTCCTTTAATCATATCATTTTTATTTAATTCATACTTTACAATTAAGCTCGGCTCTACAAAAATATCTTCAACAAAACCAAAACTTGCTGGTTCTCTCATTTTTAAATTGCCTTGAAAGTCTTTGATTGCGTTACAAACTGAATCACTTGAAGATTTCTTAATTGAAAGTACTTTGTAAAATCCGTCTTGTCCTTCGCCATTAAACCTAACGCTAATTAAATCACCAATTTTAGGTTTTTCAATCATGCCGGAATAACTGAAAAAACCATGCTTTGATTTATCCTTTACAAAATTAATAATTGATTTATTCTCATTAACAAATTCAATTACAACTGTTTCTTCGGGAATATCAGCAAACAAAATTTCCTCGGCTCTTTTTAAGTATTGTTTATAGAATGAGAAATTATCCTTTAGTGACGTATTGTTTTTAAACCAGTCTTGTTCAGTCCATTCTGAAATTTGCTTTGGAATTTTCCAATTATTATCATTACGAGCTAACAGAATCTTTTCAATTTCTGTTTTTGCTTCTTGAAATTTGTTTTGTTTAATTAAAATCTCTGTTAGTTTTTGACGTGTATTAATCAGAAATTCATTTGGCGTTTTCAAACTCAATGCTTTGCATAAACAAGCTATTTTTCTTTCATCCCCAAGTTGAAATGTGTCTGCGAGTAATTCCCATACCCAAAAGTCGTTTCTTTTCTTTTTCGCAAAAGGAATAAAGTTAGTTAATACTTCCTGTTCATCACCTAATGCTAAAAGTAGTTTTGCTTTAAAATAGGGCGGATATTGATACTCTGGATGGTTTTCAATTATAATATCAAGTTTATGAAGAAACTCTTTGATTTTTGTTTTATCAATTGCTTTCGGTAAAATGAAGCTTTCGACTTCTTTTGATTCACCTTCAAGTAGTTTTTTTGAGTAAGCTATGTATGCCTGTTCCACAACAGACATGATTTTCTTCCCCTTGAATTCTTCAGATAAATAGTCTTGTGAAATAAAATTATCAAAACCCCACCAATCGGCAAATTGAAGATAATTAGACCAATTTTTATAGCACTTATGGAAAGCTTTATATAAAAATGAATAAGATTCTGAAGGTTTATTAAAATGAAAGGTTTTTATGTTTTCAAAAAGTAAATTAATTTTTGAATAATCAATATGCTTATCATTTGCAAAACTGAAAATCAATTTACCTATTTGATAAGCACATGTATCAAAAACCATTTTTTCATCAACGGGCAATTCTAATGCTTTTAACTTATTTATAAATTCCACAAATTTCTCAAAGTTCTCTTTCGTAGCGTACTCTTTAAGATAATCATGATACACCCATGCAATTGAACGTTTGTTCCAAATATTTGCAGGCTCTTTTTCCAAATCTTGATTTGCCATTGTTAGGGCTTCTTCAAGTTTGCCTGACTTCCTTAGTTCATTTACTTCTTTAAACGGCATACTCAAATACTTTAAGATTAGAAATAGCCTGATTAATTGTATTTAAAAGATTCTCGCTGTTACATTGGTTTTCAAGCGGAAGAACCCTACCAAAGAAACCATCTCCGTTATATTCAAAGTCAATTACAGCTTTTTCATCTCCTTTCATAAATGTGTATCGCTCCCGATAATTTTGATGGTTAATATCTGTAATTGAAATATTTGAAACAGCTATCTCACTTTGTAATGAATCGAATAAAGTTTTAAGAAATGGTTTTTCTTCCTCTAACTCAAGCTCAGATTCAATTTTGTTAAGTATTGTATCAACTGTATTTCTTACAAATACAATCTTAGGGGCAGTTTCAATTAATTTAGATATTAATTCAAATAATGAATCAGAATTTGTTTCCGAAGGTAATTTTTGAAATTTGGTTTTGAATTCATTTTTGCCATTTATCCAAAACTTAAAAGAAGCCGTTTCATTTTCTCGTTTAAAACTATACCTTATCTCATAATTAACTTTATTCCAACTTACAATATCAATGTATTGTTTTTGAACTACATAATGCAAAAGTAAAAAATGATTTTGCAAAGAAATAGGAGCAGAATCCAGGTTAAATTTTTGCAATAATTTAAAATTGTCGCCAGTTAGTTCGATTTCGATAGGTTTTATCGAATTACCAGTAAGCTCCTGAAATGAATTTTGAACGTTTACATCAATAAACGATATTCCTGAAAAAGAATTAAAACATGGCGGATTAATGCAAAATAGCTTTTTTGATGCCCTTGTTATTGCAGTATATGCCCACCGATAAAAATCTGGATTTGTTTTTCCAGAGCGATTGTGCTTTGAATTATAGAAATTAAAATCTTCTTTGACTCCCTTATCCCAAAAAACAAAGGTCGCATCCCATTCACCACCCTGCGCTTTATGGCAAGTTACCGCATATCCGTATTTCAAAAGTATGCAATTAAAATAAGGGTCAGTTTTAATGGCTTCTTTAAATTCTTCTGTTTTTAGTTTTAACTTTGGATTCCTTTTTTTAAAATCGACATACAACGCTTGTTGTTCCTCAGGTTTTAAATAATTATCTCCGTTTAAGTGATTTTCAAGCATGTAACCATTTACCGTTTTATTTTCCCCTTTTTCATCAGACATAATCAGTTCAATTTGTCGCCATGTGAGTAAAACCGAAGCTGTACCGCCATTTTTTCGATTAAAGCGAATTTCTCTTGTTGTAGTAATGGTTTCAACATTCGACACTACGCCAAATTCTCCGTTCATTATTCCTAAACGGTAATTATTGCCACAAACAATGATAATATCGCTTTTTTGAACTGTCAAATCAGTCCCAAACTTATCTCTTCGGATGGATTGATTTAGGTCGAGTGCTGTTTTGTTTTTAAATGAGATTATCACTTTAGTTCCTTGCTCTAATTTATATGTATGAAGAAATTCCTCAAATTTCGGGTTAAAAATATCTTTGCCGTTTTCTCTTAGGTCGAAATCGTTAAAATAGCCAGATGTTAAGCATTTACGAATTTTTGTTGCAGAGTTCAAAATCCCATTATCTGCATTTTGGCGTTTTACTTCTTTTATTTCAGCATCAACAATCTTTAAATTGTATTTTTCGCTTAAATATTTCTTGTCCAATGCAGGTGAAAAGTTCATTCCAATAGGTGGTAACTGTGCAGGGTCGCCAATAAAAATTATTTTTGCTTTTGAATTTGGGAACCCAATATGAGAATATTCAATCAAATCTTTTAATAAATATCCACTCCCAAAACGAAAGAATTCGCCCTGACTTTGAATATCCGAAACCATAGAGGCTTCATCAACTAAAAATACAGTATTATATGCTTCGATGTTGTTGCGAAGTTTGTAATAGTAAATAAAACTCACATCGCTTTTTTCTTCTTCCTTTATTTCAATTTCTTCTAATTCATCGAAACTATAAATCCCTTTATGAATGGTAGTTGCTTCAAATCCTGTTTTTTGATTTATGACTTTTGCTGCCCTTCCTGTAGGAGCCATTAACTGGTACTTTTGTTCAATAGCCTGCAAGTAATCAACAATTCCTTTTAAGAGCGTAGTCTTACCACTTCCGGCATACCCCTGTAGAATGAAAACATTTTCATCGCTGGTCAAGAAATCCTGAATCATAACCAATGCTTTTTGTTGGTCGTTGGTCAGGTTGATATGTTGGAAATGGTTGAATATGCTCATAATTTCAATGTTTGATGCAAAGTTGGATTATATGTGTGCAGTGGTTGTGCATAGCTAAATATTCGTAATTTTGTTCTTAATATCGAATAGTACTTTGTAATAAAAACTATAATTACTATCAAAACGGCTAAATATGTTTTTTAAATTATCCGATTCATCTTCAGATAACTTATCCCTGTGGCTACCTTTATTTCTTAGAAAATATATATCATCCAAATTAAACTTATTTACTTTGAATTTAAAGTGATTTAATAAGAAAACTGATTTTGTATTAAAACTCACTTTGGATAATTCTACTGGTACAAATTCATTTTTGATATTATCAAAAACAAAGAATGATTTAAAAAAATCGTAATCATAAATTTTAGATTTTTCATTCCATTGAAAAGAAACCTTAGAGTATAAAGTTTTATTGGAATTAATTAAATTGTGAATACCAAGATTATAAAGAGATGCATTATATATGTTTTCAATTTGCAATGATAATCTTCTTCCAAATTCAATAATATCATTATTTGCGATTGCAGTTTTCATCTCTTTAAAATCACGAACAAGAATCTTTTTCAATTCTACATCCTTTACATCTTTATAAAACTCTTTGCCATAATTTACTGCTTTTTTGTCTATAAAATTCAAATAAGCTTTAATTCGGACAATATCTTGTTCTGTAATAGCATCAAACTTAGAAGTAATTGGAATTGATGGCATTGATTGAGAATTGAAAAAACTATTAGCTATTTCGTCCTTATATAATTCCATAAACCAAGCATACTCTTGTTTATCTTTTATAGAATTCAAGAGGTCTTTGGTAAAAGCAATAAATTTTTTCAAATCATTTTCATTCATAATCAACCATTTTTATATCGGTCATATAATACCATTGCAGGATTTAGGCCTTTGTTTATAAGAGTATTCAAGACAGCATCCAAATCAACTTTTTCAGATTGTATTTTTTCTTTAACTTGAGGTAGCTTGTCAAATCTATTTTTCAATGTTAAGTACGTTGAATCTTCTGCGCCTTTTACCATTTTTAGAAACTCAAGTTTACCGTCCAAAACATTGATTAGATTGGGTTTTCCTTTCTTTACATGTCCTTTGTCGGTTATGTAATCACGCGTAAATATTTGTTGGGCTTTTTCGTAACCGTATTTTTCCCAATAATAAAGCCACATGCGTATTTGTTTAATATACCGTTGCCTAACATTTACTTTCTCGTTGACTATTAAGCCTGTTACTTCTTGTCGGTAAACTGATTTTTGTAATCGTGTTTTGTCGGTATTGATATTTAATTGAGGTCCTATCTCTTTTTGTTTGCCGTTAATCTTTAATAAGTTGTCATCTGCAATAATTCGTTCTAATTCCTTTTGAAATTCTTCTTCGTTGTAAATGTTGTGAGGCGAAGAAAAAGTAATATCATCAGCATATCGGGTATATTTTGCCCCAAAACGGTTGGCAAGTCCGGTTAATCGCCTGTCAAGTTTTTTGCACAGAATATTAGTGATAGTTGGAGAAGTTGGACTACCTTGTGGTAAAACATTTTTTATTTCTCCGTTTACCTCAAATGGATGAGTGCATAAACTTGCAAGCAGAAATGCCAAGGGTTCACGTTCACCATTTAAGTTAAAGGGTTCATAAATAAAACCCAATTTAACCCTGTTCCGGTCGAAGGAGTGAAAAAAATCTTTGAGGTCGAGGTTATAAACATGATGATTACCCACATGAACCTTTGCATTATCAACAATTGATTTACCAAGTACAAATCCGGTTGCTGCATTATGAGGCTCGTAAACACACTGTAAAATAAAATTCAGTGAACGAAGTATAGATTTTAGTCCACTAACCGGGGCATTAATCGTGCGTTCACCACCTGATTTTTTCTTTATTGTAAATTTGGCATATCGCTTTTTGCACAAGTCTGGATTTGCATAATAAGTTAGGCTCTTTAATTCAAATGGCTTACATTCTTTTCCATACAGAATATTCTTAGCCTCACTTAGCAGTGAAACAAGGTCTGCCTTATTCTGCATTGAAGCAAATTTTTGGCGTATTTGGTCGATATGTTGCTGTTCTATCTTCATATTTTTTTTACATTAAGAACTTTGAAAATACCTGCCTGATACTCTTTATGTATGAACAATTCAACATTTCAATTGAATTCGATTTCTATCATCACTGAAAAATTCATCAATAACAACTTCATATCTTATAATAAACCTCTATTACAAGACATTAGCCGTTATAAATTCGTCAGGGACATTCATCCCAACCAGAGGTCGGGAGAACATGCCAATCATTGATTCGTTGTCGCCAACAAAACCAGCATGCACGAGTCAATATCTTTAGGCAAGTATTTCAAAGAACTGATGCAAAGTAAAACTTTATCTGTGCAGTCATTCCGCACAGTTAAATATAATTTTTAAATACCCTTTCTGCTTTCGTTTTTATAATTGTTTTTAATTTCTCAGGTTCAATAACAGTAACCTCCTCCCCATAAGAAAAAACCAAAGAAATAAATTCGTAATTCAACTGTAGCGATAATTCGATAATAGCACTTTCGCTGGTTCTTTCTTTTATTTTTTGTGAACCATGAATTGGTTTACTTTCGATGTAAGGAAATAGTTCGTTGCTTACTTGAAGCAGGATTTTATTTGGTTTCTGATTTTCTGTAACAGTTACACCAACAACATCATCAAAATACTCTTCAAAGTCAATTGTCTCATTTTCAATATATATTTTGTCATTTTCTTTAATTTTGATAATTCTATCCAAAGCAAGATTTGAAATTGAATTTGATTTTTCGTTTAAAGCAAATAAAAACCATCGGTTATTGTATTGTTTTAAATAGTAAGGATGCAAAATCATTTCTATTGGCTTCTGCTGTTTAAAACTCTGATAACTTACGTCCAAAACTTTCTTATAGTGAATTGCATTGAATAATTCGGTAAAGAAATTTAATCCTTTCAAAAACGGATTTTGTTCAAAACTAACAATCGGTTTTATGTTGGTTTTTAATTTAAATGTTGATTCAATTCTGATTAGCAGTTCATCCATCCAATCAAATTGAGGCATTCCTTTAAATCTGTTCAGAATAGATAGTGTTTCTTTTAGCTGATTAGCTTCGGATTCATTAATTGTCTGTTTCTTGATTGAAAAGTTCTTATCAGAATACCTGTAAAAAACTCTTTTTCCTTCTCGTATTTTTTCGAGAGGAATTGACCATCCTTGCTCACTTTCCATGAATTTAATGTCATCGAAAATTTGTCTCCGCTTTATGCTTTCCGATGTTCCTGTGTAATCATAAATGGCATTGTTACATGCCTCTATTAAATCCTCAATAAAATACTTACGTCCAGGATTACTGAAACATAGGTCTAAAGCATGGTATCTGATTGTTGCATGTTTATTTGTTGCCATAACTTAATGTTTACGATGGTCGTGATGGGGCGGCAAGATTGCACTCTTTGGCAAAGCTTTGGTTGGAGCGTTGGCTCGTGGGGCTTTGCCAATGTGTGCAATGTGGGTGGGGCTTCCTTCTTCTTTTTTGCGGGAGGGAAGAAAAAACAAAATAAATTTCCATCAAATTTGAACTGCCCTATCAAAAAGCTAAATCCTTTTTTATTATAATTTTATCGTTATAGTATCTGTCTGTCGTACGGTTTTTTACACTTGCCCATAACGTGTCATTTACGCAATAAATGTACAACTGTAATCGGTAAATAACAATGTACCACAACCGGTAAATAAGGATGCACCAGTAATCATAGCAAAAGTAATAAATTATAAGTTTTCATCGTTGAAAATTGATTTTCTGTTAATAAGTCTATAGCTTTTACCTTCAAGGGGTATAACCTGACATTTAAAAAGGAGTCTATCGAGTAGAGCAGTTGCCAGCACTTCATCATCAAGCATTTCCACCCATTGTTGTGGTGAACTCAAAACAATAAATTATTTTCGAAACTGGTACATTCTTATTTACCATTTTTGGCGTATTTCTATTTACCGATTACACCAGAAGATTCTCGCGGTACGGAAAGCCAATGACATATACCGAGGCACTGTCTAGAATTTTGTGTAAACGATAATTGAGATTTCATAATTACAATAAAATTCTGTTATCAAATATAAGAATAAACTGATTCAGGACTATCGCCCAGTTTTTAATTGGCATAGTCCATTTCTTTTCAATCTCATTAATAGCAAGATAAACAGATTTTTTAACTGCGTCATCATTTGGGAATGACAATTTGGCTTTCGTGTACTTTCTAATCTTACCATTCAGGTTTTCAATGAGATTGATGGTGTAAATTATCTTTCTGATCTCCATTGGGTAGTCAAAAAAGGTGGTAAGATCATCCCAGTTTGTTCTCCAGCTTCTGACGGCATATTGATATTTTTTGCCCCATTTCTGCTCAAAAGTATCAGGTGCCAGAGCAGCAGCATCTTTATTGACAGCTCCATATATAGTTTTGAGATCCTTGGTAAACTCCTTTAAATCCTTATAGGTTACATACCGGCAACTGTTTCGTATTTGATGTACTACGCATACCTGGGTGGCTGCCTCAGGAAACACGGTTCTTATTGTATCGGTAAAGCCATTCAGGTTATCTGTACAGGTGATGAGTAAGAAACTTGCTTACATCTTCTTCTGTCTTGAATTGCTTTAAAAACTCTTTGCTCAATAATTCAGGAAGTATATCGTCAGCTTTTTGGCCATAAACTGTGTTTCCATTTGATTCACCTGTTGCACCTGTCGGAGTTTGTTGTAAATAACACATTAACAGTGATTTAATTTTTAAAATTTTTAAAAGTCAAATCGACAAAAGATTAATTATTAGTTATTTACAACAAACTCCGACAGGCGCAAGTGAGGTGCTCTCTTTGCCACACGACAGGACTCGTGCGGCAGTGAAGGCAACTCTCTTACTTTTATTATTTGAGGCTGATTATGATTCATTTCATTTTTTTCAAGTGTCAGTAGTTTTGTGCCTCTTAGGGTTGCAGATAACGTTTTCGGTTTGGCGAAGGTGGCGGTTCTTACCACAAATGTTTATACGAAGCATGTAAACCCGTCACTTTTTGCCAAACCCGTGTTATAGGGCATTTTTCTTGTCATCCGCCAATGTTTTTATATGATTCATTAATTAAATGCTTTGTCTCTTCAAAGTCTGTCATGTCATTAATGACTAGTTCAAAGTTGCCAGTTCCCAAATGTCCAATTTCGCTAACATCTCGTCCTTGTTTTGGCATTGGATTTACTTCTTTTGGATCAAGTTTCAAAAACAAAGTCAATTTATTTTTGTAGGTCCGTAAGCAAGCAAAGTTTTGGCTTGTCTTGTAGGCGATGTAATTCTTCTTTGGCGTTTCTTCAATTGAACTGTCAATGGTTACAATGTAGTCCCGAACAGCGTTAAATAGTTCAAGGATATTTTCGTCAAGATTTTCAAAATGTTCTTCAAGAGTATAGGTAGCAGTTTTTCTTGTCAAGGCGGCTTTTTTACCTGCTTCAACCATAACTGGATTTTTCACGTTTAAGTCTTGTGTGTCTTGGTTAGTGGTCGAAGTCGTTCGTTTGTATACTTCTTCGATATTTAAAATTCCGTTTTCGTAAGTCTTGTATTGCCAAAGTTCAATGTGTACACCCATTACTTGCACAGCGAGTAGGTCGTATTTTTTATATTCTGGTGCTAAACAAATTACTCTGATGTCTGACCAATCAACTTCTACATCTTTTCCTAACGCTCTTTTTGCAGCAATTTGAAAATCTCCTTTGTGGTCTCTTATCCAATGCAAATAATATAGACTTTGATTAATCAGGTCAGATGAAGCAACTTTTTTGTATTCAATAATTACAGGATTGTTGTCTTCTGAAATAGCAAGTGTGTCAATGCGACCCGAATGAATGTTACCAGTTGAAAACTCTGTTGCAATAAGTCGGCAATTAAAAATTGTCTCCAAATTGTTTTCAACGAGTTGTTGCAGGTCTTTTTCGAGTTTGAATTCACTAAGTCTAACTCGTCTTGCCTTTCCTTTATCTATTTCAAAAATTGCCATATATCTGTCTGTTTGTGGTGTTACCTAAATGCCCTACAACTTACTTGTCTATGCACTAAAAGTACATTTATCAATCCATTTTGGTCGGTATTGTGCACTTTTAGTTATTGTTTAACAAAGGTATAATTTTATTACATATCGTCAAATGGTGAGTTAATTTCCTGTAAATTTTCCTGTGAAGCATGGGTGTAAATATCTGTAGCCTGACCTCTTTTATGGCCAGGTAGCAACCGGATAAACCGCAGAGGGACAGCTTCGAGCAGGTATTCGGAACGGCTGGATCCGCTACCGCACGAACCGCTCCGCCAGCCGGTGGGGAGCTCAACGTAGCTGATTCCCTTGTGAGGTAGTGAAGGAAAAAAAAGGCAAGTGGTAGTAGCCGGTAAAAAGATAATCCGGCGAGATTATGCGTTTGAAATTTTGGATTGAAGGGAGCTATTGTGGTTGAGTGTGGGGATGGGGTTGCCACACGACAGGAGTCGTGCGGCAGCGAAGGAAAACCTGAAAAAACATCCATCACCAAAGAAGCTAACCTGCATTCGCTGCGCCACTCGTATGCCACACACTTGCTCGAACAGTGGCTCAATATTTTAACCCTGAAAGAACTGCCGGGCCATGCCGACATTACTACCACCATGATTTACCTGCAAGTAGCGCAATGCCCGCTGATAAAACCACACAGTCCGTTAGACAGGCTGTATAACTGTAAAGGCAATGCGGACAAAGTTTGAGCTGGCCGATGCGGTAAATCTCTTTGGTGTCGGTTTGGCAACCAAAACCAGGCTTACCCCGCTGCAAACAAAAATGCTAGGTAAAATCGCTGTTTGCCGTACTGCCGTTCTGGGCGGGCACGAAGAAGCTTGCGAAAATTGCTGTACGGTACGCTATAGTTATAACAGCTGTGGCGACCGCCACTGCCCAAAATGTCAGGCAGCCCGGCAGGCCTTCTTGATTGACGACCTGGTGCAAAATACCCTGCCCGTGAAACATTTTCACATCGTTTTTACCGTGCCGCACCAGCTAAATGCCGTTTGCCTGCACAACCAGCAGTAGCAGTACTGCATATGTGGGGCCAGAACCTTTCACTGCATCCCCACATTCATTGCATTGTTCCCGTTGCCGATTATACCCTCAATGGCCAATGGAAAAATATCGGTCATTCGTGGATCTACCTTTATCCGGTACACCAGCTCAGCGGGGCTTTTAAAGCAAAGTTTCCCGACAGCTTCAAACGTGCATTACGTAAAGAAAACGAATTAACCCTGTTCTACGATGCCGTTCAGCAAACTTATCAAACCCAATGGGTGGTACACTGCGAACCTTTGCTGGCCAGTGCCGACCATGTGGTAAAATACCTGGGACAATACACCCACCGCGTGGCCATTACCAACCAGCGTATCCTGAACATCGCCGATGGAAAGGTAGCTTTCATTGCCAAAGATTACCGCAACAATGCCATCAAAAAGCCCGTTACAATGGATGGCGTTGAGTTCCTGCGCCGGTTTACCATGCACATCCTGCCCCGCCGGTTTGTCAAAATCCGAAGGTTTGGCATTTACAACCACACCACCAAACGAAATCTTGAGTTGCAGCTTGTCCCGAAAGAAAAACCAGGTATTGATGCGGTAATGGCAATGCAAAAGCCACCCGAAACCAATGTTGAACGCTTTGCAAGGCTCACTGGCGTTAACCCCTGCCTTTGCCCGGTATGCAAAACCGGACAGATGGTTATCATCAGGAAATTGCCCCGGATACGCTCCCCGGCAATGCCTGGTATGATACACACACTGCAAACGGCATAATACCCAACTTCTTTTTGCGCCATCAGCGCAACCGGCAAAGGTATGCCTGCCAACGAACGAAAACTGTCTGAAACAACCGGTTTGTCAAATATCCTGCATTTATAAACCGACAGGAGAAACACAAAAACCTGCAATACGTCAAAGAACACTTCAACTATTTTTCTTCAAAAAATCTTCAAAACCTTCATTAAGTACATAGCCCTGAACCCGGCGGGTGTAGTTCAACACCGAATAATCGCTGGGTATTGCAGACCGCTTATATTCCTATTTATTAGCAACTGGGCGTTGATTCTTATATTCTGTTTTTCAGTCATTTAATGTTTTTTAATTGTCTTTTTCCTATTGCAAGAAACTGTCAGCAAAGTACAAATTTATTTTTTGTGGGATGGGAAATTCAAAAACCGCCCCAATGGCGGTTACATGGGTTGGTTTTTTAAGCTCTTTGGCAAGCTTTGGTCGTGCGTTGGCTTGTGTGGCTTGTAAATGTGCTTACAACTGTGCGTTGGGTCATTTCCACTTAATGCTATAACCAATATTCCATTCTACAAAGTCTGAAATATGAAATTTATAATCTCGTAGTGTTATCCCAACAATGTTTTCGCTTCCGAAAACCTTGCGCTGCCTCATTATGCCATATTGGTCCGGACGTGTGATTATGCGCTCTGATTTGATGTAGTCTGAAAACTTTGACAGGAATTGCCGGTGAACTCCTTTGTGTACACGAAATCCCTCTGTAGATAGTCTTCAAGAGAGTTAAGAAGTGAGTTATAGTCAGCAGCAGATTTAATCCTGCCCTGTTGATTCACCTTCTCGACATACTCCCTTGCAAATGCCAGGAAGGCACCTGTCGCACCTGTCGGAGTTTGTTGTAAATAACACATTAACAGTGATTTAATTTTTAAAATTTTTAAAAGTCAAATTGACAAAAAATTAATTATTAGCTATTTACAACAAACTCCGACAGGTGAGGTGCAAGTGAGGTGGCATGAAAAAAGGCCTTATTTTGGTGTTTTAACCGCTATAAAGCCTTGATTTCTTGTTTTTCCGCTTTTTGTGGGAGCAGAGGGAGTCGAACCCCCGACCCTCTGCTTGTAAGGCAGATGCTCTAAACCAACTGAGCTATGCTCCCCTTAGAACTTACTGTTCTGTTCGGGACTGCAAATATAGATTCATTTTTTTATTCTGCAAAAAAATCAGGTTTGTTTTCAAAGAAATTGATTGCCTCGGCCACAATGAAGTTTGAACCACCTATAAACAGCAGATCTCCATCCTTTTGAACCTTTTTGAAGGAAATTATCGCCTCCTCTACTGAAGATTTCACTTCTCCCTTTATGCCAAGTTTAAAAACTCTTTCAGCAAGGATATTTGCATCAAGAGCCCTTGGAATCTTAGCCTGAGTCAAAAAATAGTATGCATTATGGGGCATAATCCCTATTATAGCATCCAGCTTCTTATCAGCCACAAATCCAAGTATTATAAAAAGACGCTTTGGCTTCAAAGAGCGCAATTGGGCAAAAACAAACTCCAAACCGTTTGCATTATGGCCTGTATCACAAAGAACAGGCGGATTACTAATCAAATACTCCCATCGTCCACGCAAACCAGTGCTCACGGCAACATTTTGCAATGCTTCTCTTATAAGAGCGTCACTCCAATTATGATGAATTAAATTTTGAAACTTGTCATTTGTCGAAAGCAGATTGAGAGCAGTAAGAACAGTCCTGATATTAACATTCTGATATTCTCCCTTGAGATCCAGGTTATAATCTGCAATCTTCACATCCTTAAATTTATACTCTTGAGCAAATATAATTTTAGATTCCATTTCCTCTGCCTTTCTGACAAAAACAGGTCTCGTAGAATAAAGCACCTCTCCGACTACTACAGGGACGTTATGCTTAATAATCCCCGCCTTTTCCCTCGCAATTTCACCCAAAGTATTACCAAGCTGTTCACAATGGTCAAGTGCTATATTTGTAATTACACTCAAAATAGGAGTAATAATATTTGTAGAGTCCAATCTTCCGCCAAGTCCTGTTTCAATAATTGCAATATCCACCCCTTCTTTTGCAAAGTAATCAAAAGCCATTGCAGTTGTGATCTCAAAGAATGATGGTTTGTTTTCTTCCATAAATGGCTTCCACTTCAACAGAAAATCATAGACAAATTCACGAGAAACCATTTCCCCGTTAATCCTTATTCTCTCTCTGAAATCAGTCAAATGAGGAGATGTATAAAGTCCAGTTTTAGCTCCCGTTTTCTGAATAACAGCCGCAATCATATGTGAAACAGAACCTTTACCGTTTGTCCCTGCCACATGAATTGACATGAATTTTTTATGAGGATTGCCTAAAGCATTGTCAAACCCTAACATGCTTTCCAGACCAGGTTTGTAAGCCTCCTTGCCCACCCTTTGATAAGAAGGAAATTGATTAAATAAATTTTCGATTTCCCTGTTATAAGAATCAATATCGAACATCTTATGTTTTTTGCAAAAATGGCAATTAATCACTTAAAAAAATTAATTTTGTAAATCAAATCACATTAATTTTTTATGATTCTATTCTTTTCCAAAGATCAACAGATTATTATTGCAGTCAAAATTAAAGAAGCTTTATCTGATGACAACTTAAAAGCATTGAAATGGTTACTCGGAAATGCTGATGAACTACCTTCCGAATTGTTACAAGGTTATTTTGTGGGACCAAGAAAGGAGATGGTAACTCCATGGAGTACAACAGCTGTTGAGATCACCATAAATATGAATATTCAAGGTATCGAAAGGATGGAAGAATTCATAAGGGTAGATTCTCCTGACGCAAAGCATGACAAAATGCTGCAAAGAATTTATAAAGATCTGGACGAAGAGATTTTTACAATTAGCAGAGAACCTGATAAAATTAAATATATAACTGATATTGAAGAGTATAATCAACAAGAAGGACTTGCTCTCAACATTGAAGAGATTGAATACCTCAGAAAATTGAGCGATAAGCTTGGAAGAGCTCTTACCGACAGCGAAGTATTTGGATTCTCGCAGGTCAACTCAGAACACTGCCGTCATAAAATCTTTAATGGTACATTTATTATTGATGGTGTGGAGATGCCGTCCACTCTTTTTGGTTTGATAAAGAAGACCTCTAAGCTTAATCCTAACAGAATAGTTTCAGCATATAAAGATAATTGCGCATTTATAGAGGGGCCGGACATTCAGTTGTTTCGTCCTCAAAGTGGAGATAAACCTGATTTTTTTGAAGTAAGTCAAGAAAAGAGTGTAATCTCATTAAAAGCCGAAACGCATAATTTTCCCACCACAGTAGAGCCTTTTAATGGAGCTGCAACAGGTAGCGGAGGAGAAATCCGGGACAGAATGGCCGGAGGCAGAGGTTCTTTTCCTCTGGCAGGCACAGCCGTTTATATGACCTCCTATCCACGATTTGAAGTTGATGGAAGATACTGGGAATGCAACGAACCACGCAAATGGTTATATCAGACTCCTGAAGAGATTCTTATCAAAGCCTCAAACGGTGCAAGTGATTTTGGAAATAAGTTTGGACAACCTCTTATTTGCGGTTCTGTTTTAACTTTTGAACACTCTGAATTCCATGTCGAGTACGGTTATGACAAAGTAATCATGCTGGCAGGAGGTGTCGGATTTGCAAAAAAAGAATATTCTGCTAAAAACAAGCCCGGGACAGGAGACAAGATTGCAATTCTTGGAGGAGATAATTACAGGATAGGAATGGGAGGAGGCGCCGTCTCCTCTGTTGACACAGGAGAATATGACAATTCAATTGAATTGAATGCCATACAGCGATCCAATCCTGAAATGCAAAAAAGAGTTTACAATGCGATTCGGGCGCTGGCTGAAAGTGCACATAACTCCATCATATCGATTCACGATCACGGAGCAGGCGGACATCTGAACTGTCTGTCAGAACTTGTTGAAGACACCGGTGCAGACATAGACCTTAGCAAACTTCCTGTAGGAGATTCTACTCTCTCTGCCAAAGAAATAATAGGTAACGAATCTCAGGAGAGAATGGGTTTACTTATTAAGCCTAATGATATGGAAGATCTCGAAAAGATAGCATCTCGTGAGAGAGCTCCCCTATACATTGTTGGCGAAACAACCGGGAAAAAGAATTTCACTTTTATAAATAGTCAGACTGGAGAAAAACCAATTGATCTTCAACTTGAAGACATGTTCGGTTCTGCACCCAAAACAGTAATTGAAGACAGAAATTTTAAAATTCATTGGGATCCTCTTGAATATGACGAACAGGATATAGAATATTACCTTGAAATGGTTCTTCAACTCGAATCTGTAGCTTGCAAAGACTGGTTGACAAATAAGGTTGATCGCTCTGTTACCGGACTGGTGGCCAATCAGCAGACTGCAGGCGAAATTCAGTTGCCTCTAAACAATCTTGGTGTCGTTGCTTTGGGCTATAACAATCTTGAAGGAATAGCTACCTCTATCGGACACGCTCCTGCCATAGCCCTTATAAATGCAGAAGCAGGAAGTAGGATGGCAATATCCGAATCTCTAACAAATATTGTTTGGACTCCCCTTAAAGAAGGACTAAGAGGTATTTCTCTTTCAGCCAACTGGATGTGGCCATGTAAAAACCTGGGAGAAGATGCAAGATTGTATTCAGCAGTTAAGGCAGCTAGTGACTTTGCAATAGCTTTAGGCATCAATATTCCGACAGGCAAAGATTCGCTTTCAATGACACAAAAATATCCTGACGGCAGTAAAGTCCTTTCACCTGGCACACTTATTATTTCTGCTGCAGGAGAAAGCTCTGACATCAGAAGAGTTGTTCGTCCTGTCCTTGCTAATCGTCAAGACACTAGGCTATTTGTTGTGCCTTTCACAATAATCGATGAGACTAGTTTTGCTCTCGGTGGTTCTGCACTTGCACAGATTACCGGCCAACTTGGCAATGAAGTCCCTGACATTGACAATGCTGAATACTTTGCAGAGTGCTTCAATGCTGTTCAGGAGATGATTTCTTCTGACTACATAGTTGCGGGGCACGACATATCTGCCGGAGGAATGGTTACAACTTTGCTTGAAATGTGCTTTGCAAACTGCTCCGGCGGTATTAAGGCAGACCTTTCAATTTTTAACGAAAAAGACCCTGTCAGATTACTATTTGCAGAGATTGCCGGCGTTATAGTTCAGATACCGGAAATTTATATCTCAAAAATTGAGGAAATTGCCGAAGAACATGGAATTGTGATTTATGAAATAGGTGAAGTTACAGATGAAAGAAGCCTTCAAATTAAATCCCATAAATTGGACATCTCTCTGGAAATAGACCATTATCGGGAGCTATGGTATAAAACATCATACCTTCTCGATGTCGATCAAGTTGGTGAACAGCTTGCTTATAAACGTTACACGAATTACTTGTCTCAACCTCTTCGATTTAAATTTCCTAAGGGCTTTACAGGGAAAAAATCCAATTACAAACTACCTGATATTACTGACTTGTCCTCAAGACCTACTGCTGCAATCATCAGGGAAAAAGGGTCCAACGGAGATAGAGAGATGGCCTGGGCGCTGCATTTAGCTGGTTTTGCCGTCAAGGATGTACACATGACTGACCTCATAAGTGGACGAGAAGATCTCAAAAATATACGTTTTATAGTGTTTGTCGGTGGATTTTCCAATGCAGATACTCTCGGCTCTGCCAAAGGCTGGGCAGGAGCATTCCTATACAACAAAAAGGCAAAAGAAAGCATTGAAGAGTTTTATTCAAGAAATGACACTCTTTCACTCGGAATTTGCAATGGATGTCAGCTAATGGCAGAACTTGGTTTTTTAACACCTGAAGAAAGAAACAGGTCACCCAAAATGCTGCATAATGACAGTCGCAAGTTTGAAAGCGGATTTGTAGGAGTTACTGTAGAACCTTCTCCCTCAATCTTGTTTTCTTCTCTTATCGGATCAGAACTTGGAATATGGGTTGCCCACGGAGAAGGAAAGTTCAGCTTTCCTGAACCAATCTCTTATTACAACGTTGCTTTAAGATACTCCTATGACGAGTACCCTGCAAACCCTAACGGATCTCCTGATAGAGTAGCCGGCATTTGCAGTAACGATGGCAGACATCTGGCCATAATGCCTCATCCTGAAAGATGTATATACCCCCACAATTGGGCTTATTACACTCGTAGCAGGATTGAAGACGAAATTACTCCATGGATTGAGATGTTCGTAAATGCAAAAAAATGGATTTTAAAATAATAATTATATGAAATCACAAAAACTACCAAAAATATTTGTACTTGATACAAATGTCATATTGCATGACTACAGAGCAATACAGAACTTTCAGGAGAACGATATTGTCATTCCGATTGTTGTTCTTGAAGAACTCGATAAATTCAAAAAGGGTGATGGAGCCATAAACTATAATGCGAGAGAATTCCTTAGAGAGATGGACAAAATAACTGATAACCAGCTTTTTGATAAAGGAATAAGGATTGGTCCGGGAAAAGGGCTTCTTAAAATCGAACTTGGGCATCCATTCAGTGAACAGATGTTACAGGCGTTTTTCGAGGATATTCCAGATCATAGAATATTGGCAACCACCCAATGGATCAAAGACCAGAATCCAAGCAGAATAGTTGCGCTTGTTACCAAGGACGTCAATCTAAGATTGAAAGCAAAAGCATTGTCAATAGATGCTCAGGATTATCTCACCGATAAAATTGCAGAGGAGAGAGTTGAAAACATAAAGAAAGAGGTTATCTATCTTGACGATATTAGCAAAGACATAATTGACAGATTGTTTTACAAAGAGGATGGAGTTCCAGTCAAGGAGTTTAATTTAAATAAACTTCCGGCCAATCAACTTTTCTCCATTAAAAACCCAAACGGCAACAACAACATACTCGCAAGATACAGAAAAACATCCAACTCTGTAATAGGGATTAAAAGAGTCAGAGCATATGGAATTGACCCAAGAAATGATGAACAGACCTTTGCCCTTGATGCACTGCTTAATCCTGAAATCAAACTGGTTTCACTTACAGGCACTGCCGGAACAGGTAAAACATTACTTGCACTTGCAGCAGCACTGGCTCAGGAACAATATTTTGATCAGATACTCCTCTCCAGACCTGTAATTCCACTGCAAAACCAGGAAATGGGATTTCTCCCGGGAGATATTAAAGAAAAAATGGGTCCTTACATGCTTCCCTTATTCGATAACCTTGCCGTTATCCAGAAAGCATTCAAGCCTACCAGCAAGGAAGCAGTGAGGATAGAAGAGATGCTTAAAAGTGAAAAACTTCTGATATCTCCGCTAGCATATATCAGAGGGAGAAGTCTATCCGACTCGTTTTTTATCATAGATGAAGCACAAAATTTAACTCCTCATGAAGTCAAGACAATAATAACTCGTGCCGGTGAAGGAACTAAGCTTGTGTTTACAGGAGATATCTATCAAATCGATTCACCTTACCTCGACATGCATTCCAACGGACTGACACATTTGGGAGAAAAACTATACGGGCAAGAGTTATTCGAACACATTAATCTAGTCAAAGGTGAAAGAAGTGCTCTTTCGGAATTGGCCGGAAAATTGTTGTAAAAATTATTATATTTGCCCCCCTCATTTAAAAAAAAACCAATTATTTTTAACACATAACCTAATTTTATCACAATGTCTGATATTAAAAGAGTTTACCTTTTCGGCGGTAAAACAGCCGAAGGTGACGGTTCAATGAAAAATCTCCTGGGAGGCAAGGGCGCCAACCTGGCTGAGATGTGCAAACTTGGAATGCCTGTACCTGCAGGCTTTACAATAACAACAGAGACCTGTGCTGAGTACTACAAAAACAACATGCAATTTCCCGAAGGGCTCAAAGAAGAAGTTGATAAAGCTCTTGCAAAAACTGAAGCAATAATGAACATGAGATTTGGAGATAAAGATAATCCTCTTCTTGTTTCATGTCGTTCAGGTGCAAGAAGCTCCATGCCCGGCATGATGGAAACAGTACTGAATATTGGCCTTTGCTCCGAAACCATCCCAGGACTTATAAAAAAAACTCAAAATCCACGTTTTGTTTACGACGCATATCGTCGTTTGATAATGATGTATTCTGATGTAGTAATGGAAAAGGCAGAAAACATCGAACCTGCTGAAGGAATGGGCATACGCGTCCAACTTGACAGAATGCTCAATGAACTCAAGCAGAAAAAAGGCTACAAGAGTGATACTGATCTAACTACTGAAGATCTTATACAATTATGTGAAGATTTTAAAAATAAAATAATTGAAGTATTAGGAAAACCTTTTCCTGACAATGCATATGAACAATTGTGGGGAGGAATTGGTGCAGTTTTCAAATCATGGAACGGAAAACGTGCCATAGCATATAGAAGAATTGAAGGAATTCCTGATGAATGGGGTACTGCAGTAACTGTACAATCGATGGTTTTTGGCAATATGGGAGATAAATCTGCTACCGGTGTTGCTTTCTCAAGAAACCCGGCTACAGGAGAGGCAAAGTTTTACGGAGAATGGCTTATCAATGCTCAAGGAGAAGATGTCGTAGCAGGTATCCGCACACCTAATCCTCTTAATGAAGCTACCAAAAATGAGCATAACAGACATCTGTCATCTCTTGAAACAGCCATGCCATCAGTTTATGCAGAACTTTTCGAAATCCAGAAGAAACTTGAACAACATTTCCACGACATGCAGGACATCGAATTCACAATTCAAGACGGAAAATTGTGGATGCTTCAATGCCGCGTTGGCAAAAGAACAGGCTTGGCAGCTCTGAACATGGCCATGGATATGCTCCAAGAAGGATTGATAGACGAGAAGACAGCTGTCATGAGAGTAGCTCCAGTACAACTTGACGAACTTCTTCATCCTATTTTGGATCCCGCAGCCGAAAAGGTTGCAAATGTTGTAGCCAAAGGACTGCCTGCAGGTCCTGGCGGCTCAGTAGGGGAAATTGTCTTCACGGCAGAAACCGCAGTTGAAGCTGCAAAAAAAGGTAAAAAAGTTATTCTTGTACGTGAAGAAACCAATCCAGAAGATGTTGAAGGCATGCGTGCCGCTGATGGTATTCTTACAGCAAGAGGAGGCATGACATCTCATGCAGCTCTTGTTGCAAGAGGATGGGGTAAATGTTGCATTGTGGGTTGCGATTCACTTCATATAGATTTACATTCAAAAAAAATGACCATTAATGGTAAAACATATAGCGAAGGCAGTGTTTTCAGTTTGAATGGGAGTAAAGGTTTTGTTTATGACACTGCTATTTCAACCGTAAACGCTTCAGAAAACCCTCGTTTTGTCGAATACATGAAGATTGTAGACAAATATAGAGTTCTTGGGGTCCGTACAAACGCAGACACACCAGAAGATGCACAAAATGCTATTGATTTTGGCGCAGAAGGTATTGGGCTATTCAGGATTGAACATATGTTTTATGGCAAAAATTCAGAACAACCTTTGGCTAAGCTTCGTAAAATGATTTTGTCAAAGACTGAACAGGAGCGTATAATAGCATTAAACGAACTTGAGCCATACATGAAGAACTCAGTCAAAAACACAATGAAAGTGATGGATGGTAAACCTGTTACTTTCAGACTTCTCGACCCACCTCTCCACGAGTTTGTTCCTCAAGCTTTCGAGAAACAGTTAGAATTGGCTAATGAGCTAGGAATAAGTGTGGATGAAATTAAAAAAAGAGGAGAGTCGCTTCATGAAGTTAACCCTATGATGGGGCACAGAGGTGTTCGCCTTGCAATAACCTATCCTGAAATCAGTGCAACACAGTACCGTGCCATTTTTGAAGCTACTGCAGAATTGATCAAAGATGGATACAATCCTCAACCAGAGATTATGATCCCTGTCACAATTTCCGTAAAGGAGCTGGACTTCCAGAAAGTTATATGTGACAAAATACATGCAGAGGTTGAGACCAAGACCGGAATAAAAATAAACTACCTTTATGGAACTATGATTGAAATTCCTAGAGCCGCTCTTCTTGCTGACGAAATGGCAAAAACTGCCCAGTTTTTCTCTTTTGGAACAAATGATCTTACTCAGATGACATACGGTTTTTCGAGAGATGATATAGGAGCTTTTATGGGTGATTATATTGAAAAAAAGATTATACCTTTTGATCCATTTCAGACACTTGACATTGAAGCGGTAGGCAAATTGGTTGACATGGGTGTTAAAGGCGGTCGTAAAACCAATCCAAAATTAAAAATTGGAATTTGTGGAGAACATGGAGGAGATCCTGCCTCTATTGAATTCTGTCACTCTGTTGGCATGAATTATGTTTCCTGTTCACCATTCCGTGTTCCTATAGCAAGACTTGCAGCCGCACAGGCTGCTATCAAATTTTCCAAGTAAATTATATAATAATCTTAACAATTTTTGCAGGAGCCGGAAAGTAAACCTTTACCGGCTCTTTAAGTCTCAATAAGCAGTATCAATAATAAAACAATGAAAAAGGTTTTATCAATAATTTTAATTATTTTCGCATTTGTAAACATAGTTTTAGCACAAACTAATCATGGCCCAAACAAAGACACTCCTGTTTTCAAAGAGATTTCCGGTCTTGAAGTGGTAAAAAGCGTATATCCAAACGCTGTAGCGGTAGAAAAAAGTAAAGGTGACTGGTTTAATATAGTCGATAAGGAGAAAAAAGTACTTGGTTTCTGTCTCTCAAGTAAGCCATATTCCGAAGATATTAAAGGATATAACAACACGACTCCGGTAATTGTGATTACAGATAAAAACAAGATAATTAAAAAAGTAGCTATTCTCAGTAACTGGGAAACTGCTGCTTACCTAAAGAGACTTGAAAGACAGAATTTCTTCAATACATGGAATGGACTTAAAGTGTCGGAAGCCACTAATAAAAAACCTGCAGTCGATAGTTATTCGGGTGCAACATATACCGCCACTTCCATTTCAAAAAATGTTGAACTTATTCTGAGCAGAGCGGCAAAATACTGAACTTAAAAATATGAGTAAACTTTCTAAATCTATCATTGGCGTTTTATTGCTTGCTGCAACGCTTATTATTACATTTAGAGCAATTGACCATGAACCGGTAGATGATCTTTCTTTTCAAGGAAAAACAGTAGCCATTATTGAAAACTCAGGTTGTATGGTATGCCACAGTGAAGATCCAAAATTG
>Ga0208825_1001021_pt1 | contig 23260 bp, 31 predicted proteins | sample AD_UKC113_MetaG_FD_184450 | JGI IMG/M metagenome (GOLD analysis project Ga0208825, IMG submission 184450) | Active sludge microbial communities of municipal wastewater-treating anaerobic digesters from Hong Kong - AD_UKC113_MetaG (SPAdes)... | ecosystem: Engineered > Bioreactor > Anaerobic >...
AGAATGATATGTCATGCTGTTGTATGGTTCTGGAAACGGCACATTAATCATGAATGCAATTATTGTGTAGAAAACGAGCCGTCTGATTTGATATTTATTCATTTTATTCATCCTTCCTTACTTTAACTTCCTTTTTTTCTCTTTTATCTTCCTTATTTTTATTCTATTGATAATTATTAATAGTGTAACAGCGTTAACATTGTAAATAATGATCAATATTACACGGTGCTTCATGTGACGGACAAAATAGTTAGAATCAATTATGAGCACTGGGAAAGGCTACGAACCGCGGCCTTCTTTCAATGCAAGCATATCAAAACTATCCTGAATGAAATTCTAGACGGAAAAATTGATCCTATTACTTTAGAAAAAATCAACGGAGATAATTAAAATGGCAGATCCAAACTTTCTTTTTGAAATTCCACTTTACAGAACGTCTGGCACAAACTGGGCGGCTGTCCCTGTGATGGCAATAGACGCTGAAAGCTTCTTTATCCAGGGTGGACGGGGTGAAAGAAAGGTTTTTCGAGATGAAGAGCTGACACCGAACCAAGAAGGAAAATATATTATCAATATTGAATACCTGGATTTGAAATTCTTCCTGCCAAAAGTTGACTTGCCAAAGGAAGTAGAATTCCCGGTTGATATCCTGGAAGCAAGGGCACAGAGAAGAAAAGAAAACGCTATCAAGAGAAACGCTATTTTTGATATGCCATATAAAAACAAAAGATTGTTTTTCTATATCGAAGGTGAAACTTTAATTATCAAACTTTTCGGTTTTGATGAAGCGGGAAAAATGATCCTTGAACCTGAGAAGGAAACCACAGCGGAGAAAATAGAAATAATACACAATAGAAAAGCTGTGAAGGCAACTAAATTAAAGCTCGGGCATCCCTATCTTGAATTACCATCTGAAGTAGTACAGAAGTTTGAGAAGGTCCTCCGGGCTGCAGAACTCCGAAAGCTGGCCTTAGTCCCCGCTGGGATATCTCAATTAAACGGGCTTCAGTATTTCAAATTCAATGTTTCAATTCCAGTGAGTATGTGGGACCAGGTGGAAAGTTATTTTGAGGACTTCGGGAACGAGGGCAATATGACGGGCTGGCTGACCTGCAAGCCTGAGGTAGTGAGAGAGATTTTAAAAATCTCTTAACTTTCTATTTTTTATAATAACATGGTATCAAAAAGATACTAACTATAAAAAAGATACTGCTATCCTTTTTAAACTACATAGTTTTTATTCTCAAAATTATATATTGAGTTAACGGCGTGAACTTTGAAAAATTGGGCCGCTAATCCAGTAATTTACCCTTCTTAAAAACATCTTTTCGACTTACAGGTTATAAAAGATTTGTTAAATGTAAGCAAGTTTATATACTTTGGATATCAATATACAGTATATAAATTCAGAGGTTGAAAGATGGACACCGAGGGAAAGTATGTTAAATCGAATGTAACTCCGGCGAGCAACCGGGTTTTAAAACTCCTTGCAGCTGAACAGGGCAAGTACATCTATGAAGTCATTGACGAGGTACTGAGAGAAAAATACCCTGATTACTTCAAAAAAATTGGATGTTAAACACAATAGAGAAAACAATAATGATTAGAAAATCAGTAATTAGAGCCACGAAGGGGTCGAGACCTTCGGAGCTCAGAAACAAAAGTTTAGGACTGCCTAAAAATAATAGGCACTACACCCTTATTAAACTTTCCAATATCTCAAAACTTCAATACAGCAGAATACCGCAATATTCACTGTATTACATCAAAATGGGGTAAAGTTGTATAAGAAAGTTTTGTCATATAAGACGCATATAATACGCATATTATACGACAATTATACATCTCCTAATCTTTTGTTTTTGGCTGGCTTGCTCTGATTTTCGAGGACGGCTAAAAACATGACACAAAACAAAATTACACAGTCAACTCTAAATACAAACTTTGACTTTGATAGTTCTTCGAATGCTCTTTCTATTCAGGTAAATGCAACACAGGAAGAGGGATTTACATTAAATCCTTTCTATTCCTGCAGGTGCAGGCGTGGGTATTCCCTTTCTTCAGATCCTCATAACAATTTCAAGAGACAGATGGAACCGGCGGACTATTCAAGAATTGATATAGCCAGATCTTACCGGGTAGGGCCCCGGGGTGGTTTCTGATGTCTACAACTAATCAGAGCCTTGATTGGGGGACAATCTGCGAAAAATGCACCGGGGTACCAGGCTGTATTCGTGGAGAAGTACGTATTTGTCCTAAAAAAAATAAGTCTTCATTCTGTGAGAGGGAGGCCTGAAAATGGCGGACTTCTCTTTTTTGGATTCTTTCTTTGAAGAGCAACAAACCCAGCAGGAAAGAGCCAGGGAAACCAGGGAAGACACTGTTTTTTTGTGGGATGTCTGCAGGGAGAAACAGGCAGGCAGGAGGGCTTAAAGATGTCCCTCCCTGTGAAAGTCGATTCTATCCCGGATGAAATGAAGGCCTTAAAAAATTGGGTATTGTGGAAGTATACGGACCGTAAAAACAGCAACGGAGAGATAAAGAAAACAAAGGAGCCTTACCAAGTAAACGGGAAAAAGGCAGAAAGCGATAACCCGGATACATGGGAAAGTATCGAGAACGTTATCAAAACGCTTAAAAGATACCCTGATAAGTACAACGGAATAGGGTTTATGTTCTCGAAGGATTCCGGAATAATGGGCTTAGACTTCGATCATATAAGGGACCCGGTAAATGGGAAATGGGACACGGAAGCTATAGAGGAAATCAAAAGCCTGAACTCATACGCGGAATTATCACCCAGCGGAACCGGAGCACATGTTATATGTTACGCAGGTATTCCAGGAAAGCACAGGAGGGAAGGACCGCGGGAAATGTACGAAGCTGGTCGATACTTCACGGTTACAGGGGATCATATAGAGGGGACATATAATAAAATCGGGTATTCACAGGGAGCAGTAAAAGCGCTTTATCATAAATGGTTTGATCACAGAGGAGAGGAAGAGGGAAAGTTAGGAAAACAACCGGAAAATAAGGGAAACAAAGAGAATTCGAGCACCGAAAAGAAAAAAGATATGAATAAACAAGAACTGCTTAGAAAGGCGAGCGACAAAGGCGAAAAGTTCACCGATCTTTTTTTCAAAGGACATCAAACCTGTATCAAGAAATACAATTATCCTTCTGATAGTGAAGTAGACCAAGCATTATTCACCCTGCTAGCATCAATAACAACCGATGCAGAGCTTATTAAAGAGGTCTTCAAGGAAAGCGCATTATACAGAAGTGCAAAAGGCGAGAAGTACCTGAACAGATCAATAGAAGGGGCATTAAGTTACATTGACCGGAGCGCCGGAGAAAAAGAGAAACCCGTACGCGATTATAGGGACTTTGAGCTATATAACTATGGGGTTTACTACGTTAAAACAGACAGCAAGGGAAACACTACACGTTTTAGGATCATAGACGAACAAACGGAAATAGTAGGCACAAGCGATAATTTAGACGTTGACCTGGAAGACAACGAAGTAAATAAATTTACACACTACAAACTAAGAACCGGAGACATAACCCTATATCCTGAACACGGGGAACTTTTGACAAAGGCAGGAATAGTAAAACTAATTAAAGCTGGAATGATAGCCTCCGAAGGCGATTATAAACACATTTCTACATACTTTAAACATGAAATGGTAAGAGCAAAAAGAGAATGTGAAAAGCTCAAGGTGTGTAATAAACCAGGATGGAAAAGGAATAAATCTGTTTTTGTTTCCGGAAACTTTGCATACTCCGACAACGGAGCCGTAGAAGTCATTCTAACTAATCCCATAACAGGGCAGATGTATAAGAAAAAGGGAACGCTCGAAGACTGGCTTAAACCTGAGCTTATAGAATGGTTAGATAATAATGTTGCTAGATTCGTATTCTATACAGCATTTACATGCTTTATATCCTCTTATCTTGGAGTACAAAACATCATAGTTTCATTCACAGGCGGGACGAGTGGAGGAAAGACTCTTACGGCGAGTATTGCAGGTTCTGGGATGGGGAAAACTGGAATTGATGATAAAGGGGAATCCATTGTAAGAGCTGCAACTATTACACAGGCAGCAGCGGAATACCTATCTGTAAGTGTAAACGGGCATTACATTGTATTTGATGATACCACACAGGGGAAAGACTACAGCGGGCTTGTTTACATGCTTTCAAATGGTAGAAAGAAGGACAGGGCGCCAAACTCAAGCCTCGAGGGAGGGGAAGTATACAGCGCTTCTTATGTAATCACAGGCGAGCAGGGATTATTAAAAGATTCTGTTACCCAGGGAGCAAACGGGCGAGTCATCGAAATCAAGAATACAATAGAATCCAATGTGGAGAACGCCAAGAAAGCGAAGATTATAGAGGATACCATTAAAGAAAACTACGGGCACTTAACAGAACCTTTCCTGAAAAAGGTCTTCGAGAGGAAAGAAGTAATTCAGAAGAAATACTTCGAACTATGCGATAAATTCCGGGATGAAGAAAAGGACATAGGCGGAAGAATCGGGGATCAAATGGCATGTATTTGCATCGCAGGCGATATAATAGAAGAAATATTCTCAGAGATCGGAATTCCTGCAAAGGTCCCATACGAAATATGCGAGGAAGTAGTCTATTCCAATACAACCAGTGAACAGAAGCGGGAATACTGGCTTAGAGGTCTCGAGATCGTATATAATGAAGTTTCGACCTGGACCCAGGAAAAAGACGCAGATGGAGCATTAACACAGGTTTTGAGATGCGGAAAGGGGATAGGCGGGAACTATACAGGCGGATGGTTGAATATCTTAGAAAGTAACATTAAGGACATATGTGATAAGCATCACCTGAACAAAAAAGAACTTATAGAGAAGTGGGCAGAGAAAGGAGCAACCCGAACAGACAAACCAGGGAAAGACGGGAAGCCCAAATTCAGCAAAGCTGTAACAATCGAAGGGCAGACAAAGAAAACTATATCACTCGACATACAAAAGGTATTAGAATTACTTGACATTACAACAGAGGAAACGGGCGGGAGAAGAACCGGGCTCACTCCTATAAATGAAGCGATATTCCAGGAGCATGTAAAAAACATATCTAAGGCATGGAAAAACCTGTATGAAAGGCAACCACAAGAAGGAGAAGAAGGAGATTTTTGTAAATTGTTCTTTGAAACTTTCCCACAACATAAAGACTGTTACAGCAATATGCAGGTAGTTTTAGAAGCAGGAAAGAACTTCACAGAATGAAAGAGAATTTTTTATTTTTTTTTTATAACTCCATTCGATTACGTTTTCTTTTTTTTCTTTTTTTCAAAATTACCTAAATTACCTAACCAGGTAATTTTCAAGTAACACACAAACAACTATCAAGAGGCTTGTTTTTTTTAGAATTACCTAAATTACCTAAATTACCTAAAAATATAGAGACATATATTTTTTGCAAACCGTTTATACAGTTATTTTTTTAGAGCGTATATAACTTTGTAAAGCATCTAGGTAAATTCATTATACATACATTATTTAGGTAATTTTAGGTAATTTGGTAATAATAACTATACTGATATCGAATTTAATATTACTTTAGTAAGGTAATTTTAGGTAATAATAGGTAATTATAGTTATATTTAGAAAAAAATCTCTCTCTTTCACAGTGAGAGATTGAATCCTTTCAACCTACGCCCTTTCTTTTTCTCTTTTTTATACTAAAAAAACTAAATATACCTTTTTTCTATACTGAAAAAATTGAAAAATAAAATCTTAATTTTGTCCGGGTTATTTGCAAAGTTAATAATTAAAAATCGCATACCGGAAAATATTATATTCTTTAATTTGTCTGGGTAATGTCCGGTTTTTGTCCGGAAAATTCAGGTTTTCGTTTCGTTTTAGTTTCGAATGAAAGAGTATAAAATCAGATGCGGTAAAGACAAACAAACTGTTAATTTTGTTTCGAATACCGGACGGGTTTTGTCGGTTTTTGTCGGGTTATTCGTTTGAAATTATTTCGATACGTTTTTAGACAGCAGAGTATAAAAAGAAAAGCGGTAAACTTGCAGTTTCTTCAATTTGTTTCATTTCGTTAGATTATCGTTATAAAACGATATGCATTATATGGTATGCAAAAAATAGACATTTTTAAGCACAAAAACGTAAGCAGTAAACGCTAAAAGTATAATGAATACAAGATTTTGACCTCAACACAACTTTTATCTTTTGTGTTTACTGATAGCGAATTGATTTAAAAAAATACCCTAAAAAGTTGTGTTTTCATCAAAAAACATCAAAAAACTTTAAAAAAGGTGAGGGTATAATATAATATATGCCTTTCAAATGGACTCCTAGAAAACGGCGGGCGGCTTATAAGCTGGCATGCGAGCCTAAGAAATACAGGCAAATAGCAGCAGAATTGAACATCACAGAACAAACCCTCTGGAACTACAGGCAGAGCCCGGAATTCAACCGGGAAGTTGCGAAAATTTCAGCTATGGAAAACAGGGTAAGAATTGAAACAAACATAGCTATTACATTAAAAAGACGTATGGGATTTAATTAATACCTTGAAAAATCCGGCACTTTATTTAATGGTTAATTTCTCTTGTTATTGTTTTATTGCTTTAAAGTCTTTCTGAAAATGCCGGATTTTGTCGGATTTTTCCAGTGTGTAAATGTGCTTCCCGCGACCTTACTATTTAAACTATATTTACTTTAATTATATATTTTTAATGTATGCTCTAATTTAGGTTTTGAGTTATAGGGGAAAGATTGAGTAAAGAAAAAATTACATTTACCGGATTGGGTTTTAAATATAGTCTCTTGTTTGTGTTCTCCAATAGAAACAGAGCACGGTTTAATTTAAATTAATCCTTTTTTCTATTGTATGCTGTCTTACATGCTCCGGAGCAATACAACCGGGTTGACCTGGCAGCTGTAAAAGGCTTTCCACAATTCAAACATGTTACTTTTTTTGTGTTCTCTTCCTGCTTGACTTCAGGCACGATATCAGGACTTTCCTTCTGTGCTGTCTTGCTCTCTTCTCTTGCCTTTGTGGTCCTGGATCCGGAGGGCGCGCTTAGAGCTCTTGCATTAATCAAGCTCTGAACCTGGAGCATGTAATTATTATGCATATTTTGAAGGCTCTCTTCTCTCTGGCCTGCTTTAAGGAGGTCATTCTCGAGGCGTTCTATACTCTTATCCTTCTCCTTGATTATTTCCAGAAGGCCGTCATACCTGGCTTGCAGCTGGGCGAAGGTCACAGGATCCGGGCGGGCTTCAAGATCCTTAACCTTTTCCTGATATCTTCCTATTTCTTCCTGAAGCTTCCTAACTTCTTCCTGTGAGCTTCCTAGAGCTTCCTGATTGCTTCCTTTCGTTTCCTGCAGTACAAGAGCTTCAAAGGCTGCAATTGTGGCCTTTGTTGGGCTCTCATACCCGAGGCTTCCTATTTGCTTCCAGAGGCTTCCAGGAATCCAGACATTGATTTTTTGCTTTTCTTCTGTGACCATGGGAAACAATTAGGAAGAAATAAAATAAATAACTTCCTGAAAATTCCTAGTTTTCCTAATGCTTCCTAAATGGGAAGTTTTCAGGAAGCTTTTAGGAAGACTTTTTAATTTTCTTAGATCTTTTTACACTGTTACTTTTGTTAAGTCGGTTATTCTATAGACTATAGGAATATGGGGGTTTTGACCGATAACCGTAAGATTAAACGTAAAAACAATTTTCAAATACTCACAAGAACGAATATTTCAAAGTCTCCTGTTATCGTTTTTTACAGGTATCGGTTTTGAAACTATTCAGGCTAAAAACGCCTTTACTTCTTTAGTGTTCTTTAGACTGTTAGCAGATTAACGAAGTTTAATCATTTTTAGTCTGGGTTTTGGTCAAATTCCTTCAAAAATCGAATGAAACTAAATTCTTTTAGAATGACCATAAAATTAATTTAGAGTGTAAGGTTTTATTCCTATAGTCATTATGGATAATTTAGTTTCTATTTTAATCATTTTTATTCTTTTTTGAATATTTAGTATGTGAGAGAGTCATGCAGGCAGGAGAGAAAATTAACTTCTTTAATTCAACTGTCTAAATTCACCTTGTCAGAATTCTGACAACCTGATTTTATAGAGTTGGTAATTTCTCTTCTGTGCTCCTTATCCTGGCCAACACTCCACAATAAAAACAGGCTTCATAACTCCCTCACTGTTAAACGTTCTCTATTAGTGCCGTAGAATTCCTTCGAGCAGTCCCTAAAAACCTCTCTAATGGGCTCTAAATCGTTCAGTCTCTTGTTATCGTTTTTATTTAGTATATTTTTGAAACTACTTATTATAAATAGTTGTTTTGCTATAACAAGACTATAGCGATGCTATAACAAAACATGGAGATATAACAAATGTCAAAAGTAAACGTATTCGATTCAGACGGCAAAGTAATAGCGAGAGTAGAGTATAATTCAAACCTTGACTTCTGGGACGGCTCAAACTGGACCTGTGGAAGCACAGGCCGACATCTAGGACTTACCAGGCTTAGAAAATCCGGTCAATATGTACTCATACATGGGACACAATGGCAGGGAGAGCAGGACAGCGCGGAAATAGTCACAGAAGAAGAAGCATATCAGGCGATTGTCTCAAGTGGGAATACAGAGCTTCTGGAAAAGTTCCCTGACCTCCTGAAATTCGAGGAAGACCTGGATACTGATGAGGACCTGGGCGAGAGCAAAACAACTATACAAATTTCTAAGGCTCTTCAGAAGCAGCTCACTGACTTGAAGCAGTCACCGGATGAAACTTACCAGGCGATACTCGAGCGACTCGTGAAAAGATACAAATATTCGGAAGAACCGGATTATTCAAACATGTAATTTCTTTTCTCTTTTCCCTTTTTTTTCTTGTGAACCTCTCATAAGCTTATACCGGCTTCTTATCCGGCTCACTGTCTTATTTTCTCCCTTATCACGGTAGAATTCCTTCGAGCAGTCCCTAAAAACGTCTCTAAAATGCTCTCATTGGTTCAGGCTCTTGTTATCGTTTTTATTATTGTATTACTATAAGGAACGCCTTATAGTTAATTATATATACGTGGGACGCCTTATAGTATATGCAGTAAGATAGCAGAAAAGGAGCGCAACAATATGAGCACTTTCAACCAAACAAAAGCAACCCAAAAAGCCTGGCAATATCGCCACTACGGACGAGATGTCAAATACCTTGATTTTGAAGATTGGTTCAACTGGACCGTTGAAAAGATCAAATCGAGAGGCGCTAAGGTAGAAATCATTTGTGAAGTGGTTTTCATCACCTGGCCTGGGCAACCTGTAACAGGCTTTTCAAAGTTGGACTTTGAAGACGAATATAAAAACGTTTACAGGAAGGGCAAGCGGGCAACCGCTTAAACCTGCTTTTTTAAGACTCTTATGTTATGCTCCTGAAAGGATGGTGGTCACATGGAAGAAGATTCTTATAATGACGTATGGAACGCATTTTCTAAGTTGGAAAAAAAGATAAGTAATCTTGAGTATAGATTGGAAAAACTCCAGGACGAAAACGAAAGACTCCAGAACCAGATTGATAATATCAATGGTAGACTATGAAACACAAGAAAGTAAGGCAACCTTTAATTTATTCTGAAGACTTCCGTGCGGCTGTCCTGACTGTCTTTTCCTCTTCTGAGAGAATCCGGAGGATGCTGGATGAGAATTCTTTCTCTCTCGGGTATTCCCTGCAGGAAGGCGGGATATCTTCAATAGATCCGGTTTTAGTGGTTGCACTCCTGGAGGCAGGACAGCAGGACAAATTATTGAAGGTTGCCCGGGATGCAGTACAGAAAAAGCGACTTTATGAAATGTGGAAAGACGAGGTTTACACATGAGACTTGCAGCAAATGATCTTAACTTAAAATACATTCGTGAAAGGTATCAAGTGCCTGCTTACAAAGGGGTTGAAATCAAGAACGAAGAAGGAGAAACGGGGATTATATCCGGGGCTGATGGATCATACATTCAGGCATGTTTTGAAAAGATGCCAATGCTTAGAACTTATCATCCTAAAGACGTGGAATATATAGGGGTTAAGGCTGTTTAACATGATTGAAGTAATTGAAAAAAAGAGAAGGCAGGGACAGAAGAAGGCAGACGGCACGACAGCGAAGGCAAAGCCTGTATGTCCGAAGTGTGGGGAAATCTGTGTAAGATCATACACAAGAGGCAATGAGGAAAGGAAGCGGGCTTATGTTGGTTCTGGTTGGGCATGTCCTTCTAAGACTTGTGATTATATTATCAAAGATCTTGTGCAGCTGGAAGACACAGAAGAGGCTCAACCATGATATACACCGAATATTGAACGGAGAGTGAGAAGTAAATGGAAATAGAAGTCGGTCAAGTTTGGAGAAAACAAGGCCCTTGTGGGTGGTGCAGAATCGAAAGGATATTAGACCCTCGTTATCCTGAGTATGATGGTGGACTGCCGGGGTGTGTTGTAAGAGAGTTCCCACCACAGTTAAAAGGAATTAAACTTAAAGGAGGAAAAACATTCTTTTTAGCGGGTGATTGGGAAGAGCAGGTTAAAAATAATAGGTTTTTGCTTGTAGACGGGCAAAGAGGCTAAGAAACTTAGGGAAGAAAGAGGCTTAAACTATGATTTGTACTGAATCAGAACAGGCTTTCTGGAAATATCACTCGATGGGCTGTGGATATCCCGGAGAATTCCAGGAGAAGAAACCCAGATATCCCGAGGACCCTATAATTTATGTTTGTCCTTCCTGTGGATCTGAGTACAGACCGGAGCAGGAGCTTAACGGTGAGCTCTTGAGCTTCGAAGGGGATTCCGTGGACATGTTCAGAAGGGCAACTGACAGAGAGCTCATAGAAGAGCTTGATAAGAGAGGCTATCGGGTAGAAAAGAAACCGGCTGAATTCTGGAAGGAGTGATAAATACATGAGTTTGAGCGATATAATAGAAGTAGCAAATACCTGCAAAAAACTAAGATATGAGTATAATGTATCTGAAAAACAATTCCATGAACAACCATGTAAAAAACTTAACTGTTTTAGGCATTGTTCAGTTCATGAGTATAGGGAAAATATTGAAACATCTGGTTTGTTTAAAATCGCGTAATTTACCGTTTTTCGGACAATTGGCTCAAATCGGTAAATTTTGCAATAATTTCTGAAACTCTTTTTCCTTTTCCTTTTTGTGTTATCCATTCTTGCAGGCCTTCGCGGGATCCGGGCGAATTCCTGACCATGGAAGACTAAAAACAGTAAGTAAAGACTTTTCCTGAATGGGATAAAAAAAGAGTAATAACCGTTTTTAATTTTTACTAAATTCCCTTAACATTCCTTTTATATTGTAATAAAAATCTACCTTTCCACATTTTAAGCAGTATCGGATATTGTTTTTGCTAGGACTCCATGTGTGAGCAGCTTTGAAAGGCAGATAGCAAGTCAAAGGCTTCTTTTGTGCTCGGAGTTTAATAACAGTCTCTTCAAGCTCCGGGTACATGGCATAATAAAAATATGCTGTGGTCTTTTGTGCTGATGGCATATTAACACCTTTTTATAATAAGTAATTTTATAAACAACTGTAACAAATTGTAACTGAGTAACATACCTTAATCAAAATATCTTAACTGAACTCTTTTTTTTAATCAATTTTAATTCATTTCTTTTTTATAGTTACGGCTAATGGTGTTTTTCTATCTATCTAATTTAAAGAAGTTCAATCTTTCAATATTCGAGATTTCTTCTTTGTATTCAAAACGTTTCTTTTTATTATCAGGATTCCATGAGATCCGGTATTCTTGTTTTCCTTAATTTTCTAGTATGTCCGTTACACGGTTGCGGTTAGTGACGGTTGGCCATGAATCGAATTAAGAAGCGGTTGCATTTCTTCCATTGTCTTCTCTCTGAAGTATAATAGCCTCAATTCATTTCTTCCATGGTCCGCTTTATCCGTATCTATCGACTTGTGCCTTTTTGCTGCAGTCTCAAAGACATCCTTCTTCATTTTTCTAAGATTCTTTGTTGATTCAGGCCTATACTCAGGCGGTAAAATGTGATTCACAAAATATCTGAATTCGTTTGAATCCATGACCTTAACTTCAATGTTCGCAAAAACCGCTGGAGCTTTCGGTATTAATTGATTAGTTCTCATGTAATCTGCCAGGTAATCCGCTCTTATCTCAGTGATGTTTTTAGAGGGCGGTACAAGACTCTTATCTATAAGATCTGGGTTTTCTGCTTTGTTAAGCTGGGAGGTGATTTCTTCAAGCCTGGATATCTTCTCTGGAAGCGTGGGGGCATGGTCCTCTTCTTCATAGTCACAATTCAAACCCAGCATGCTCTCAATTGTGGAAAGCCTTTTCAGGATGTTTAAATCACTTGTGACAATTGAGTTATCAATGAATAATTTCAAAAAAGATTGAACTTCCTTATCTTGAAGTAAATCTATTAACTGTTTAATCTTCTCCGGAGCTTGCATTAAAGATCAACTCCGGAGAAATAGAAGACAGTCTTCAGGCAGTCAACGTTAGATTTATAGGGTAAAATGGTATAATCTATCATGTTCATTAAAATTCTCTCCTTACATAGGGGATCTTATGGGGCTCTTGCTTTCCACGGCGTGGAGCTCCAATTACTCTTATTTTGTTCTAAGTTCATTCTTCTTTCTGTTCTTCTTTTGGTTCATTCCATCTTGCAGATTTGCATTTCGGGCATTGCACAGGCTCCTTTTGTCCTCTTTTAATCCATTCGTGCCCGCATCTTTCGCATTTGTACCCGCAGGTTGTTATTTTCACTTTTGCCATATAATCACTGTTATAAGTTACCGTAGTTAGGTATTTATAGGTTTACTTACTTAATAAAGGTTACTCTACTAAGTAATATTAGTTAAGTAACACTGAGTAAGTGATATAATGAAATTCAACACAAAGAAACTTTTAATGAACTTTTTGATTGCTTCCTGCTTGTTGTTTTCAATGGCAGGCAATGCTCTTGCAGATGTTGGCCTGAGTGACTTTACAAGCAGCGGAGAAAACCCGGTGGACGGCCTCGGAGAATCTAAGCCAATGATGTTGGAAGTAGTCGGTTTTGTGATCGGCCTCTTCCTTGTCACTTGTATTATAGGTGTTTTTGCCTCCGGTGGAACTGCAAACATAGGAAACATAATTCACAACGTATCTGTGAGATCTAAAGGAATCATGGGAGTAATAACGGTTTTAGGTGTCATTTTTACCGTTATTGTTTCGTCTGTGCTTTCTTCTGACATGTACAACAAGTACCTTGCGTGAGGTGTCAAAAATGCGATATCTCAGGGCATATTTGGAAACATGGGGGCAAGAATCCGTAATCATACCCGGTCGATGTATGGGACGTTTTACGGGTTGCTTTTCGGATTGTCCTCTTAAGAAGTGTTCTTACAGGGGAAGTGTATAAATGAAGCTCTTCCCTGCTTTCCTTCTTTTTCTTGTGTTGTTACCTGGGATAGCGAAAGCAGGAGACGAGACACTAATCAATGAAGGCCTTCAGGAAAACGAAGGTGGGGTCTATACACTTCCTGCAGGCACTTATACAATTGAAGATCAGATACAAGTCCCAGAAGGTACAACTTTTCAGGGAGAAGTAGGCGAAAACGGAGAACTATTATCAAAAATATTTCTTGCAGATAACTCTAATTTCGGTCACCAGGTCCCTTTAGTAGCTCTTGAAAGTAACACTAAAGTTTTGTATCTCGATTTTGACGGGAATTCTGAGAATCAGGATAACGTTCCTGTGAAAAAGGGGAAGCGGACCGGGAACGGATATCATAATTTTATCGGAGCTCAAAACGAGAAAAATATAGAGGTTGCATATAACAACTTTTTCAATAATAACGGTGACGGCTTCAGGATTAACAGATGTAAAAATGTTTCTTTCCATGACAATACCGCAAGCAAAGGCGGCCATGACGTTTTTTATCAGTTAAGATCCGAAGGGATCACAGCTTACAACAATACAATAGAAACGAGAGTTAACAGCGCTCTACGCGCTATGGATTGCTCTCACCTTAGATGGTACAATAATGTGATTATAACCAATGGGGAAAAGGGCAACGGCCTCGGAATGCAGATACAGCATGACGGGGAACCGATGGAAGACCTGGAAGTATGTAATAATGTTATCATTTCTTCTTATGGCCCTGGCTTGTGGTTAGTCGGGAAAACTTCAGGAGGGGAAGAGCTCTGGTTACATCACAATTTATTTTTGAACTGTGGTTATAATCCTGATATTTATTGGGTTTCTGGAATCGTGGCCAGTGGATACGATAACGCAAGAATTGAAAATAATGTTTTTGATGGAAGTTATCTTTCAGCTGTCACATTTTGGGACTATTCAAAGGGGTCCTGGTCTTCAGAGGCTACAGCTTACTTAAATGCTAATATTTTCACAGACTCGAAAAAGGGAATACAGAGCGGAAAGGGCGGCTTCGGTGTCAATAATGAAATTTCAAAACAGACAGTAATCAGCTCTAATAATTGCTATTGGGGAAACGATGCAGATACAAAAGGCTGTTCTGTGTCAGACTCAGACATTTTTGTTGACCCAAAAACACATGAAACGCCTTCCGGTTGGTGGTGGACTGGGTCAGAATGGGAATGTGACCAGGTAAAGCCTTCAGAAATGGGAGAAATTGAAAATATCTATGATGGTGCTCCTGATCTAACAGACGAAGAGCTAGAAGAATTCGAATTCGATTCAATTTTTGATGTTTTAGAAATGGATTTTTCGACTTCTGGCAGGACAGAACAGACAGCTGATGATATCAAATATGAAGTAAAAGAAACAACAAGCGGACTTATAGCAGGATATGTAAAAATAATAGGCTTCCGGGATGTAGTCACAATTGATAATGTTTCTTACATTCCGGATGAAAGCGCGGTCATGGTCAAATACAAGGCAGTAAAAAGCCCGGATCTGGACGGATGGACCGGACGTATAAAGAAGATAAACAAAGATCTTGATATCAAAATAGAAAACGGGACGGCTTACGCGGTTCTCGAAGTAAAAACAGATTGGTATACCATTAAAGAAAACAAGATTACCGGAGTACGTGAGAAAAGCAAGACAAAGACCTCAAAGGCTACCTTTGAAGACTCTTGTCAGGCTCCGGAGATCCTCCATAGACCAACAAAAGAAAAAGGATATATTAACGAGTATAGGAGCAACTCAACACCAAATACCCGGGTTTATGTTCCTTCTGAAGGGCTCACAAAAATAGTTTTTGAGTATTCCGGGAATACTTCAGAACATGTTTTCATGTTAGGAGAAAGGCAGAAGGACGAGAAAGGGATAATCTCAACAAATTATACAACCGTGGATTATTGGGACGGGCCTCTTTCTTACCTGGACAACTCTCTGATAATTTACGGACATTTTGACAAAGATAAGCTAAAAGTTACCTGCTTTACTCCATATGAATCATTTGAGGTTACGGACTTCAAACACACGGTGTATGATGTGCAGCGGGATACATGGACAAAGCCGTTAATTGCCTTTTTACTTAGGTTTTTCCTGATGCTTTTCTGTGGTTATAAGTTGATGAGGGTTATTATCCCTCCTTAACTTCTTCCTTTGACAAGTATATAAACATAACAAAGTTATAAATACTTAGAGAGTCTTTATTATCTTTATATGTCTCTCAAAGTAAAGCTTATAGCGGTAGGTTCTACACTTACCGGAATGACTAGAAACGCACTTGCAGCAGATAATTTTGAACCGAGTTTAGAAAGAGGATATAGTAATTTAATGAGTCTTCAGTATTCGGATAAAGCGCAATGGATTTTAGATTCTGCTTACGCTCTCATAGATTTAGCTGCAAAACTGGCCTTAATTTACCTGGTGATCAGGATTCTTTTAGGCGGTTGGGATGACCTCCAGGCAGAACTTAGAGGCAGGCGGGCTTTTATTTTAATTATCGTGATTATCCTTGGAATGAAGCTCGGGCTCATGCTTATTAACCTTATTCTGTCCTGGTAACGGAGGGCCTTTAATGCGTTTAAGGCCTCTTTTCTTCCTTTTTATTTTACTTTCTTTTTCTTGTGCTCCTGTTTATGCAGCTGATAGCGCTATGCAGGCAGGCGAGGAAATGATAATTAATGCATTATCAAAGCTAATTGTCGATTTTTGTAATGATATGCTGGCAGGTATGGGCGGAGTCTCCACGGGACAGCTGAACGACTCGGGGAATTATTCCGGGGAGCAGGTGGCAATATTCGCGGTAGCAGCTCACTCTATAGACCCAACAACAGACCCTATAATAATGGAAGAGGTCGAAAACACAAAACAGATTTATATTTGGGGAATGAAATTTTTCGGGCTTCTATTAACTGCTTTTCTTCTCTTCCAGCAAATGTGGCCTTCTAAAGCTCGGGATATTGTCGGGACCGTTAGAGGACAGCCAGGATATGTTACAGTGGACGAAATGGCCGAATATTACATTATTGTCTGTTTGTGGTTTTTGCTGGGTCCTGCTGTCCTATACGGTTCTCTGTACCTGAACAACGATTTTACACAAAGCTTAACCCTTTCAGTTTTGGACCATGTGGCTTTTAGTTCTGAAAACGTGGGATTTTTTGCAACAATGACAGGGCTCTGGACCGTAATGTCTGGTTTTTTCGCGGTTAGAATCGTTCTAATTTTAATCGCTGTTAAGCTCTGGTTTTTGCTCGGGCTGGTCCTAGCATTAAAGCGGATCCGCTGGATAGGAGCCCTTACAATTCCTTATACTCTCAGTTATGTGTTCGCTCAATTTGTGATAGTCTGGACCGTGGTATCTGTGGTCATGTACTCAGAATCACACGCTATGAGCTGGGCGGGCTCCGGATTCCTGTATTTAGGCATGTTTTTGTTCATACTCGGTGAAGGGCTCTTTTGTGTTTTTTGGCCTCTGATACTGAAAATACTTTCTCCAAGCACTTTTAAAACTTTAATAATGTTTGCGAGGTATATTTGAAATGGCGACAGATCAAACTTCTAACAGCTTAATTAATGTCAGATCAACGGTAACTTCAAAGTATGGCACAGCACAGATTTTAATATTCACAGCTGCAGGCTTTTCTATTATCTACCTTCTACAGTTCATTATCAACCACAGAGACAACCCTGATATAGTGAATTATGGGGCGCTTGCCATTGTGGGGATAATTGCAGCTGTTTATATCGGTGCCAGGTCCGAATATGCCTTATACAGCTCGGAGAGGTTCTTAATTTTCAACTTCAAACAGGCAACAAAGGCAGATGAGATATACAAATATTCAAAAAAGACGACTTCAAAGAGAGCTCGGAAATTTACAAAACTGATAAGCGCAGATGAAGAAGGACATTTACATTTTGAAATCTGCAAAACTTACGCTAACAACAAATGCAACTATGCTTTTTGTTACACTGTCACCCCTTCGAACCCTAACGACATGGATTCTTTTCATTTGGGGATTGAACAGCTCTTTAACTCCCTTCCTCCGGGATGTCTGCAAAAAAACGTAATAGCACAGAGTAAGGACATGGCAGACCTGGCAGCTGTTTACGCAAAGAAGCTGGAAAAGAAAGGACTTCCTATTTTCGTTAGAATGGGTTTAAGGGCGAAAATGAAATTTTTCGAACAGGTTAAAGACCGCGTGGGCTGGATGTATGTGCTTTTTGTTGGTGTTGGATACTTCACAGACGAAGCAGAAGCACACGAAAGGATAGACGAAATTAGGGATTCTTATTCAAAGATGCTCCGGATCCACGGGATAAAGGTAAAGCCCGTGCTCAGTGCTGAAGAATACGCTATACTTTACGCTCAAATGTTTACTATGAAAAACCTCCAGGGGTTGATGTAATGGGAATTATTGAAAAAACCAGAAATCTGTATTACGAAAATCAATATAAGCGAAATTTTGAAAAACGCAGGAAAGAACAGGAAAAAATTGATAAAAAAATCGAAGATATAAACGATAGCATTATACCAATTTCATTCAAACCAACTAAAGACGGTAAATACATCGAAACAAACGGGGCATTCATTCAATGCCTTAAAGTGGGTACTTTCACAGGGAAATACAAGAACAGACAGGACTATCCTTCAAATCTTGACCCTAGAATTATTGATGATATCCTGAATATAGGGACCACAAAGGAAACTAGTATATCCTTATGCCAGGTGCTTTATCCTCTCCCTCCGGATGGTGAAAATGAATCACTTGAAAAAGCGCGGCGAAGCGTGGAATTAGCTTCAGCACTCCAGGAGCAGAAAGATAAGCAGCTCGGGCAACACGATAAAGCGAATGATCTAGTTGCCGAAGACATTGATAAAATTCAAAGGGAAATATACAACGGGACTACAAGATTATTTCATCATGTCCTTTTGGTGGCGGTTCAAGGGCTTACTACTAAAGACGTAAACAAGACAATGAACCAGATTAAAATAATGTTGGATTCTAAAAGAATCTTGCATGAGACCCCGGAAAAAGGACAGGTAGAAACTTACAGAACAATGCAGTTAACGCCTTATGTATGGGGAAAGCTCTTCAAGACTTCCAGAAAATCCGATTTTTGCGCTAAGACTTCACTGCTTAGAAATCCTAATCCTCTCCTGGCAGACTCAGGCCGCTTCATAGGCATGAACGAAAGGACAGGAAACCCTATTTTCTTCGGGAACGATGAAAACGCGGTTTGTGGTCATGCTTTCATTATAGGGAAGTCCGGAAGCGGAAAAAGTACAGACCTGCTTAAGGACAATATCAGGGCTCTCATGGAAGGTGAAAACGTGGTTCATATAGTCCCGAAGAAAGACGGGATTACGGACCATCTCAGAGTATGCCAGGCTATGAATGGCCAGCTTATCAAGGTTGGGCATAATGGAACTAACTTCAATATGCTGCAGGTGTTCTTTGATCCTTCAACTATGGATACCTCACAAGATGGCTATCAGGATGCTTATTTAGCTCACTTTACAACCCTGTTAGAAGCTATAGGGCTCCTGGTTGGATCCGGGTACTCAGATCAGCAAAAAAACTGGCTTTATGATGCGCTTGCGAAGCTATACGAAGACTTCCACATAGTAGATAGCCAGGGAAACGTAATTAATACGGACCGCTGGCAGGACGGGGAATTCTGGCCAGACTTTGAGGACCTCAGAGCAATTTTTGAAGGATGGCTTAACGATGGAAAACACAAGAACGTTTCCGGACCAATTGAGGCCTTATACAACAATACAAAGATGATAACCAGGCGCGGACCTCTCGGGTATCTTGTGAACAAAAACAGCCTGAAACTTGATAATCCCTATATCATGGCTGATATCTCGGCTCTCTCAGAGGTCCCTAACATTCAAGAAGCTATTACCATGCTTCTAATGTCTATTGTGTTCACAAAGGTTAGATGTGCAGCTCCAGGAAAGGAAAAACCGACATTATTAACCCTGGATGAAGGCGCGGACCTTGTGAAAAACCCTAGAATGGAAAAATCAATAGAAAAGTTCTTCAGGCAGGGGAGAAGCTGGAAACTTAAAGTAAGAATTGTTTCTCAGGACCTTGCAGGCTTCCCGCGTGAAATGCTCGATATGCTGAAAGCAAACACTGATTACGTTTTGCTTCTGGCTACTCTCCGATCTGATAACGTGGGTCCTCTTGTAAAAGAATTCAACCTAACCCCGGATAACACAGCCCGGTTAATGGATCCTAGAAAAGGGTGTGGTGTTTTACTCCTGGGAGAAAACCGGATTGATTACCTGAATATTTTAGATGATTACGAAAGTGATTGTATATTCGGAAAAGGAGCACTCAAAACAGATGAAGAACAAGAGCAGACGGATGTTTTTAAGATTGATCCGGCGGTCCAATGGGTAGTCAAAGAGCACGGGATTCTATGTAAAGAATGGATAGAAAATATGAAGGAATTCCCGAATGGATACGAGAAAGCAAGAGCGACAAACCCAATAACAGGAAAGCAAACGGTAGCATATTACAAGAGAAGCCTACAAAAGGAAGATGGACATTTCAAAAACCAAACATGGGACCACTATTCTACAGTCTGTTTATTGGCCGGGGAGCTCTCCAGGATGGGCGCTTTCGTGACTATTGACCACAGCGGAAACGATAACGGCAAGAAGCAAAGGGCTGATGTGGTGGCAGTATTCACCCTTCCAGACGGTAGAAAAATAACAATTGCCTTTGAGTACGAAACACCGGAATGTAAACACAGCGTTAAGGACCTCCAGGACAAGAGGGACGATCTAACAACAAAGGAAGAAGGCGGCGCGCTTTGTTTTGATGACGTTATTTTTATCGGAAAACATGAACACGTTGATTTTTTGATAAGTGCGCTCGGTTCTGATTTTGTCCTCCAAAGAGGATCACAGGTTGCAGAATACATCGAAAAGATAAAAACATGTAATTCAGATGTTCTGAGGCTTCCATATATCGACCAGAGCACGGAGGCGGCTTAAATGGCTCCGGCACTGTCCCTTATGGTCCAGACTGTCCGGCATGCGGGCTCCTATAGCGATACGCAAACGGAGCCCTATAGCCGAACATTTACCACGGAGCCCGGCGGGCTCCGGGTTGCCGGGCCTGATGACCCGGCTTTTTTCCCTGCAGCGCGCAAAAACTCAGATAAGTTTATAAACATATCGAACCTTTGTAAAGTTATGCAAGAAGACGAAAACGAGCGCGGAGAATATCACACTCTCGATTCTAAAATATGGGAATTGTTGGAAATCAACAAAAAAACAGACAGTAGAGGAAGAATTAACACGGGAAGCGAGAGCTATTATAATGTTGATGTTCGGGTTTTTGTTTCAGATATTGACCAGGAGCCCGAAAAATGCAAATCCTTTTTACTCTTGCCTAAAACAATTTTTACCGAGGTGAGGAAATCAAGGGTAAAAACCCAAGCAGGCGAACCTTTGAAGGTCCAGAAAAACGGGGATATCTGGACAACACAGAAAGAAAAGTATGTTAAAATTTTTGTGAGGAAGTGAGTACATGTTAAATGTGATTACAGAAGGCGCGAAAATTAAAGCGCTCCTTGCCGTTCTTTCCCTCCTGGCAATAGGAGGTATTTATTCAATGGCCGGAGGGGATCCGGGTATAATTCCAGCTGCAGAAAGTAAGGACCCTTACATTTTAGGAATTCAGAACCAGGCGGATTTAGTAGAAAACTCAGTTAATGGAGTAATTGAAGCACAAAAAACACAGGAATCCTGGCAGTTTAAACAGACATGCGAGGAAGCAACATCTTTTATAAGGACTGAAAACCTGGAAGCTGAACAGGCTTACCTTAAACTCGATCCGGACCAGAAGACAGTAAACGAAAATTACAGGGCTTTCCTCCACGAGGCTGCTTTAGTTGTTTCAACTTGTTACAGCGGACAGATTCCAGACACGGCGGCAATGCAGGCAGCAAAAGCAAACTTATTCTAATTCTCTTTTTTTTTACATTTCTTCTTGTATGTGGCATGTCAGATACAAAAGTATAAATAACATTAGTCACATATAGAGTAGTACACAGGGAGAAATGACCGAACATGACCTTTAAAAAATCTTGGGACGAACTCACGAAAGAAGAACAGTGGAATTACACTGAACAGCTTTTTGAAGAACGCCAAAAAAAAGGACTTGATCCGCTGGCTAAAGCTCTACTTGAACCTAAAGATCAATGGTACTGTGAACATATGAAAGCAGCAATGGAAGAAAACATCACAGAAAACAAGAAGAAAGCAAAAATAAAAGCACTCACTTTGAAAGTTGACCAGGTCGCGGCAAAGAAGGAAGCAATTAACGCAGATCTTGAAGCAGCTAAAGCTAGACTTGCAGCACTCAAGGCGCGGGTGGTGAAGTAAAAATGGAACCTCAAGTATTTAGAGATGTAGAAAAAGAAGTCTGGAAGTTAATTAATCAGTTCACTACTCCAAATATCATAAAATATGTTATCCTGAATAAAGAGGCATACAAAGAACTCGTTGACTATTATGCTGAATTCTATGGTATCGAGGAATACCCAGAGACAATATTAAATAATCATATTGTGCTCGATGTCGACTCAACAGAACGTGTAAAAGTAGTTTCAAATTGTTACACGGAGTTTTGTTTGAGGATGCGGTGAAGAAGTAATGGCCAGAAAAATTAATACACCATCTAATAAGCCTTACTGGAGTGGAAACGGTGGTAATCCTCGTACTAAATGCGCTATTTGTGGGCTGTACATGTACAACACGAGCATTAAGGTATCAATTGACATGAAACGGGCAAACGTCATATGTGGGAAAGTATGCAAGAATGGTCATTTCATTCCTGATTTAGAAGGGCTTTCGAAGATTCCAGAGTAATCCTCTTTTTTTACTACTCATTAAAAATGGGCGTGTGTTAAATCGCGCTTCTAAAAAATTCTATGCCTCCGGCTAAACCGTTTTTTTACTACACTTACTAAACACTTAAAGTATTTAACGCTATTTAAATAAAAATAGAAGCGGTAGGCACGATTATTATATTAATTGGACTATTTCATAGAATGATATGAAGCAAAAGCAAACTTATTCTAATTCTCTTTTTTCTTTTGTTTATCTCCAATGGAGTATACCCTTAAAATTTATTTTTATAAAAATAGTTATATATCCAACCGTTTTTTATTTTCTTTTTCTAAATAGTTGATAATTTGTACATCTTCACAATTGTGATAATTAATTAATAATTATAAAACGTTAATTTTAAATTCCCCCTCAAAATCCACATACAAACACCTCACCAACTCAATAAAAACTCAATGGCGGGGTTCTTATGAGGTCGTTAAATCGTACAGGTATGTATCTCGTTTTCACCGTTTAAACTTTTTCCATCGCCTCAATTGCCTCTACAATAAACTCACACGCTCTTGACAGAGGATACTTAATTTCAGATGTAATTTTTCTCTTTTCTACAACTGTCCTGTGGTACCTATCATCGTTTTGGAAATATGAAACTACGTTACTTTCTTCTTCGTCTATCAATTTTAAGATGTTTTCTAAGTTGTTTATTATGTCAATTTTGTGCATGTTTATCTCTCCAAACTGACTAAAGCAAATCCTCCAATAATCACAAACAATGTAATGAAAAGCGGGACTAAATTAAAAGAATGATATGTCATGCTGTTGTATGGTTCTGGAAACGGCACATTAATCATGAATGCAATTATTGTGTAGAAAACGAGCCGTCTGATTTGATATTTATTCATTTTATTCATCCTTCCTTACTTTAAC
>Ga0208825_1001026_pt1 | contig 23168 bp, 33 predicted proteins | sample AD_UKC113_MetaG_FD_184450 | JGI IMG/M metagenome (GOLD analysis project Ga0208825, IMG submission 184450) | Active sludge microbial communities of municipal wastewater-treating anaerobic digesters from Hong Kong - AD_UKC113_MetaG (SPAdes)... | ecosystem: Engineered > Bioreactor > Anaerobic >...
TATAGCTGTAATGATACTTTCTATTGCATTATCATATATGGCTTATATAGAAAACAAAATTATTCTTGCTTTTGCTATATCTGCAATGGCTGGGATTATGCTTGGTATTGCAATAACAAAATATTTTTACAATGTTTATTTAAAAAAATAAAGAGGTAAAAATGGACAAAAAAATAGAAGAATTTTTGAATACAGAACAAATGTATGCTGATATAATTAATATAAACATACCTATAAAACCAACTTCCTGGCAATCAACAAGATTTGCTATGAATAATAATGGTAAAATGTATGCTTATCAACCAAAAAAAATAAAAGACTATAAGGATTCAATAGTCTTTTATACAAAAAAATGTTTAGAAAATCATAAATTAAAATGTAACATACCAACTACTAATAAAGTAAAAATAAATGTTTGTTTTATATTTAATAAAAAAATAAAAGATATTGAATATAAAACAACTAAACCAGACCTTGCAGATAATCTAATGAAGCCACTTATGGATGCTTTAAATGCATTTATATGGGTAGATGATTCACAAATTATAGAAATTGAGTCAAGAAAAATAAATATGCAGTGTGAAAATGATGAAGGATATATAATCCTTCAAGTTAAAATTTTAAATGACTAAGGAGGTTTTTATGTCATTTGATAAAAAAGGGATAGGAGCAATATGGTTAAGAGAAAAACAAAAGAATCTTTCAAATGGAAGAGTTGTAAACACAAAATATTTGTCTATGACTATTGATGTTATAGACAGAAAAGTGAAACTAAAATTTGTCGCTTTTGCTGCAGGTAAATCAGCTAATTCTTCAAAGAATTACCCTGACTTTATAATTTTTCCTTCAGGCGATGAAACAGAAAAATTGCTAAGAGAGTTTGCTGCATATCTTAAGCAAATAGGATATGATATAGCAAGCAATAGCACTATGTTTTCTTCGTATGGTAATACAAATGATAATGACAATAGCAACAGTGCAAAAGATGAAGATTACGGATACGAAGACCTTACTGGATTTTATAACAATAAAAATAATGATTATAATTAAAAGGAGAAAAAAATGAAAGAAAAAAGAATTATCGATGAAAACTTCAAAAGTTACACTTTCTATATAACAAAAGACATTGCAAAGAGAGTTGACGAATTATCATCAAAATATGATGCTGTTAGCAAATACAGAATAATTCAAAAAATTATTGAAGTCGGTTTAAATAATATAACCGAAGAAGACATAATTGACCTTGTTAAAGGTAAATAGGAGGATGCAAAATGAGATTGGAATATATAGCAAGATTTTTAGATACAGAATATTTAACACTAAAAGAATTTGTTAAAACAAATTTTAAAGATATCGTATATTATAGACAATTAAATATTGATATAGATAAAGCTAAAGAAATAGCTAAAGAGTTTATTAAACAAAATTATCCTGATATTTATAATGAAAACAATATTGATGACTCAATATATTACCTTTTAGAAAGAAGAAAATATACAACTTGCGATATAGCTTGTATCTGGGATTTGAATCCGACAATAGTAAAAAATACAGCAGATATGTTTTTTTATAATGAAAATTTTAACATTCAAGATAATGCTAAAAGAAGAAAGAAAAATTATTATACTTATAATCAAGCTATAAGCATTGTAGAAAATATTCTTTCAAGAAGATTGGTAAATTCATCTGATTTAAAACCAAAATTATGGTGGTAATTTGAATATTAATAGGAGGATAAAATGAATGATATTGAGAAAAAAACAGAAATAATAAAAGAAGAAATAGAATGTTTATCATCTTATATTAATTTTGAAATTAAAAATGATGAAGATGAAACTGAAGCAACAAGAATAGTCCAAGTAGCAAAAAAACTAATGAAGATCATAGATGATGAGCTATATAAAGAGCAGATAGAATCTGCAAAAAGAACGCTTGCTTTAATAAAAGAGTCAAGAGATAAATTAATATTTATACCTCAAAAGATATCCGAATCTCTTAAACAAAAAATAATTGATTATAAGAATGAAAAAAAAAGAATTGAGTTAGAAAAAACACGAAGACAAATAGAAGAGCAAGCAAAAGAAGAAATTCAAATAGAAGAATTCTTTGACATATCTAAAGAAGATATAAATAAAAAAATTGACAATAGTTTAAAAAATGTTATTCAAGAAGTAGATAAAAAAATGATTGATAAAAACAAAGCCGATGGAATTATAACAGCAAAAAAATGGTCTGTCGAATTAATAGATATGAAGATGTTATTGCAAGCCATAATAGATGGAATTGCACCTGTTGAATTAGTTACGTTTAATCAATCATTTGCTAATAATCTCGCTAAGAATATTATAGAGTATGAAAAAAAAGATTTCAATATACCAGGACTTGAAGCAAAGTTAATAGAAATCTTGAAATTTAAAAGTTTATAAAATAAGTTTATAAAATATAAAATAAATGGCAGGTATAATTATATCTGTCATTTATTTTTAATATTAACAGGAGATTTTATATGAAAAATATTTTTGATTTTATTATAATAATTTTATTGATACTATTCATTTCAACAGAATGCTATGCACCTAATTTATATGAAAATGAAGATGAATATTTTGAAAATAAATTAATAGAATATGAAAAAGCAAAAGCAAATATAAAAAAAATTAAATTATTATCTATTATCGATAATGATTTAATAATATATACTAAAAAAATGGCTGATTTATATAAAATAGATTTCTATTTAATTCTTGCAGTTATGAAAGCAGAAAGTGGAGGAGCAAAAAACGCTGTGTCTAAATGTGGAGCAATAGGTTTGATGCAAATAATGCCTATTCTTGGTATTGACTATGGTTATACTAAAAATGAATTATTCAATCCTTATATTAATATAAAAATAGGTGTTATGCAATTATCTTATCTTATAAATAAATACAAATCTGTTAGAATAGCATTGATGTGTTATCTATGCGGAGAAACATTTGTATATAAAAATTTTAATCGTGCTTGCGTTATTTCAAAAGATTATATAAATAAGATAAACAATTATCTTGGTGGCAATTATATATAATATAATGGGGGATAAAATGTTTATTTATATAAGAAACAAAAAAAATAATAGTTTCATAAAAGAATTTTTAAAATTTTGTGATTGTTTAACCGAAGCAAAAACATTAAAACCTATTGGTAATAAATATTTTAGAGTAAATATAAATGATAAAAATTACAAAAAATATATAAAATTATTTGGTAATATAATCGTTCAAGATAAGAATGAAATAAAAAAAATAGAAAAAGGAATTAATATATATTAAAATGAAAAACATAGTATTAACAAATAAATATGTTTCTATCGATATATTTTCATCTTTTGATACTGAAATATATAAATCATTTGAAACTGATGCTGGCTTTGATATATGTTCGCCTGTTAATATAATAATAAATCCATTTTCATCTGTTGTAATAGATACAGGTTTATCTTTAAAATTTAACATAATAGATGATAACAATGATTTCTTATATTATGCACAAGTCAAAGGAAGAAGTGGTTTATCTATAAATAACTCTATCGAGGTATCAAATGCTGGTGTAATAGACCAGGATTATACTGGTAATATAAATATAAAATTATATAATCTTGGTAATAAAGAATATGTAATAAACAAATATGACAGAATAGCTCAACTTATTATATTTCAAATACCAAAACTTGTGTTTTTTGATGGTGTAAGAATATTAAACAATAATATATCAAGAAAATCAAATGGCTTGGGGAGTTCTGGTAAATGAATAAAGAAATAATTAAAGTCTTTGAAAAGGAGGCAATATGAAAGCAATATACGGGAAACTGCCAGTAGATAGGAAATATAAATTAATCGAAACAATTTATTCTGAGTATTATGGTGGTTTATGGAATTGCGAAAATTGTGGTAGAGCAATAAAAAATATCGCTGTAATAAAAGATGAGTTTGGAAATGAATTTAAAGTAGGATTGGAATGCTTAGAAACATTTATTAATCTTGAACCTAACTCAGTTTTACAAGCAGAAAAAGAATTAAGAAGAAAGAAAAAGTTTTATAATTATATAAAAAATGAATGTAAAACTATAATCATTAGAAAATATAAAGATTTTGATAAAGAAGTTTTTTTTTCATATAAATTTGATGTTCAAGAGTGGGAAGCTTGTTATAATTGGAGAGGAGTTTGGGATGAAGAAGTTAAAAATTTGGTTAAAAAATTCAATATAAAAATAACAGAAATAAAAGATTAATAAAGAAAAAACGAATAGTAAGGATTTATTTCTTGCTATTCGTTTTTTTTATTCTCAAAATTTTGTCAAAATTTTGAGAATGAAAAAAATGCAATGTCAAAATTTTGTCAAAATTTTGAGAATGAAAAAAATGCAATGTCAAAATTTTGTCAAAATTTTGAGAATGAAAAAAATGCAATGTCAAAATTTTGTCAAAATTTTGAGAATTTTATTAAAAAATAAAGATGTTATTTTATAATAAAATATAAGAGATAAGAAGGTTTTTTTAATAAAAAATTTTCAAAAAAGAATTGATAGTCTCTTTATATTTTATTATATATATATATATATATATATATTTTATAAAAAAAATTTAAAAAAAATAAATTTAAAAAAAAATAAATTTAAAAAAAAATAAATTTAAAAAATAAAAGAAGGTATCAAGTCTTATTTGAAAAATTAAATAAATTAAATTAAAAAGGAGAAAAAAATGAAAGAAAAAATCAAAAAGATTTTATCGGAAAAAAATTTTAATAGCTTATTAATTTTAGATAAAAAAATATTCAAAGTAAAAGATAATTTTTTTAATAAGATTTTTTCTGTTATTGATTTTTATCAAAAAAATTATGAAAAAATCTTATTAATAAATAATTATAAAATAGGAAAATTTAATGATATAAATTTTTTTATTAAAGTTTATATTGATTTTTTGTTATCGTTTTCAAATTTATCTTCTGGAAATGTAGGTTATGGCAATAAAACTTGGAAAATTTTTATAAAATTTTTATACAAGAATTTTAATATTAAATTAAATGTTTCAAAATTCGAATTAGATTTATTAAAAAGAAGATGGTATAAAAAATCAAAAATAAAAGAAGATAGTAATTTTATTATTGATATAATTTCTGATAATGAAATTAAAGTAAAAAATGATTTTGGTTATTGGATTTAATTAAGGAGAAAAAATGAAAGAAAAAATTAAAGAATTAATAATGAATTATTATAATCATTATAATAAAACACCATCAGTCGGGTGGTTAATGAAGAAAACAAATTTAACAAAAGAAGAAGTAAAAGATATTTTTTTAGAGCTTGAAAAAGAAAAATTCTTAATTAAAAATCAGAAAAATCATAAATATCTTTATCAAAATCAAAATAATAAAAATAATATTAAATTTGAACAAGATAAATTTTTAATTCTTTTTATTAAAATTGTTATGTTGATTGTAGGAACAATTTGCACTTTCATTTCTTCTTATTATACTTTCTTATGGTTAAAAGATTTTTTAATAAATATTTATGCTTTTCTTTTATCATTTGCAATTGTTTCTTTTTCGGTTTTTATTTTTGAAACTATTATTATTTTAAGAAAAAACAAACAAAAAATTTATTATGTTTTATTTATCTTATGGCTGATTGTTGTTGTTTTTTCAATGGTGAGCACGATAGCAGGGCAATATAATATGAGAGTTGAAAAATGGAATAAAATAGTTGAACAAGAAAGTAATAATATCGAAATCGAAATAGAAAATAAAATTGAAGAATTAGAAAAACAAAAAGATTTTATCAATTCACAAATTAAAGAAAAAAATAATGAAAAAGAGATTTATTTTAACTTGTTAAAACAATTTGATGATTTGGAAAAAAGAAAGAAAGAAAGTTCTTATTATTGGTCAGTGTATAATCAATTTAATTCTGTTAATAAGAAAATAAATGAATTGAATAAACAATATTTTTCTTTATTACAAGATATATCGAATTTGAAAAATCAAATAAGTGTCTATAAAACAAAAAGGAATAAAGATTTTTATAGTTGGATTGGGAGTGTTTTTAAGATTGATAGTGAAGTTTTTGAATTTTGGTTTTCTTTATTTCCTGCTTTATTCATCGATATTATTTCACCTATAGCGTTTGCTATATTTATGTTTTTGAATAAAAAAGAATAAAAATTTTTTATAAAAATGATATGTTTATTTTATAATATAATGAAGGAAGTAAGAATGATAAAAAAATTAAGATTAAAATTTTTTCAAAGTTGGAAAGATGTAGAATTGATATTTAAAGAAGGATTGAATATTATAATTGGTTCTTCGAATTCAGGTAAGAGTTCTTTATTGAGAGCGATTTATTGGGCTATTGAAAACAGACCTTCCGGAAATAGTTTTGTTAATCATAGTCAATTAAAGAATGGAAATATTGTTGGAGAAGTTTTTGTAGAGATTGAAACAGAAAAAGGAAATATAAAAAGAATTAAGAATAAAAATTTTAATGGTTATTATTTGAATGATAAAAAATTTGAAGCAGTAGGTTTAGATATTCCGGAAGATGTAAATAAATTTTTTAATTTTTCAGAAGTTAATATTCAAAAACAATTAGATTCACCTTTTCTTTTATCAGAGTCCGGTGGGGAAATCGCAAAGTTTTTTAATAAAATTTTGAAATTAGATACTATTGATTTAGCTTTGAAAAAAATTGATGAAGTTAAAAGAGAAAATAATAGACAATTGAATAATAAAACAGAGCAACTAAAGCAAATAGATTCACAATTACAAAAATTGAATTGGTTAGATGAGTATAAGATTAAATTAGATAAATTGGATAATATTAAAAATAAAATTGATACAGAACAAAAAAAGTTAAATGATTTTAATTTGATTTTTGATTCTTTTGATGATGTGAACAAGCAATTAATTAAATACGATAATTTAGAAATTTTGATTGATAAAACAAATAAATTAATCAAATTATTCAATTTGATTACTGATAAATTAGATTTTGTTAATAAATCTAAAAAAATTATTGATTTATTCATTTTTTATGAAAATGAAAAAATTAAATATGATTTTGATATTGAAGCTATAAATAAAAACATTGATTTAGCAATCGATATTTATAAAAAAATAATAGAAAAAGATAAAAAAATTAAATTTTTTAATGATATTTTTATTAATTTTGATAAAATTAATAAAGAAATTGAAAATATCGAGAAGAATTTGAATGATAATCTAAAAAGTTTACCTAATATTTGTCCATTATGTGGAAATATGATAGATAAAGAAAGAATTTTGGAGGTATTATGAAATTATTAATTACTGCCGATTGGCATTTAAGAAAGGAAGTTCCTAGTTGTAGAGATGATGAAGATTGGATTGCGTATCAAAGAAATGTTTTAGATTTTATTGCTGATATTTCAAAAGAAAAAAGAGCAAGTATTTGTATTGTTGGAGATATTTTTGACAAAGCAAAAGAAGATGTTGAAATAATAAATTTATTTCTTAATTTTGTTAAAAAAGTAGATGATAATATTTATATCATTGCTGGTAATCACGATTTATTGTATCATAATAGTTTAGATTTAGATAAAACTTCATTTGGAATTATTTGGAAAAATGAAAAAATTAAACCGTTATGGAAATTAGGTGTTTCAAAACATTTTAATGAAGAACAAATGAAAGGTGAAGTTGATAAATTGTTATTTTTACACGATTTTGTTTATATTGATAAAAATCAGTCTTTTTTCAATAAAGGTTTTTATGCTTATGATTTATTCGAGCTTTATCCTAAAGCTCAATGGATTTTTACTGGCGATAATCATTATTCTTTTGTTTGTAAAAAAGATGGTAAAATTTTAATTAATCCGGGATGTATAACAATACAAACCGCAGATATGATTAATTATCAACCGAAAATTTTTATTTTTGATACTCAAACAGAAGATGTAGAAGAGATTAAAATTCCTGATTTTGGACAAAAATTTACTAACATTGAAGAAAGAAAAAAATTTGATAAAGAGATAGATAGTTTCATTGAATTGTTAAAAAATAAAAAAGAATTAAGTTTTGATTTTATTACTAATCTGAAAAATAGTTTATCAGAAATTAAAGATGAAAAATTATTAAATTTTTTAGAGAATTTTATTAAGGAGTTAATATGAAATTAGAAACATTGGAAGATTTAGAACATTTGAAGAGAAAATTGAATGATTTAGCTTTAGAAAAAGCGAAACTTGAAGGAAAAAAAGAAGAATTGATAATGAGACTTAAAGAACAAGATATTGAAAGTATTGATGAATTGAAAATTAAAATAGAACAAGAGAAACAAGAGATTGAAAATTTGAAAGTAAGATATAGTAAAATTGTTAGTGAGATTGAAGAAATGTTAAAAGATAAGGAAGTATAATGGATTTTAAAGAAATAGAATTTAAAGAGATTTATAATAAAAATTTTTATCGAAAAAAAGATTTAGAGATGAAAAAATTAATTACTGACAATGAGATTGAAGAATTAAAAAATCAAATAGATATAATTCAAAGAGCTCAAATTCTTATTCAAGATATTGCACAAAAAACGCAATCTAATATTGTTATTCATATCGAGAACATTGTTGATAAAGCATTAGAAACAGTATTTGGTGATGAATATAAATTTAAGTTTGAATTTGAACAAAAAAGAGGAAAAGTCGAAGTAAATTATTTTTTACTAAGAAAAGATGGAAGTGAAATTGATATAATGAACGGTGCCGGTGGTGGTGTAATTGATATTGTTAGTTTTGCTTTAAGAATAGCAGTTTGGACTATTTCAAATAATGTTGAAAATGTTGTTATTTTAGATGAACCTTTTAGATTCTTGAGTCAGGATTTACAAGATAGGGCAGGAGAAATATTAAAAGAATTAAGTGTTAAGTTAGGGATTCAATTTATAATTGTTTCGCATAACGAAAAATTAATTAGTTATGCTGATAAGATATTTTTTGTTAAGAAAAGTCAAAATTTTTCTTTTTTGACATAAAAAATAAGAGGTAAAAGAAAATGAAATATTTAATCGATTTAAAAAAATTAAAAGAAAAATATAGGGAAAATTATTTTATTGATGAGGTTGATGGGGATTTGATAGCTGTTAATAAACAGAATAACAATTTACGCATTAATTTAACTTTATATTTCAAAACTTTAAAGAAAAGATTTAATGAAATTAATTGAAGGAGGACAAATGGACATTTTATTACAGAATTATGAGAATTTAATCTATCGTAAATGTTGGAATTTGGTTGAAAAATTTCAATTAGATAAAATTTACGATTTTGAAGATTTGTATGAATCTGGAATTGAAATTTTTTATGATTGTTTAAAGAAATTTAATTCTATGAAAAGTAATTTTATAACTTTTCTTTATCATCAGCTCAATAGGTTGAATTATATTGCAAAGAAAAAAAGTGATTATTATAATGAAATTGAAAATTATTATAATTATTATGAAGGAAGAGCTATGCAAGATTTTAACATTGTAGATTTTTATGATGTTGAAGATGATTCAAAATTAATTTTCAAATATTTAATCGATAAATGGGATTTTGAAATTACAAAACAAGAAGTAAAAATGTTTTTTGTTAAAGAGTTGGGTTGGCAATATAAAAGATTTGAAAAAGCTTGGCAAGATTGTAAAAAATTTGTTGATAGTATATGATAGATTTTGAAAGATTATTTAATGATTTTTCAATTCCATATTGGATAACTGGTAAAAATGTTTCGAAAGGTTGGATTAATATCAGTTGTCCAATATGTGGTGATGTAAGTAATCACGGCGGTTTTAATATTGAAACAGGAAAGTATAATTGTTGGAAATGTGGCAAACATAATTCAATTTATATATTGGAACTGTTATTAAGAAAATCAAAAAATGAAATTATTAAGATTTTGGATAATTATTCTTTTTTTAATAAAAAAATTGTAAAAGATGATAATAAAAACAGTAAAGAACAATTGGAATTTTTGGGTTATGAATTAAAAGAGATTCACAGAAATTATTTAATTAAGAGAAATTTTAATCCTGATTTAATTAAATCGAAGTATAAAATTACCGGATTTACTTTTGAAAATATGTTTTGGCAATATCGATTAATGATACCGATTTTTTATAATTTTAATATTGTTAATTATGTTGGCAGAGATGTTAGTGGAAAACAGCAAAGGTATTTGAATTTACCTAATAAAGAAGCCGTTATTGATTTAAAAAATATTCTATATAATTTGGATAATGTTAGACAAGATAAGATAATAGTAGTTGAAGGTATTTTCGATGTTTGGAGAGGGGGAGATAATTTTGTAGCTACTTTTGGAACTTCTTTTACTAAAAGACAGATTTTGCAAATGTTAAAATTTGATAGAATCTATATTATTTTTGATAGTGAATATGATGCACAAGAAAAAGCAAAAGAATTAGGAAAAACTTTATCACAATTTTCTAAAAAAGTAAGTAATATCGATTTAGAATTGAAAGATAAAGATTTAGCAGATTTGACTGATGAAGAAATAAAGGAATTAAAAAGGTTTTTAAGATGAAATTTTTTGAAGTAGAAAAGAATTTATTAAAAATAACATTTCAAATTACTGATAAAAAAGAATGGTGGAAAACTTTGGAATTTGTTAAAAGTCTTAAAGGGAGATTTTTTGATAGAAATCTAAAAGTTTGGTATTGTGAGGATTGTAATTTTAATCGTGAAAAATTAGTTGAGAATGGTTTTGTATTGGTAGATGATACAAGAATTAAAGAAGAAGAATTTATTAGCTCGCAAGATATAATTGTAATTGATGAAAATCAGTTACAAGGTTTTAGAAATTATCAAATTGAAGGTGTTAAGTTTTTAGTAAAAAAGAATGGGAAGGGTTTAATTGCTGATGATATGGGGCTTGGTAAAACGATACAAGCAATTGGATATTTAATGTTAAATAAAGATTTACGACCTGCTTTGATTGTTTGTCCGGGCTCTGTGAAGTATAATTGGAAAATTGAATGTAATAAATGGATTAAAGATGAACAAGTAGAAGTGATTAAAGGAACGAAAGTTTATGATTTAGATTTGAATAATAAAATTTTTATAATAAATTATGATATTTTGTTTTATTGGGAGGAATATTTATCCGGATTAAATTTTCAAATTTTGATTACCGATGAAGCACATTATGTTTCAAATTGGTTCGCTAAAAGAACAAAAAGTTTATTGAATTTAAGTAACAAAATACCGAAGTTTATTGCTTTAACCGGAACACCTATTAAGAACAAACCTGCTGAATTTTTTACAATTCTTCATATTCTTAATAAAGATATTTTCAAGAGTAGATATTATTATTTGAACAGATATTGCAATCCGAAGTATAATGGATTCGGTTGGGTTTATAATGGGGCTACAAATATTGAAGAACTACAAAGATTAGTTAAACCTTTAATGATTAGGAGAGAAAAAAACGAAGTATTAAATGAATTACCTGAAAAACAAAGAGAATTTTTATTTGCTGAAGGTGATTTAACGGAATATAATAAAGAATTTAATAATATTTATAATTCAATAAAGAATGAAACAAATAAAATAAAAGTTAGAAGTCTAATTGATTATTTAAAATCTTTAACTTGGAATGTAAAAAGAGGAAGTGTTTTAGAATGGATTGATGATTTTTTAGAAAATTGTAATGAAAAATTAGTTATTTTTGCAATTCATGCAGCAGTTATTTTAGATTTGTTTAATAAGTATAAAGATATTTCAGTTATGGTGGATGGTTCTGTTAATCTGGAACATAGACAAAAGAATATTGAAGATTTTTATAACGATAATAATAAAAGAATTTTTATCGGGAATATTATAGCTGCCGGAACAGGAATAAATTTAACTTGTGCGAGTAAAATGATTTTTGTAGAGCTTGATTGGGTGCCTTCTAATCATTTACAAGCCGAAGACAGAATTTACAGAATTGGACAAAAGAATTTTGTAAATATTTTTTATTTTATTGCAAAAGATACGATTGAAAATAAGATGATTGATAGATTATTTGAAAAAGGAAAGATTTTGAATAATATTTTAGAAACAAAAAATTTTGATATTTTTGATAAAATTATGGAAGATTTTATATAATATATAAAGGGGATATTATGAATAAGGAATTAATAATAGTGGAAGGTATTGATGGAACAGGAAAAACTAGTTTTATTAAAAAAAATTTTAATAAAAAAATGTATAAAATAATACATTTACCAGGATATTATGTTTATAATAAATTATTTTATTTTCTTTTTAAGAAAAATTTATTAAAAGATTATCAATACACTTTTCAATTGTTATCTGAACATTATCAGATAATGAATCAATTTTTCTTTTCTAAACAAAGTTTTGTTTTGGATAGAAGTTTTATTTCATTTTTTGTTTATCAAGAAGAAGAGATTTCTAATTATAATTTAAGTAATACTTTTAATGATTTTTTATACTTCCTAAGAACTTATATTAATAATAATTATAAAGTTAAAATTTTTTATTTTGATAAAGTATTTTGTAAAAAAGAAAAAGATTGGCTTGAAAATAAGAATAAAAATCTTTTATTATTAAGATACAATAGTATCTTGAAGCAAATAAAATTGTGTTGTGATGAAGTTGATATTTATTTTAATGGAGTTCTTAAATGAAAAAAATAGATTTTGATTCTTATGAAGAACAAAAAATTATAATTAATTGTATTACAAATACCGAATTTTTATCTTCAATATTTCCTTTATTAAGATTAGACTTTTTTAGTAATGATTATTCAAGAATCGTTATGAAATGGATTATTGATTATTATAATAAGTATAAAGAAGCACCAAAAAAGAATATTGAAGATATTTTTATTTTGAATAAAAATAGTATTAACAGCGATGAAACGATTGAATTAATAGGTAAATTTTTAACAAATATTAATAATATTAATAAGAATAATAATGTTTCTTATAATTTAGAGCAAGCTGAAAAGTGGATAAAATTACAAAATTTGAAGATAATAAAAGAAAAATTAGAACAATTTATTGTAGAAGGCGATGTTGATAAAGCGGAAAATATTTTAAATAATTTTGAAAGAATAAAGATTCCTAATTCAAATGGTGTTTTTATTTTGTCCGATAAAACCGAAATTATAAATTCTTTTCTTCAAGAAGAAGAAAGTTTATTTTGTTTTCGAGGTTGTCTAGGTGAATTGATTGGAAATTTTGTTAGAGGAGATTTAGTTAGTTTTTTAGCTTTTACAAATAGAGGTAAAACTTGGTGGCAATTATATACCGGATTTGAAGCAGTAGCAAGTGGATTAAATGTTGTATTTTTTACTTTGGAAATGACTTTACCACAAGTAATAAGAAGGACTTGGCAAGTATTTACAGGACAAGTTATTAAAGAGGATAAAATTAAAGTTCCTTATTTTAAGTATAATGAAAAAATTAAAAAGTTTGATATTGAATTTATTGATAAGCAATTCAATAAAATTGATTTAGAAAAAATTGAGCAGTATCAAAAAAAGTTTAGATTTCAATTTAGAGGTGGCGATATGGTTATTCATTCGTTTCCTGCTTATTCTGCCTCTGTTAATGATATTGAAATTTTTTTGAATAATCTTGAATATTATGATAATTTTGTTGCAGATGTTGTGATAATAGATTATGCAGATATTATTAAACCTGATAGTTTTAAAAGTGAGTATAGGCATCAACTTGATGGAATATGGAAACAATTAAGGAGTTTAGCTCAAAAGAAAAATGTTGCTCTAATTACGGCAACTCAATCTTCTAGAGCGGGAGCTTTGAAAGATGTATCCGAAACAGAAGTTGCTGAAGATATTAGGAAATTGAATCATTGTTCAAAAATGATTGTAATAAATCAAACAAAGGAGGAACAAGAATTAGGAATTGTAAGGATAAAAGAAATTAAAAAAAGAAACGAAAAAAGAGATTTTAGAGAAGTTGCCGTTTTGCAATGTTTAGATGCCGGCAAGGTTTATTTAGATTCAAGATTTTTGAACGAAATTAATTTTAGATTTAATAACAATAGTAATAATGATTAAGGAGTAAAAATGAAAGTAAAAACAAAAGAATTATTAAACGCACTTGATAATTGTTTTCCAATTATTAATCATAACAATGAACTACAAGAATTAAATAGTTTTATTTTTTATAGGAATTTTATTATTTCTTATAATGAAAAAGTTTGTGTTCTTTTTCCTTTTAATTTTGATATTCAAGGCGCGGTTAAAGCTAAAGAATTTTATAAAATTTTATCAAAAATCGAAGAACAAGATTTAGATATTATCGAACAGCAGGATAAATATATTTTGAAAACAAATAATATAAAAATTGAATTTAATAAATTAAATGTTTCAATTTTAAATTTTTTAGATACTTTAATTGATTATAATAAAGAATGGCAATCTTTATCAAAAGAATTTATAAAAGGTATTGATATTGTTTTAATATCTAATTATATTGATATTTTAGAAGGTGTTTTTATAGAAAAAAATATTTTTTATTCTACGAATAGAAAAATCATAAAAAGATATGAAGTTGAGCAATCAATTTTTGAAGATAGTGTTTGGTTGAATCAATCTTTTTGTAATTTTATTAAAAATTTTAGTATTGATAAATATTTTTTGAAAGATGAATGGTTATTTTGTCAAGATAATTCCGGGTTCATTATTTGTAGTAAATTATTAGATGTTAATAAGTATCCGATAGGAACATTGAAAAAAATTGTTTATAATTATGATTTAAATAAATTAGTATGGTTAGAATTACCTGAAAATTTGTTGAAAGCTATTGATAGAGTTTCCGTTTTTTATGAAAATAATAATAATTTAAATGTTATTTTAAATTTTAGTAAAAATAGTATAGTTGTGAAAGGTGAGCAATCTTTCGCAAATTATTATGAAGAAATGAGTTGGGAAAATAATATTAGTAAAGATGTTAGTGTTTTAATAGAACCTTCACTTTTTAAAAACTATTTGAAAAATGGATTTTTATTTTCTTTATCTTCTTTTTTAGAACAGGATAATAATTCTAATATTTCTATTTGTTTTCTTTACAATAAGGATAATAATTTTCTAGTTTTATTGTCTATTGTTAATAATTAAAGAAGGTATTTATGCGAGGTTTGGGGTTTTTTGAATTATTTGATGATAATCAAACTAATTGTGGTTTATGTCCTTTATTTTCAAACAAAGGATATAATTTTATTATTGATAATAATAATAAAAGTAAAATTATGATTGTTGATGATTTTTTTAGAAAAGATAATGATAATTTATTTTTTTTGGAAAAAGTATTGGGCGAGGTTGGAATTGATTTTAATAAAGATTGTCAAATTAATTATTTTATAAAATGTTCTTCTAATAAGAATAAAATAAATGAAAATATTGAATTTTGTAGAGATAGTCTATTAAAAGAAATAAAGATAGTTAATCCAAAAATAATAATATTATTAGGCAAATTTGTATTTGATAATTTGATAGGTTATAAATTAACAAAAAAAGGATTATCATCAGCTGGTTTTGATAATTGGACAAATGAAGTTATTAAAGATATTGATTTGAAATGTTTTATTTTTCCTGTTTTTCATCCTTTTTATATTAAAGAAAATGAAAAGAATATGGCAATTTATAATTATTGGAAAAAAAATTTTCAATTAATTCGTAATTATCTAGATAAAGATTTTGAAGAATTAAAGATACCAGAATTTAGTATTAGTAATACTAAAGATGAAATTATAAAAAATTTGAATATTCTTAAAGAAAAAAGTTGTTTTGCATTTGATATTGAAACTAGTGGTTTGCGTCCTGATTGCAATGATATTTTATCTATATCTTTTTGTAACGAAGATTTTGTTTTTGGATTTGATTGGAAATTTATTCAAGAACAAGAAATTTTTAATTTATTAAAAAGTATTTTTTTAGATGAAAAAATCGGTAAGATTGCTCATAATTGTAAATTCGAGCATCAATGGATTTATAATAAAATGAATATTGATATTAATAATTGGGTTTGGGATACACAAATAGCAGAACATTGTTTAGAAAATCAAAAATCTACGGGCTTGAAACACCTTGTTTATACAAAATTAGGATTGTATGGCTGGGATGATGAAATTGATAATTATATTGATGCAAAAAATTGTAAAAGTCGAAATAACTTAAAAAATTTCGATTTTTATAAATTAATAGAATACAATTGTTTTGATTCTTTTTTTACTTTTCAATTATATTTAGAACAAGAAAAATTATTTGAAAGTTTTAGTTTGAAAGGTTTGCGATTTTTTTTGAACGGGAATATTTGTTTAGCGAAAATTCAAGAAAATGGTATTGTAATTGATTTATCAAAAATGGAAAGTATAAAAGTTAATATTTCTGAAAAATTAAAAATAATTGAAGAAAAGATTTATAACAGTGAAGAAGTTAAGAAATGGGATAAAGATGAAGTTTTTAATTTTAACAGTTCAAAGCAATTAGCTCATTTACTATTTGATATTCTAAAAGTGAAAAATATTTCATATACTGATAAAGGTTCCATTGCAATGGATGTTGATGCTTTAAGTAAAATAAATATTCCTTTAACAAATTTAATTTTAAGATATAGGAAGTGGTATAAGATTTTGAATACTTATATTTCACAATTTGAGCAAGAACAGGTAGGCGGTTATATTAAACCTTTTTTTAATTTATGTAATGTATCTTCTTATAGAAGTTCTTCACAGAATCCTAATTTTCAAAACATTCCTAAAAGAGATAAAGAAGTAAAAAATTTAATAAGAGGTTTTTTAATACCGAGACAAGGTAATTTTTTAGTCGAATATGATTATAAAAGTATGGAAGTAATGATAATGGCTTGTTATTCAAAGGACGAAAATTTAATTAATTATTTATTTGATAAAAATTCTGATATGCACAAAGATATTGCTAAACAAATTTTTCTAAAAGAAGAAATAACAAAAGAAGAAAGATTTTTAGCAAAAAATGGTTTTGTATTTCCTGTTTTTTACGGTAGTTATTTTGAACAAACGGCGCCGGAAATTTGGGAAAAAATGCCTGTTGATAGTAAAGATTATTTGAAACAGAAAGGTATAAAAAAATTTGTTGATTTTAAAGAACATATTAAGCAGGTTGAAAATGATTTTTGGTTTAATAGATTCAAAGGTATTTTAGAATGGAAAAAAGAACAATGGAATTTTTATTTGAAAAACGGTTATATTGAATTAAAAACAGGATTTAGATGTAGTGGAATAATGGGGAGAAAAGAAGTTATTAATTATCCTATACAAGGCAGTGCTTTCCATTGTTTACTTTGGACTTTGATTCAAGTTAATAAATTAATGGAAAGAAAAAGAATGAAAAGTAAAATTATCGGTCAAATACACGATGCGATTGTAATTGATGTTGTTCCGGAGGAAGAGAAAGAAGTTGATTATTTAATTTGGAATTATGGAACTCAAAAAATAAGAGAATTTTGGGAATGGTTAATTATACCTTTACAAATAGAAAAGGAAAAGAGCGAAAAAAATGGTTGTTGGGCTGAAATGAAAGAAAGCGAGTTATTGATATGAGTGAAGATTTTTTTTAGAATTATTAAAAAAATATCTAAGAATTGCTTATAATTTCATTGATTATGAGTTAAGTAATAATAATAATTATTATTCTGATTTAGATTTGTATAATATTAGTTATCTTTATGAAAATTTAGATAAATTAAAAATTGAAAGGAGTTGTATGGAAATTAAGCAAATTGATTGTCAAGATTGTTTTTACAATGATTTTAAGAATGTTTGTTTGAATATCAATAGTAAGTTTTTTATGTGTAAAACTAATAATTCTATTGTCCAAGAAAGTGAAAAAAATTGTTTTAGACAAAAGGAGGAAAAATGAGTTTGTATCAAAAATATCGACCGACCAATTTTGAGGAAATGATTGGTAATGAAGAAACGATTAAGAGCTTGAAAAATATATTTAGCAGACAAGATAAACCTCATTGTTTTCTTTTCACAGGAGAAGCAGGAACAGGAAAAACAACTTTAGCTCGAATTTGTGCAAAAGAATTAGGGACAGATGAATTCAATATTTATGAAATAAATACTGCTAACAATAGAGGAATTGATACGGCAAGGGAAATAATTGATAGTATTAGGTATAAACCTTTTTCCGGAAAAGCAAAAGTGTTTATAATAGATGAAGTTCATAAAACAACTAATGATTGGCAGAATTCGATGTTAAAACCTTTAGAAGATACTCCTGATTATGTTTATTTTTTCCTATGCACAACTAACCCAGAAAAATTAATAAAACCTTTGTTATCAAGATTAACTATAATTGAATTAGAACCTTTGAATTATGATAATGCGATTATTTTAGTTAAAAGTATTTGTAAAAAAGAAAATATTGTTTTAGATAGAGATATTATTTTACTAATCGCCGAAAATTGTAAAAATAGTCATCGAAATGCTTTGGTTCTTTTGGAAAAAGTAATAGGACTTGATAAAGAACAAGCGATAAAAATAATTAATCAAGGTTTTGATGAAAGTGTTGAGAAGCAAGCAATTGATTTGTGCCGAATCTTGTTGAATAGCAAGAGTTGGAATGAAGTTGCTAATATTTTGAAGGGATTAAAAAATACAGATGTAGAAGAAATAAGATACTCAGTTTTAGGTTATATGAGCTCTGTTATGTTAAATAATCCAAATGATAAAGTTGCAAACATAATACAAAACTTTGCTGAAAATTTCTATGATTCAAAATTTGCTGGGTTGATTTTAGCTTGTTATAATAGCTTTTATTTTAAATAATTTTTTAAGATTTTTTTAAAAATAATATGTTATATTATATAATATAATGAAGGAGGAAAAATGGAAGAATATACAATTGAAGATTTAAAATTAAATAAGTTTAAGTTAGATGAGGAAGCAAGTAAACAGAGTTCTTTATATCAGTATTTTACTGATAAATTAACAGAAGTAAGAGCTTTGAAAGATGAAATATCTTTAAAACTTGAAGAAAAATTAGCAGAAGTCGAATTAAATATTCGTAATAATCCACCTGACGGTTTAAAAATAACCGAATCTGTTATACAAGCATTGGTGGTTAGTAATGAAGAAGTAAAAGAATTAAGAAAAAAGTTAAATGAATTGAAAAGACAAAATTATGAATTAGAAGGAATAGTTAACTCATTGGACCAAAAAAAATCTATGATAAAAGTTTTAGCAGAACTATATATTGTAGGGTATTATAGAGTCGATAATTTTTCAAATGACAATAAAGTTCAAGATGAAATTAGAAAAAGATTAAATAAAAAGGAGGAATAATATGGTTGGATTATTTGTTACTGTATCAAAATCTGATACTCTTGATTATTATGAGATTAAAGAAATGTTTATCTTTGACAAAGAAAAAAATGAACATTTTAAAAATTATAAACAAGGAGAATCTATTTCCTATTTTTCTAATACGAATGAAGAACATTATTTTGTTGATAGTTTAGATAAAATTAAAGAAAAAGTTGTTTATTTTTTGAATAAAAATGTTCCTTATCAGAACGATTGTTGTTCTTATTTTTTAGATACAAATGTTTTATGTTATTTTTCTGATTTAGAAGATTTAGTTTATAAAAATTAAAAAAAAGGAGAGATTTATGAAAAAAATAAATTATAACAAAGATTCGTTAACTAAAAAATACGAAGAATCATTTAGGACAAAGGACAAAGGGCAATTTGTTAGCAGGCAAACAATTGATTGGACTAAAGTAGCAGAAGAAAAAGGTAGAGAAATTCAATTTTTTCAAGTTAAAGAAGGTTGGAATAAGATAATTATTGTTCCTTATATTATTCAATCAAAAAATCATCCTGGTGTATCAAGAAAAAAATTTGAAATAGGCGATTTAGATTATAATTTAGATTATTTTGTGCATAGAATGGTAGGATTGAATAGAGATGATGTTGTTTGTTTGAAAAGTAATTACGGAATGAATTGTCCGATTTGTCAAATTTCGGATAAAATGCGCGAAGATGGAAATAAGGATGAATATCAAAGAATGAAACCAACTCGAAGGGTTTTATATAATATTATCGATATGAATAATATTGAAGCAGGACTTCAAGTTTTTGATGTATCTTATTTTCTTTTTGAAAAAGAACTTATATCGGCAAGTAGGAATTTTAATGAAGATGGAACGATTGTTAATTTTGCAGACCCAATTGAAGGAAGTATAATAAAATTTAGAGTTGAGAAAGAAAAGTTCGGTGTAAACGGTAAAGATTATTTTGTATATAAGAATTTTTCATTTATGGAAAGAAATGAAAGTTTACCAGATGAGTTGATTGAACAAGCTATTTCTTTTGATAAGTATTTAGAAATTTATAGTTCCGATGAAATTATTGATATTTTAGATGGAATAAATGAAAATATAGAAGATAAAGAAAGTGATAAAGAAAATGAAGGACATAGAAGAATAAATTTAAGTATTAAAGAAGATAAAGTAGAAAAATCAGATAAAGTAGAAAAATCAGATAAAGTAGAAAAATCAGATAAAGTAGAAAAATCAGATAAAGGTTTATTAGGTTCTTTAACTTTTAAAATATCAAAATCTAGTAATAATAAATTTGAAGAAGATGATGAGAAGGTAGAAGTAAATAAACAAAATATTGAAGAAAAAACGGTAAAAAAATTAGATAAGCAATGCCCTTATGGACATGCTTTTGGGGAAGATTGTGATAATTATGATGATTGTGATAAATGTAAGTTGTGGAAAGATTGCTCTTTGTCAAATTAAGGGGTTTTTATGCAATGGATGAAAGAAAGAGAAGTCAGGGATAAGTTATTGAAAGATTTAGGTGTTATTAAAACTAAATCCCGAATTTTTCAAATAGCCCATAAAATTAAAGCAATTAAGATTGAGAAATATTTAGATAAATTTGATAATGTGGTAAAAAGAATTTGGATAGATTACGATATGATTAAAGATTATTATGAAAAAAGAATTTGTATTAAAGAAAATAGTGAATTTTTACCAATTTCTAAAATTGCAGATAAATTTAATATTAGTAAGGATATTGTTTATTATATTATTCGTAAATATAATTTTACTAATATTAAGAAAGATGTATTTTATGAAAGAATATTGATTAATGAACAAGAATGGAAAAAAATTTATCAGAAGTTTAAGAGAAATTATTATAAAAGAAAAGATATTGATAGTGAGGTTAGTTAATATGAAAGAAAGATATTTTAGAACCGGTAGTTTATTATTAGATTTAGTAGTAGGAGGGGGTATTGATTTAGGATTTCCTGCAGGTAAAATTATAAATATTGTAGGGGATAAATCTTCAGGTAAAACTTTTCTAGCATGTGAAATAGTTGCTAATGCATATCATACTTATAAAGATAAGGTTAAATTTATATATGATGATGCGGAATCAGGGTTTGGTTTTAATACAAAGAATTTATATGGATTTGATATTGAAGAATTTAAGATAAGAAGTAAAACGGTTGAAGAGTTATTTTGTAATGTAAAAGATTTTATTAATAAGATAAAGAAAGATGAAGTTGGTATTTATGTTTTAGATAGTTTAGATGGCCTTTCTTCTTCACAATTAATTGAAATTGGGGAAGAAAGATATAAGTTATTTAAACAAGATAAAGAATATGATAAAGGTTCATATCAAATGGAATTTGCTAAATTTTTATCACAAGAATTTTTTAGAAATTTAACAAGTGAGATTGATGAAAAAAATATTTTGTTAATTATTATTAGTCAAATAAGAACTGATGTTTCACTTATGTCTTTTAGAAAATGGACAAGGGCGGGTGGAAAAGCCTTAGATTTTTATGCACATACAGTTTTATGGTTAAAAAGTTTAAGAACAATAGAAAAGAAAGGTGCGGATATTGGAGTTATTATACAAGCAAGGACTGAGAAATCCAAAACTCCCCGTCCTTATAGACAATGTCTTTTTCCTATTTATTTTAATTATGGTATTGATGATATCGGCAGTTGTATAGATTATTTGTATAATTTAAGAAGTGATAAAACAGGAGAACTTAACTCTAAAAAAGAAAAAATAAAGTTTGATGATAAAGAATTTACAAGAGATGAATTGATTAAATTTATAGAAGAAAATGATTTGATTGATGGATTGAAGCAAATGGTAATTAATAATTGGGAACAAGAAGAAAAAGAAAGATTGATTGATAGGAGGAAAAAATATGAATGAAAAATTGAATAAAAAACAATTACCATTTATCGAATTAGATAGAGATAAATGGTTCGATATTATGAAAAAATTTAATAATTATTTTGGGTGTTCTATGACTTCTTTTGTAAAAAATTTGATGTATTTTAGTTATTTTGATATTTTTGAATTTGAAAAATATTTAATTGAAAGATGTAATATGGAAGAAAATGAATCTTTATGTGATTATATTTTGAAACATTATGGACAAGAAAAATTAAATTTCGTAATTGACAATTTAATTCCTTTATGGAAATTTAATTTTAAGGAAAGAAAATGATTATTGATATTAATCAGAATGAAAAAGATAATTTAATCAAGTTGTTGAAAAGTTGCGAAGAAAAGTGGGCTGATAATTTGTTAAAAAAATTGAACAAATCTAAAATAAAAACTTGTTCGGCAAAAGCAAAAGGTAGGGAATTTCAAAAGATAATTGCTCAAGATTTGGCAGATAAGTTTAATTTGAAAATTGAGAAAGATGTAGGTGATATTGAAATTAGACCAATGGGGCAGGCAGGGGTAGATATAATTTTAAGAGGAGAAGGATTGAAAAAATTTCCTTTTTCTGTTGAGTGTAAGAATACAAAAAAGTTTCTAGTTTCTTTTATAGAACAAGCAAAAAGTAATGTAAAGAAAGATACAGATTGGTTATTAGTTTGGAAAGGTTTTAAGGAAAAATCAATAGTAATCTTAGATTGGAAAGTTTTTTTAGAAAAGATAAAATAGAAATGAATTATTTGATTAGGAAGAAATAAATGGATAAAAAAGAAATTGTTAAAAAATATAAAATTGAAGATTATTTTTTATTTGTTAACTTCCAAAATTTTGAACAAGGTTTTCATTTTCCTTTAAAACAAAAATTAAAAAAAGAAGATAAACT
>Ga0208825_1001029_pt1 | contig 23114 bp, 18 predicted proteins | sample AD_UKC113_MetaG_FD_184450 | JGI IMG/M metagenome (GOLD analysis project Ga0208825, IMG submission 184450) | Active sludge microbial communities of municipal wastewater-treating anaerobic digesters from Hong Kong - AD_UKC113_MetaG (SPAdes)... | ecosystem: Engineered > Bioreactor > Anaerobic >...
CCGAATCGGTCACATAGCGGTTTGCTGAATAGGTAAGCGAGAATCCCACGTTCTTGAAATTCTTCAGGTAAAGGTTGCCTTTGTTAGCGGTCATCCCGGCATATATCTGGGGAATGCTCATGCCGTCGCCAATCAGAAGGATGATGTTTTTTGGTTTCTTACGGAAGGATTTACGGTTTACGGTACTGACGTCATAGAATGATGCGTTCCGGTAAGTTGATTCTTTGAATACGGGTCCGGGGTTTTGTGCCGATACCGAACATATCCAGCCTGCTAACATGAATGTCAGGATATAAGAAGATCTTTTCATGAATAAATATGAATATTTGTTAAACATTTAATAATAAATCTTACTGTTTGCTATATTATCACAATTTTCTCCGGATTGACAGTATTTAACGTTTTTTAGTAAAACCCACCTCTGCGTGCAAATAACGCAGAGGTGGGCGATATCAAGAAATTTCAGATTCGGGTTGAAATCAATTAAACCCCGGATTCTGAGGCATTGGTTTTGTCAGGTTAGCATCAATAACTGACTGAGGTATTGGATAGAGTGTATCCCTTGGTGAAAGATTCTGCCCGCCATTCATGTTATGTGCCATTGTACGCTCGAGGTATTTATGTGTCCTGAGGAGTGTCCAACGGCGGTGTTCCTCAAGGAACAATTCGCGTGATCTTTCATCAAGAATGAAATCTATATTGACCTGGTCGGCAGTTATTTCAGAAGCATTGGATCTTCTTCGTATGATATTCAGGGTATTGGCTGCATCCTGCGGATGACCGAGCCTGTATTCAGCTTCAGCCTTCAGAAGATAGGTATCTGCAAGGCGAAGGTATATCTGGTCTGTATTCATATATGGTTCATTCATGTTTTCAGGATCGACTCCTTCCGCTTTTCTGGAAAACGGCCAGTCAAATCTTGCCCTGGAGGTGTAGGTAATATCGGGATTCCATTTGCACCATATCGTATCCCCATAATTATAACCGTCAGGAAGCTTATCTGCAGGGTATGGAGCATTTGTTGCGGCATCACCCAGCACATAGAACTTTCTTATCGCATGGTATGAGAAACGGTCATCCTGCGGTTCATAAATATCAAGAGCCCATTTTGTGAATGTAAATCTGGAATATCCAAGTCCGCCCCGTTCATAGGTATGGACAAGCGGCCTGACCCCGTTTATATTTATATTCCAGAAACGGCTTAAATGGATACGACGTACCATGCATTCACCGCCTCCGGTCACCTTGAGGCCAAATTGAAACACCCACAAAGCTTCAGTATTACCTTCCTCCCTGTTTGTGTTGCCTTCCCAGAACATATCCATGAAAGGGACACCGGGTCTGCTGCTCCTTACGCCGTACCTTTGGGTAACAAGTTTGTATTCGGGAGTATTGATCACCTTGTCAGCCCATTCCAGAGCTTTGTCGGGGTGACCGGTTGCGAGGTACATTTCGGAAAGATAATGCTGAACAGCACCTTTTGTGATCCTGCCCCTTAAAGAGGGCTCAACACCCATATGTGGTTCGGCTTCCAGAAGATCCTTTATTATCTGTTCCATTACCTGGCTTTTCGGTGTTCTTTCCCAATCGGTTCTGATTGTAGCACCGGAAGATTGTTCAAGAGTAAGAGGAACATCACCCCATCCATAAGCCAAATGCCGGTATGCCCAAGCCCTGATTGCTTTGGCTTCAGCAATTACCCGGTCCCTGGTTTCAGATTCACTCTGGCTTCCTCCCGACCAATCAACATCATCTCTGTTTTCTGCCTGATTAATAATAGTATTGGCTGAATTCACAACACTATATAACCAGTTAAAAACGATTTCATTTTCCTCGTTGAGAGAGTTGTTGTTGTTTTTCCAGAGCATTGCCGTCATAATATAGCCGATATCCTGATGGTTCACCGTGGAATTATCAGTTCCGAACATAAACATGCTTCCCATCATTGAATGGCTTCCATAAGCTTCCTCTTTTTCCCTCCTGACCTGTGCATAAAGGCCATTCAATCCGGCTTCAAATCCGGCAAGATTTGTGAACAGGGTCTCAGAAGTAATAAGGTGAGGCGGCTTTTCATCAAGCAAATCCTTTGTACATGCCGATCCAAATGTTATAAATAACAATATCAGTGTGATTTTATAAATTGAATTTTTCATTTTTACAACTATTATTTATGGTTAAAATTCAAGATTCAATCCGAAAACATACTCCTTCTGAAGAGGGATCTGGTGCTGGCTGTCCAACTCCGGATCTAATCCCCTCCATTTAGTGAATGTTGCCAGATTGCGGCCGGTAACAAATATTCTCAGATTGTTTAACGAATACCTGCCAAGTAAGGTTTTAGGGAATGTATAAGAGAGTGATACATCTTTAATCCTTACGAAACTTGCATTTTCATAGATTACACCAAGTATCCCCGACATTCTTTCAGCATACAGTTCATTAACGACCCATTCATTTGTCGGATTATCAGGTGTCCACCAGTTTTTAGTGATTGTATTTCTTCTGACATCTGCCCAGGTCTCATCTGTCATCAATGAATTCTCCTTTGTTACGCCGTGCACTCCATGAATAAAAACGTCGAGCTTAAAGCCCTTGTATCCAAAGGTGTTCGACAGGCCCCAGATTACCTTAGGATCCTGCTGGCCAATAATACGCTTGTCATCCGCATTTAATATCCCGTCACCCTGGAAATCCTTAAGTTTTACGAATCCGGGTTTTGTTCCCCATTTTTGTGCCTCTTCAGCTTCATCAAGTTGCCAGGTGCCTTCCCAGACAAAATCGTAATTAACCCTGATAGGTTTTCCGATGAACCAGGCGTTTGCGACATCATCTATCTCCTTCCCGTTCTCATCAAGCTCTCCGTAAAGCGATACAATCTCGTTATGGGTATAAGCAAGATTAGCAGAAGTAGACCACGTGAAGTCGGAAGTAATTATATTTCTCGAATGCAATTCAAGCTCTACGCCTGTGTTTTGAGTCTCCCCTATATTCTGCGTTATTGAATTGATTCCGTGTACAGCTGAAATACTTCTGTTGAGAAGAAGATCTGTGGTATTAGTCTTAAATATGTTGATATTACCCGATATACGACTTTTGAAAATTCCAAAATCAATACCGAAATTAAGCGTTTTCGATGATTCCCATCCAAGGTTTTCCTGTCCAAGACGACTTGGGACATATCCGGCCTGTGTCTGTTTATTGGAAATCATATTGAATTCTCCAAGCCTTGAAATGGATTCATAAGGGCCCACCGCCTGATTGCCATTGAGACCGTATGACACTCTGACTTTAAATTCATTGAATAAGTCCTTAAGAGGAAAGAATTTCTCATTATGAAGGTTCCATCCAAGAGCTACAGACGGAAATAAACCCCATTTTGAATTTGAGCCGAAACCTGAGAAACCATCCCTGCGGCCTGTAAGAGTGATAAGATAGCGGTTATCATAAACATAATTGAAACGCAACATCTGAGACATCAGAACGCTTTGACTGAATGAATAATCAGGGACTATCTGGGTTGCCTGTGCCGATGAATACCATTCAAGAAAATCATGCGGGAATCCATTTGCCTCCAACGAGTTACTGGAACTATTGTTTTTCTCATAGCTATAGACGGCAGTACCGAAAATCTTGCTCTTTCCAAACTCTTTTGTATATGAAAGGATATTTTCAATAACAGTATTATTACTTCGCGAACGTAAAGTCTCGGCCCTGCCTTTTGCTTCAAGGCCTATTTTGGTATTTCTGCCCATATAAGTAGCTTCATCGTAGAATCTTGCGGTAATACCTGAATTCAGCCGATACGTTAATCCCTTTATGAATGGAAAATCTATAATCGCATAATTATTCGCAATGATCTGATAAGATTTGTCAATATTATCATATAAAGTCATTTGCAAAGGATTGCCAAAATAATGGTCATCTTCCCATATATAGATTGCCTGGGAACCGTCTGATTCGAATGCTTTTGTAAGCGGGTTTGTCTGAAACAGATCCGACATATCCGGTTCAAGTCCGCTTTTATCGTCATAGGAAAACTGTGAACGAGAACCTAATGTAAGCCATTTCATGACTTTGGTATCGAGGTTTATCCTTGATGTAAGTCGTCTGAAATTGTCGTTTAATGCCAGCCCTTTAATATCAAGATAGTTTCCCGAAACAAAGAACTTCGTAGTGCTGCTCCCGCCTGAAACTGAAAGTGTATGCTGATTTGTTGCTCCGTTACGCAATCCGGTCCTGATCCAGTCAGTCCAGGTACCTGATTCGTAAATATCGCGTTCCGATTTTGTCATTGCTCCAGGAAAGCGTTTCATCTTAAAATCATAGAATTCCGCACCGTCCATATAATCAGGCAGAAATGCAAATCTTTGCAGGGAATAATAGCCATCATACGATATCCTTACCTGGCCTTCTGTACCTTCTTTGGTTGAAACCAGGATCACTCCGTTGGAACCTCTGGATCCATAAATTGCCGCGGATGATGCATCCTTAAGAATCTCAATTGACTGAATATCATTTGGATTCAGATCAGAAACAGATCCGCTGTAAGGTATGCCATCAACTACGATAAGGGGAGAATTATCAGCCAGTATTGAATTACGGCCTCTGATCATAATTACCTCATCAGGGGAGGCTCCTGCCGATGAAGTCTGTATCATTACTCCAGGAATAGATCCCTGAATGGCCTGAGCAATATTCTGGTTTGGTGCATTTTCAAGTCTTTCCTTTGGAATTGAAGCAACGGAGCCAGTGATATCACTTTTCTTCTGGGTTCCATAGCCGACCACTACTACTTCATCGAGTGCTGTTACATCAACGGCAAGACTTACATCAATTTTTTTTCTGCCGCCTACAGGTATTTCCTGTGTAATATATCCTATAAAGGAATATGTAAGTATTGCATCCGGGGCGGTAACAGAAATTGAATAGTTGCCATTTATATCGGTATTCACCCCGATAGCGGTTCCCCTGACTACTATGCTTACTCCCGGCATCCCCTCACCGTTTGAGGCATCTGTCACTTTTCCGGTAATTATGTTTTGCTGGGAGTCATTCCTGGGAGTCACAACAATCAGATTATTTTCCAATACCTTGTATCCCAGACCGGTAGATTCAAGCAGTTTTTCAAGTATCTGGTTAATATCCTCGTCAGATACATCCATATCGACAATTTTATCAACAGATATAAGATCGTCATTAAAAAAGAAGCGGTAATTAGTTTCTTTTTCCAGGATCCCAAAAACATCCCTGATTGACTTATTTTTGGCCTCAAATGAGATCTGCCCGAATCCGGTTGCCGAAAGATTCAAGGTAAATACAAGCATCAGAACAATTGTCAATTTCATATATAGAAGTGTTTTGTGAAATCTTCGGGACGAAGAATTGAAAATCAAAAATTTGTTCATAATTTTGAATTGTGTTAAGTTAAACATGAGTGGCCTTCAAGCATTTTCGGCCATAACTGTAATCAACATGGACTTGATGCGTGGGAAAAGCAGCCGCGAACTGCTTTTCCCTTTTTTATGCTTTCTGATTTGTCATAGGCAAAAGGTTTAGGTTATTTAACATGGTTATCTTATTTAATATATTTTGAAAAATCATTGATCGAACGCGGATCTGAGCTCATATATACTGTTTTACCTTCAAGTGAATAGCTTATCGGGGCAGTAAGTTTTATCACATTAAGCACCTGTTCAAGCGTTTCATCCAGAAGCACTCCCGTAAATCTGAATTTCTTTATTTCCTCTTCCCGGAAAATGATGGTAACGTCATATTTCCTTTCAAGCTCCACACAAAGCCTGTCGAGGCTTTCTCCTCTGAAAATAAGCTTGCCGGTTGTCCATGCAACAACCTGTTCGACATTGACCTTTGGAGCGATCAGGATATTTGACATAATTGTCTGTTCCGGCTCAGCGGAGTCTTCTTCAGAATCTTTTATGTCTTCAAGCAGAAAGCCTTCCTGGTTTCTTATAAAAATTGCCTTCTGATTAGGATTAAGATCAACAGCCTGGGAGTCATTTCCCGATCCCTCACGGGTGATCGCAACCTTACCTGTTACAAGAGTGGTCTCTATCGCGTTTTCTTCATCATAGGCCTTGACATTGAATTCAGTCCCAAGCGCCGTTATATTCAAGGGACCAGCGTTCACAACAAAGGGCATGTTTTCGTTCCTCGCGACATTGAAATAGGCCTCCCCTTTCAGTGTGACATTCCGATTAGAGTGGTTGTAGTCGTTACTGTAGCTCAAAAAGCTTCCTGCATTCAGTATCACTGTTGTTCCGTCGGGCAGGCTGATCTCCGACCTTGATCCATAGGGAGACTTTATTTCATACGTAGATATAGAGGGTTCAGCATTGTCCGCTTCAAACCGGACTGAAAATCTTCCAATTATGAAAGCAAAGGCAAACACTGCCGCTGCTGCAGTAATATTTATTAAAACACGCCTGTATATCGCTTTTCTTCTGATTGATCTTATTTCTGCCTCTTCAGAATCCATGCGATCGATCTGCTGAATTATCCTACTGTAGATGTTTGAGAAATCCGGATCCATTCCCGATCTGGCATTAGTTCCAGGCGAAGCATAGATGTTTTTCATCAGTATCTCCCTGAAAACAGATTCGTTGGCGCTATCGGCCAGGAGGTCAAAAAACTGATTTTTCTCTTCAGGACTAAGCCGTCCTTCAACATAACCTGAAAGCAATGATTCAATGATCTTACTTTTTGACATATGTCGTATGAGTTCATTTACCCTAAATACACATCAGGGATGAATACTACTCACATAAAAAACAAAAAAAGTAAGGAAATCTGACAGAGAACAGGTCAGGAATTCACTTCGGAGCGGAAAATATCCTTTAGCAGCCGGGTAGCCCTGTAAATCTGATTATCAACGGTCCGCACGGAGATATTGAGCTTTTGGGCTATCTCTTCGGATGACAGACCTTCCAGTCGCCTGTAATTAATAATCTTTTGCTGCTGCGGAGGCAGATACCTGATAATATTATCCAATTTATCCTTAAAATCATTATCAAAGATCCGGGCATAAGGATCGGAAGCCCCTTCTGGCTTTGAAATTTCCTTTATCATATAGGCCCTTCTGACAGCCCTTTTTTTGAGAGAATTGTAAATTGCATTCACCACGGACCTATAAAGGTAGTTCTTCAGGGATTTCTTTTTGTCGATAAGGCGGCGGTGCTCCCAGATGCTTACGAATACTGACTGTACAACTTCTTCCGCTTCATCACGATCCCCAAGGTATTTCAATGAAAAATAATATACCGTTCTCCTGTATTTATTGAAAAAAAGGGAAAATGCATCACGGTCACCTTTCCGAATACCGGAGGCAAGAGCATCATCTTCAGGCTGATCTTCTTTTATCCCCATAAATATTCTAAAAACCCTTACGAATTTCAATAAAAGTGTAAAAATTAATCTTTACCGGACTTCCCGGGCAGCAGGTCAATTTTCCGATCTGAATTTAAAGAAAAATAAGATTCAGAAATAAAAATATGGTTTTTGTCATCATCAATTAATATCAAAGTGGCATTTTTCTTTGTTCAATAAAAGAAAAACCGCAATTGATTTCTTTTCAACTGCGGTTTCATTTTTTTCGTGCCCAGAACAAGACTCGAACTTGCACACCGTAACCGGCACCAGCCCCTCAAGCTGGCGTGTCTACCAATTTCACCATCTGGGCAGAGTTGCAAAGATATAAGATAAAAGATAAAAGCAAAAAGATAAAAGTAAAAAGTAGTGCTATCCTGTTTTTGCCTTTTGTCTTTTGTCTTTTCCTGTGCCCAGAACAGGACTCGAACCTGCACATCATTGCTGACACTAGTCCCTGAAACTAGCGCGTCTACCAATTTCGCCATCTGGGCTTGTTTCTTGCTCGGGGCTCAGGGTTTTTGTTCTGTGCCATGCGCCCCGGGCTTTCCTTTTGCGGGCACAAAAATAAGAAAAAAATTAATAATAAATAACCAAGTTTTAATTAAAAGTATATTTTTGCTCATTGAAATCTGAAAGCAAACATGGTAAACAATAAACACATAAAACATTCATGGCATCCTGATCACAGGTCTGTCTGATCCTTAATGCAACATAAAATTGGAAGATAAATAACAGACCTGCAAAAAAATGCAGGTTTTTTTGTATAATAAAAATCAAAAGTCAGAAAAAATGAAAATAATGAAATTCGGCGGCACCTCGGTCGGCAATCCCGACAGAATGAGATCAATAATACCGCTGATTAACGGTGATGAAAAAGTTATTGTCGTTCTCTCTGCCCTTTCAGGAACCACAAACAGTCTTGTTGAGATCTCCGATCTTCTTTATGCGGGAAATACAGCTGAGGCTTCACGGAAAAATGAAGCACTCAGGGCAAAATATTATAATGTTGTCGAAGATCTCTATTCATCGGCCGAGTATAAAAAGAAAGGACATGAGCTTATCAACTCGCATTTTGATTACATAAGCGAATTCATAAATCGCACCTTCGGCAAACAACATGAAAAGGCAATACTCGCCCAGGGAGAGCTTATTTCAACGGCCCTTTTCCACAACCTTCTGTCGGAGAACCGGATACCTTCGGTACTGCTGCCTGCTCTCAACTTCATGAGGATTGACAAGGAGGGGGAACCCGATTCTTTTTATATTGAGGAAAATTTCAAAAGGGAACTTGCTTCACATCCCGACGAAAAGATAATCATAACCCAGGGGTTTATCTGCCGCAATGCCTATGGTGAAATAGACAACCTGAAGCGCGGAGGAAGCGATTTTACGGCATCACTGCTGGGCGCTGCCGTCAATGCTTCGGAGATTGAGATATGGACCGACATCAACGGGTTCCATAATAATGACCCCAGATTTGTTGAAAAAACCACTGTAATCCGCGAGCTTTCCTTTGATGAAGCAGCGGAGCTTGCCTATTTCGGCGCAAAGATACTGCATCCTTCAAGTGTTAATCCGGCCAGGGAAAAGAATATCCCCGTAAGGCTCAAGAATACTATGGATCCTGCTGATGAAGGGACATTGATAACCTCCAATTTCATATTAAGGGATTACAAAGCTGTTGCAGCGAAGGATGGGATCTCGGTGTTGAGGATCAAATCTGCCAGGATGCTTATGGCATATGGATTTCTCAGGAAGGTGTTTGAAATCTTCGAGTCGTACAAGACTCCTATTGATATGATAACCACATCGGAGGTGGCTGTATCGATAACAATAGACAACCCGGCCTATATAGAACAGATAGCACGTGATCTGAAAGAACTCGGGACAGTAGAGATTGAACAGAACCAGACAATTATATGTATCGTTGGTGATTTCAGGACGGAAAGGACCGGGTCGGCCCCGGAAATATTCGAAGCCCTTAATACAATTCCGCTCAAAATGATATCCTATGGCGGAAGTCCCTATAGCATTTCACTGCTTATTGATACAAAAGACAAGATTGTTGCACTGAACCTTCTTAACAAATTTCTATTCAACCTTTAAAATGATAACAAAAGAAACCGTCGAAAAATTCAGGGAGATTCAGACTCCATTCTATTATTATGATCTCGACAACCTGCATTCAGTATGCAGAACAGTAAAGGAAGGTTCTGAAAGGACCGGAATCAAGGTTCATTATGCAATCAAGGCAAATGCAAATCCAAGGCTGCTAAGTATAATAGCATCCTACGGGTTTGGAGCCGACTGCGTCAGTTTCAATGAGATCAGATGCGCAGTATCTTCAGGGTTTAAGCCTTCGGAGGTGGTCTTTGCCGGGGTAGGAAAAACCGACAAGGATATTGCAAACGCGCTCGACACCGGGATCCTGTGTTTCAACTGCGAATCGATCCAGGAAATAGAGGTAATCGACCTGATAGCCGGGCAGAAGGGCAAAACGGCGGACATTGCGCTCAGGATCAACCCCTACGTTGAGGCTCACACACACAAATATATCACAACGGCTGTGCCCGAGAGCAAATTCGGAATAAACACCTGGGAACTCAGCGAAGTTCTTGACAGGATGGAAACACTGAAAAATGTCAGGCTTACCGGAATCCATTTTCACATTGGATCCCAGATAACAAAAATGACAGTTTTCCAAAGCCTCTGTTCAAGGATCAATGAATTGCAGGAGTGGTTTGCCTCAAGGAACGTCAATCTGGAAATAATAAATGTGGGGGGAGGGCTCGGTATCGATTACACAGATCCTGAGAAGTTTGCAAATTTCGATGAATATTTTTCGCTGTTAAAGGGATTCATAAAGCTTCGTCCGGGGCAGCAGCTCCATACCGAACCCGGCAGATCGCTTGTGGGCCAGTGCGGATCGCTTATTTCGAAAGTACTTTTCATCAAGAAAGGCAGTAACACCACTTTCGCGATTATCGATGCCGGGATGAACGATCTTATCAGGCCGGCATTGTACCAGGCTTATCACAAGATAGAAAACCTTACTTCAGACCGACCCAAAATGAAATACGATGTGGTAGGTCCTGTATGCGAATCAGCTGATTCCTTCGGAAAGCTTGTTGAGCTTCCGGAAACGCTGAGAGGAGATATCATAGCTATCAGATCGGCTGGAGCATATGGTGAAGCAATGGCCTCAAGATACAACATGAGAGACCTCCCGGGAGCGGTATTCTCCGATGAGATTCAGTGATCAGGAAGCAGAATTATTGCTGACCGCCGTTCCTGGCCTTGCTGTGTTTTATTCCATAGAAGAAATAAATACTGAACCCGATTGCCATCCAGATCACAAGCCTTAGCCATGTATCGAGAGGAAGGGCAACCATTTGTAACAGACATATCCCGGCGCCGAGTATCGGAACAAGAGGCACCCACGGAGTCTTAAACGGCCTGTTAATATCGGGTTTTGATTTTCTCAGGACGAGAACGCTTATGCAGACAATTATAAATGCAAGCAGTGTTCCGATGGATACCAGCTCACCAAGTATGCTTATAGGCAGTATGCCGGCAATGATCATAGCGACCGAGCCTGTAATAATCGTACTTACATAGGGTGTCTTGAAACGTGGATGGACTTTTGAGAATATGTTTGGCAAAAGCCCGTCCTTTGACATTGTGAAGAAAATCCTCGGCTGTCCCATCAGCATCACAAGTATCACCGAACTCAGGCCTGCAATAGCTGCAATTTTCACAATAGGCCTGAGCCAGAACATTCCCCTGCCCATCGCATCAACGCCGACAGCAACGGGGTCCGGAACGTTAAGAGTTGTGTAGCTTACAATACCTGTAAGCACAATTGCCACCAGGATATAAAGAATTGTTGAGATGCCAAGCGATCCGAGTATCCCTACAGGCATGTCGCGCTGTGGATTCCGGGCTTCCTGGGCTGCAGTTGAAACGGCGTCAAAGCCGATATAGGCAAAGAAGATCACTCCCGCACCCCTGAAAATACCGCTTACACCATATTTACCGAATTCCGAACTGTATGCTCTCAGCCATTCCCAGAATGATCCGTATTGCGATATCGGTGTTGTCTCGACTTTATTTGGCGGAATAAAAGGATGCCAGTTGGAAGCCTTGACAAACATGAAGCCTACAGCGATGAAAAGAACAATTACAGATACTTTTGTTATTACCATCAGGTTGTTGAAGTTGGCTGACTCCCTGATCCCTATAACAAGAAGGGTCGAAAGAAGAGCAACTATGAACATAGCCGGCAGGTTCAGGATACAGGTGACATGCTGGAGGGAATTGACATCTATCCCTGAAGCTGCCAGTGTTCCGGCAAATGCATCAGTAAGCGGTTTCCATCCCATCTCCGGAACGTTTATCAGAACTGTGCCCGAAGCCCCGGTAAACTGTGCAGGAATATTGATGTTCAGGTCTTTGAGGAAACTCACAACATATCCTGACCAGCCAACAGATACTGTTGAAGCTGCAAACAGGTACTCAAGGATAAGATCCCAGCCTATTATCCATGCAAAAAATTCTCCGAGAGTTGCATATGAATATGTATAGGCGCTTCCGGCAATCGGTATCATCGATGCAAATTCGGCATAGCACAGCCCCGCAAATCCACAGGCAAGCCCCGACACTATGAATGAAAGCACGATAGCCGGACCGGCATACTGGGCCGCAGCCTGTCCGGTGAGAACAAATATGCCGGCTCCTATTATAGCTCCTATTCCGAGTGTTGTAAGGTTTAGTGCAGTCAGAGATCTTTTCAAACCACCTGTTTCCTTCGATTCCTGCATCAGCTGACCAAGCGGTTTGGTTATGAGTAGTCGTTTTTTAAGCATTGGGGTCCTGTTTATCCTGAGTAAGAAATTTTGTTGATTACAAACCTAACTTTTTTTTTGTAAAATAAAATACCTTAATATCACAGATTGATAATCTTTAATGCAACATTGCAGTTTTATTATAGATTTTTAACAAATTACAACTAACTTTAAAAAATCAAAACCAAAAAGATATGTGCCGTAAATATTTAATAATAATCCTCTTAGCTCTTTCCTCCTGTGTCCCCTTAAGCAAATACAGGGATCTTCCCGAGGTAAAAGCATGGGAAAACGACATTGCCGGTTTCGAAAAACTAGATGTTGAAAAGTCATATCCTTCCGATGCCATATTGTTTGCCGGTAGCTCCAGCATAAGGCTGTGGAAAACCATTGGAAAGGACATGCTGCCTTATAACGTGATCCAGAGAGGTTACGGAGGTGCGAAACTAAGCGATTTCGTCGTATATGCCGACAGGATTATCTATCCGCATGAGTGCCAGGCGATAGTATTGTTCATTGCAAACGACATTACCGGAAGCGATAATGATAAGAGTCCACTTGAAGTATCACAGCTTTTCAGGAAAACGCTATACATAATAAGGAGGAAATTCCCTGACACTCCGGTGTTCTGGATAAGCGTCACCCCTACCCCGTCGAGATGGCACGTATGGCCCGAAATAAAGGAAGCCGGGAACATGATAAGGGAGATATGCGCGAAACATAAAAACACATATTACATAGATACCGAGAAATATTTCCTGAGTGCCAGCGGACTGCCCAAAAAGGATCTATTCGTTTCCGACCAGCTCCATCTCAATGAAGAAGGATATAAAATCTGGACCGGGATAATAAAAAATGAACTAAATTCCGTGCTCGGAAAATAGTTTAACTGTTATTAAAACAAAATTTTAATTATGAGGAAGTTATATATTTTTATGACGATGATTCTTATATCCGGTTTATGTTTCGGCCAGGTAGAAATAATCGGACACAGGGGCGCTTCATACCTTGCTCCTGAGAACACTCTGGCTTCATCGGAACTTGCCTGGTCGCTTGGCGCCGATGCAGTAGAAACCGATATCTACCTGTCGAAGGACAACAGGATCATTTGCAGCCATGATGCAAATACAAAGCGTACAACGGGAGTGAACCTGGTAATCAAGGAAACAACTTCAAAAGAACTAAGGAAACTGGATGCAGGATCATTTAAGGATAAAAAATACAAAGGAGAAAAATTGCCTTTCCTGAGCGAGCTTATAAGGGCAGTTCCGGAAGGCAAGGAGCTTGTTGTGGAGATAAAATGCGGAAGCGAGGTTCTTCCTTTTCTTAAAAAGGAAATCAGCAAAGCCGGAAAAAACAGGTCATTTGTATTCATTGCCTTTGATCTCAAAACTATTTCCGACACCAAAAAGACTTTTCCGGAAAAGAAATGTTACTGGCTATGCAGCAATCCTGAACTTTTTGAAAAGACACTCCCTGAAGTTCCGGCCCTGGGACTCGACGGCGTAAGCCTCAGTTACGGAATTATAAATGAAAAGGTGGCTGCAGATGTCAGAAATCTCAATCTTGAATTATTCACCTGGACTGTCGATGATCCTGCCGAAGCCAGAAGGCTTATAAAACTGGGAGTCAAAGGAATAACAACAAACCGTCCGGGCTGGCTCAGGGAACAGCTTTCACTCTGACAATGTACCTATTGTGAAATAATTAACAATCAAAAGGATGAAAAGACCGCTTACCCGCCGAAGTTTCTTTTTCCGTTCGTTCGGTGCCGGAGCAGGGATATTTCTGTTTCCACAGGCATCAGCCGGCATCATTCAGAAATCAATAAAAGGCACTACCCCTCTTATTGTTACCAGCCATTCAAATGAGACAGGCCGCAACGCCATGGAGGCAGGCTGGGAAATCCTCAGATCAGGAGGTTCGGCTGTCGACGCAGTCGAAAAGGCAGCAAATGTGATTGAAGTCGATCCTGAGGATACAAGTGTGGGATACGGAGGGCTGCCTAATGAGAGGGGCGTCGTCCAGCTCGACAGTTCATTCATGGATGGCAAGACCTATTCGGCCGGAGCTGTAGCCTGCCTTGAGAATATCAAGACGCCTTCTTCTGTTGCCAGGCTTGTGATGCAGCATACCGACCATGTGTTGCTTGTCGGGGCCGGAGCACTTGAGTTTGCAAAGGCGTGGGGATTCAAAGAAGAGGATCTGCTTACAGAAAAAGCCCGCAGGATCTGGCTCCGGTGGAAGGAAGAACTCAGTCCGGCCGATGACTGGGGAGTTCCCGAACATCTTCAGGATATCCAGAAAAAAGAAGCATACTGGAAAGACTTTCCCGATATAGAGCATCACTATGGAACAACGAATGTCCTGGCAATTGACAGAAACGGGGATATTGCAGGATGCACAACTACAAGCGGACTGAGCTTCAAGCTGAATGGACGCGTGGGCGACTCACCAATCATAGGTGCCGGCCTGTATGTCGACAATGAAGTCGGGGCCGCAGGTGCCACCGGGCGGGGTGAGGATGTAATAAAATCATGCGCCTCCTATTATATGGTTATGAGAATGAGGGAAGGAAGAACTCCTCAGCAGGCATGCGAAGATGCACTGAAAATGATAACCGACAAATACATGAAAGTAAATCCGGGATTCTTCCCTTCAGAAAAATTCGTGGCCATAAACAAGTCGGGCGAAATTGGTTGTGCTACAATGAAAGGAAGCACGAATCCGAAGATGTCGGTAAGAACCGAAAAAGGATTTGCTCTCCTGGAAGGAACAATTGCTTTCCCCGGGAAATAATGACGCTAAAATTGCGTTTATTCTGTATCAGAGCCGGATTCGTCAATAATTTCGCTCTGAAAACAAACAGAATCAGGTTAGTATGATCTACAGAATCGCCCGGTATAAGGGATTTGTTTCCGGTGTTAATACTGACGGCATGAAAATACTTGTGTTTATATCATGCCTGCTGCTCACGGCGTCGTGTGCCACGACAAGAAAGCCTGACATACAGGAAGAATCAATGATCCTTACGCGTAAATATGTGGGGAATTTTATTGAATACCGCCAGCATATCCCTGAAAAATTCGGTCAGCCTTACCTTATCTGGATCAAAACAACAATGGACAGTACTTATGGCAAGATATCTGCCTTTGGAGAGAGATGTGATTTTAAAACCGGAGACAGGCTTTATATAAGAAGGATACAGTTGTCACCCGGTCCCCTTTCGACTTACTGGGAATACCAGATCGAATCGGACGATAATCCGGCTGTTTACAAACTCAGCGAGTTTCAGCACGACAGGAAGAACCTGATAAGTACCTGGTTTTGAATTATTTCAAATTTCGGATTTCGAAATTATTGATAAGATGTATGAGATCGTCTTCATAAACCCGAAATCACACTTCCGAAATCAGAAATCACTTCACGGCTCTTCTATAGAGCTCTTCCCAATGGGTTGTATCAGATGAAGAGCCGGGCTGTTTCACATCAGCCGACTTCCTTACTATCTTTTTGATCACAGCTTCATTGTTCCTTCTGCCCGATTTTCCGTGGTCGACATAGTCGACATAGGCAATGAACCTGTTTATCCTGTGGGGAATTATCTCGGGAGTGCGGATAAATCCCACATCCTCCTTCTCAAGTGTGTAATTATCGTGGTTTTCCTCCCAGACATCAATATAATGAACCTTTTTTTCAAGATCTGCGAATACAACCTTTCCATCACCATCCGTTATGCCTTCGCTTACGCTGTTAGTTTCTTTTTCCCAGTCATTAAGAGTGGGATAGACGATCACGCTGGCACCCTCGACTGGGTACTTTTGGTAATATTCAAGAACTTCAACTTCCAGCAACGTGGGTATCTTCACATCAATGGTCAGTGAAGCTTCGTCAGTTTCACCTGTTGATGACCATACTTTCAGGACGACGGTAAATGTACCCGATGAGGTGAATTTATGTATCGGATTAGGTTCATCTGAGATGTATCCGTCACCGAAATCCCATTTAAAATCGGATGCATTTTCAGATTCATTTGTAAACCAAACCTCCTCCCCCACCACGGGATCGCCGGGACTTGCAGAAAAATATGCCCGGGGCCTTGATTCGCAGGAAATAAGTATCAAAGGAAGGAAAAGAGCTGTATATAATATCTTTTTCATGGCGATGGATGTTTTTGTTACATTATTACAGATTCAAATACAGTGCCAACAGTATAAAGTCGGAATTTATTTTAAAATGCTGCATTCACCGTCGGAATATCATAGCATACATTCAAAAAATGCCTGAGTCTTTGAATAAAAATTTCATTATCTTTGCACCTCAATAAAAATGAACAGGATAATGATCAAGATAACATTCCCTGATGGTTCTGTCAGAGAATACAACAGAGGCATCAGCAGTATGGAAATAGCTGAACAGATAAGCCCGAGGCTTGCAAAGGAAGTATATGCGGCAACTGTAAACGGCCAGGTTGTCGATCTTACGAGGCCATTGAATTCCGACGCAACGCTTGTTCTTCACAAATGGGATGATGAAGAGGGCAGGCATGCATTCTGGCACTCCTCTGCCCATCTTATGGCAGGAGCACTTGAAGAACTGTACCCCGGAATTAAATTCGGCATCGGGCCGGCCATAGAAAACGGATTTTACTATGATGTGGACCCTGGCGACGGTAAGGTAATATCTGAAACCGATCTTCCTGCGATTGAAGCAAAAATGAAAGAACTGGCTTCGAAAAATCTGGTTTTTGTAAGAAGAGATGCCAGCAAGAAGGAAGCTCTCGACCTGTTTGCAAAAAAAGGTGACCAATATAAGGTTGAGCTTATCGGTGAGCTTGAGGACGGCACCATTTCACTTTATACCCAGGGAAGCTTCACTGACCTGTGCCGCGGCCCTCATCTTCCTTCCACAGAGCCCATTAAGGCAATAAAGCTTCTCAATGTTGCAGGGGCGTACTGGAGGGGAAATGAGAAAAACAGGATGCTTACAAGAATTTACGGTATAACATATCCGAAGCAGAAAATGCTCGACGATTACCTTGTTTTCCTTGAAGAAGCGAAGAAAAGGGATCACCGCAGGATAGGAAAGGAACTTGAGCTTTTCACCTTCTCGCCAAAGGTTGGAATGGGTCTTCCATTGTGGATGCCGAAAGGAGCGGAACTAAGGCAGAACCTTATCAGCTTCATGACAAAGGTACTCAAGAAAAGAGGATATAAAATTGTTGCGACTCCGCATATAGGCAATGTCGACCTGTACAAGACATCAGGGCATTACGAGAAGTACGGGAAGGATTCGTTCCAGCCAATGCTGACACCGCAGGAAGGGGAACAGTTCATGCTTAAGCCAATGAACTGTCCGCATCACTGCGAAATATTCAATGCGACTCCTCATTCATACAAGGACCTGCCATACCGGATGGCAGAGTTCGGAACTGTTTACAGGTATGAGCAGAGCGGCGAACTTCACGGGCTTACAAGGGTAAGAAGCTTTACCCAGGATGATGCACATCATTTCTGCAGGCCCGATCAGTTAAAGGAAGAATTCAAAAGTATTATCGATCTTGTGCAGTTCATATTCAAGGCCGTCAATTTTGAAGAGTTTACAGCCCAGATATCGCTCCGTGATCCTGACAACAAGGAAAAATATATAGGATCGGATGAAAACTGGGAGAAAGCCGAGAGAGCTATCATTGAAGCTGCACGGGAAAAGAACCTCGAAACAACAGTTGTTCCCGGGGAAGCTGCATTCTATGGCCCCAAGCTCGATTTCATGGTAAAGGATGCCATCGGAAGAAAGTGGCAGCTCGGGACCATCCAGGTCGATTACAATCTTCCTGAAAGGTTTGATCTCACATATAACGGAAGCGATAATCAGAAGCACAGGCCGGTGATGATTCACAGGGCAATTTTCGGATCGATGGAGAGGTTTATCGCTGTTCTCATAGAAAACACTGCCGGTAAATTCCCGTTATGGCTTGCACCTGAAAAAGCCGTCATCCTGACCATCAGCGAAAAATATAATGATTATGCAGGAAATGTTTTGGATTTTCTAAATAATTCCGATATTTGCACACTAATTGACGACAGGAATGAAAAGATAGGTAAGAAGATCAGGGATAATGAATTAAAGAGGATCCCCTACCTTCTTGTCATAGGAGAAAAAGAGGCTGAAAACGGAACAGTTTCTGTCAGAAAACAGGGAGAAGGCGATAAGGGAAGCATGAAAATTGAAGAATTTGCCGAATTTATCAAAAAGGAGATCGATAAAGAAGTCGCATATTAAATGCGCTTAAAGAATAAAATAAGTATTAACAAAAGTTAGGAGGAAAGAGCTATTACCGTACCAATTAAGCGAAGCCCCGCAAGAGTTGTTCAGCAGCTTCACAAGATTAACAACAGGATCACGGCCCGGGTGGTCAGAGTTGTCGGTGATGATATAGAAACAGCAGTGATGAGTATCCAGGATGCCCTCAGGCTGGCAGATCAGATGGAACTCGATCTGGTGGAAATTTCTCCAAATGCGGATCCTCCTGTTTGTAAAATAGTTGATTATCAGAAGTTTCTTTATCAACAGAAAAAGAAACAGAAAGAAATCAAAGCCAAAGCCTCAAAGGTTGTGGTCAAGGAGATAAGATTCGGGCCGAATACTGATGATCACGACTACAATTTCAAGCTCAAGCACGCGATGAAATTCCTCGAAGAGGGTGCGAAGGTGAGGGCTTACGTGTTCTTTAAGGGAAGATCAATATTGTTCAAGGAACAGGGTGAGGTTCTTCTGCTTCGTTTTGCAAACGATCTTGAAGAGTACGGGAAAGTGGAACAGCTTCCGCGGCTGGAGGGAAAAAGGATGATAATTTCCTTCTCCCCGAAAAAGAAGAAATAGTTTTTTAATATATTTTGATTTAAGGAAAATGCCAAAGATGAAAACGAATTCCGGTGCAAAGAAGAGATTTTCTCTTACCGGAACAGGAAAAATCAAACGTAAACATGCTTTCAAAAGCCACATCCTGACTAAGAAAGCTACAAAACGCAAGAGAAACCTCTCATATTTCGGTAAGGTTGACAAGGCCGACCTGAAAAACGTGAAGCTTATGCTTGCAAGTAAATAAATGCTTTGCGTATTGATAAGAAAAAAATGAGTATTAACAGATCGTTCAGCAGGAAAGTGTCTGACCGCAAGCCGGCAGGCCGCTGACTTTCAAAAAATTGAGCTATGCCAAGATCAGTAAATTCAGTTGCATCAAGAGCCAGGAGAAAAAAGGTTCTTAAGCAGACAAGAGGGAACTTCGGTTCAAGAAAAAACGTTATCACAGTTGCAAAAAACACTCTCGACAAAGGTCTGGGGTATGCATACCGCGACAGAAAAGCAAAGAAAGGCGAATTCAGGGCGCTCTGGATCCAGAGGATAAACGCAGGGGTACGCCAGTACGGGATGAGCTATTCACAGTTCATCGGGAACCTCGAAAAGAAAGGGATCGAATTAAACAGGAAAACCCTTGCCGACCTCGCCATGAACCACCCCGAGGCTTTCAAGGCCATCGTCGAAAAGGTGAAATAGAGTGATAATCACTATAAAAAAAAAGGGACGTGCGATCGCACGTCCTTTTTTTTTTATGGTAAGAAATAAGTCTATGGCATTCCCTTATTACGGCCTTACTTTATGGATTTGCCTATCCTGTTAAACCTGATCTTTTTCGCGCCCGAAGCTTCCTTGTCGATGGAAAGCCAGATGAACTTGGGTTTTCCCACGATATGATCCATGGGAACAAAACCCCAGTACCTCGAATCGGCAGAATTATGGCGGTTGTCGCCCATCATAAAGTAATAATCCATTTTAAATGTATAGGAGTCAGCAGGTTTATTGTTGATGTAAATAGTTTTACCATCGACCTTCAGATCATTGTCCTCATATACATCTATGATCCTCTCATAAAGGCAGAGGTTAGAAGTATCGAGTTTTACGGTACTTCCTTTGGATGGTATCCAGAGCGGGCCGAAATTGTCCTCATTCCAGCCATATGCCCTGCTGTACGGGAAAATATGCGGAGCAAACTCGCCAGGCCTGGAAAAAAGAGGTGTCACCTCCCTCACATTTGCAAATTTGCGGATTGCATCAGCATTGCTTTTTGTCAGCGGAAGAATATATGCAGAACCTGATACCATCATCTGGTCGGATCTGTAGATACCCAGTTTCTCGAACACCTTCGGATTTATTGTTGTTCCATTTGTTGCCACAACGTAATTCAGCTGCTGGGTGGCATTTTCCGCAACAGGCTTACTGTCGATAAAGACTGCCCCCCCCCTGATAACCAGCGTGTCGCCAGGTAATCCGATACATCTTTTTACATAATTGTCCCTCCTGTCAACAGGCCTGTATATTATCGTAAACCTGTCACGCACCTCTTTTCTGGCAGCAGCGAGATAATATGAGGGCGGTCTTGGCAGCTTCCCGCCAAAACTTTCTCTACGCATCATATCCCTGGCGGTCCTTCTTACAATCTCATAATAGCTTGTTTCAGTCTCCTCAAGCACCACTGTATCTCCTGCAGGGAAATTGAAAACAATGGCATCATTGTGCTTTACATGACCCAATCCTGCCAGACGCTTGTACGGCCAGTGCACCAGGTCGGACCATGATTTGCCTTTTGTAAGAGGCATCGTATTCTGCGTGAAAGGAAATGCAATCGGAGTATTCGGCATTCTTGGCCCGTAAGCAAGTTTGCTTACAAAAAGATGATCGCCAATCAGAAGTGACTTCTCCATCGAACCTGTCGGGATCCTGTAATTCTGGAACAGGAAAATGTTGATAAGGCTTACAGCGATGACAGCAAATATCAGTGCATCTAGCCATTCCACAAAAGAACTATTCTTGCCGTTCCTTTTTTTCCAGAACGACCAGTTGACTTTCTGTGAGATATAAATGTCATATACGATGCCCAGACCGATCAGCAGCCAATAATTGCCGATCCAGATGACCACAAGTATATATATCAGTGCTGCTATTCCAAAACGGATGTAATTTTTCTTTTCTTCGGTCATATTGTTTTTCGGATAAGAAGCTGTAAAAGTAAAAATAATTATCAGAATCCCAGCACGTCATCCATTGTGAAGACTCCTTTTCTCGAATGTATGTATTCGGCAGCAATTACCGATCCAAGGGCGAGACCCTTCCTGTTCTTTGCCTCGTGCCTTATAGTGATCCTGTCGACAGGTGAATCCCATTCCACAATATGTGTGCCCGGGACCATTCCTTCGCGTATTGCACTGACCGGGATCATATTTTCGGTCCGGTCATTTTCAAAACACCAGCCTTTGTAAGCCGGGTTTCCGGAGCAGATCCCTTTGGCCAGAGTAATTGCCGTGCCGCTTGGTGCATCCAGTTTTTTGGTATGATGTATCTCTTCGATGAAAGGCTTGTATTCAGGATAGGCTGATACAAACCCCGCCAGCATGGCATTCAGCTTAAAAAGTATATTTACGCCAGGACTGAAATTTGAGGAATGAATGAACGAACCGTCATTCTCTTTACACAGGCTGACTGCTTTTTCATAGTCAGCCAGCCAGCCTGTTGTTCCGCATACGACCGGGATCCCGAGGCTGAAGCATTTTTTCAGGTTCTCAAAAGCAGTTTCGGGAGTTGTGAATTCAATTGCCACGTCTGTTCCGCGTGTATGCTCAAAGTCGAGGTCGGAGAGATTCTCTTTGTCGATGATCAGGCTGATCCGGTGTCCGCGGCCGACGGCAATCATTTCGATCTCGTGTCCCATCCGGCCGTAGCCAATAAGTGCAATGTTCATGAAATTGATTTTCTGCGAATTTATCAGTTTTAGCAAATGTCAGAACATAAGATTGAAATAAAATTCTTAACAAGAAGTTAAAACTTACCTACTACCTACTACCCACTACCTACTACCTACTACCTACTACCTACTACCTACTGCCTGCTACCTACTGCCTGCTACCTACTGCCTGCTACCAACTGCCTGCTTTTTGGTTTTCCGTGCGTCTTAAGTCCTGTGCATTATAACTCAGATTGGCTTTGCTACATATTACCCAATTCATATAATGGAGTAGGAGTTGAAGAATCCTTATGCTCATTTTTATTATTTTAATTGGTTCTATTTAAAAAACAAAAAATATGAATCCTATCATTGATATTATAAATCCATTTTTTTATCTTCAAGGTGATCTTGTTAAAAGAAAGTCAATCGTGATTTTGGGGGAAAGGTGTTTCGGGGATGACAAAAAATTGTTACCGTAAAAGTCAGCTTCAAAGGAAGATGAGTCCAATGAAATATTCGTTGAGGAACAAATTATGAAAGAATAATCTTACTAGAATGACAATTACTTTAGTCTAAATTATCAATATGTTGTTAATTTACCTGTTCCATTTTCGATGAGTTCTGTACCTCAGCAATAAGCTAATAAGCATATTTTTTGTTTACAAAAACAAATATCTGTTTATTTATTGTTAGGCACAATATGTTGAGCTATTTTAAATTACTGTAGATCAAGAAAAAATAGTAAAAATCATTTATAATTAGTTGCAGATAATCCTTTAAGAAATTATTTGATACATGGGACTTGATAGAACCCACTAACCAAAGAAAAATTTATCATGAAACGAGCATGTTTAACAAACACAAACAAGTATGAAAATATTTCATGCGAGTTCCATCCGACCTTAGAAATCAATTATCTTCGGATGAAAAAAAATAACCTTTTTCTTCAAAGAATCCGAATCATTAAAAGGATATTGGTGACTTTAGTATTGGCTTCCTTATTTAATTTTTTGTATTCTCAACCCGATGCCTTTACATGGTTCAATAAGCATTATGGAAGAATTAATCCTATTTCTGATCCAAAAGATCAGAGAGATCAAGGT
>Ga0208825_1001032_pt1 | contig 23101 bp, 35 predicted proteins | sample AD_UKC113_MetaG_FD_184450 | JGI IMG/M metagenome (GOLD analysis project Ga0208825, IMG submission 184450) | Active sludge microbial communities of municipal wastewater-treating anaerobic digesters from Hong Kong - AD_UKC113_MetaG (SPAdes)... | ecosystem: Engineered > Bioreactor > Anaerobic >...
CCTGGGGGCGGGGGGCCCTAAAGGCCCCCCCGCCCCCATCCCCCATAACCTTGCGCCCCCGCCCATGGGGTCCCCGCGCTGTAGCGCGCCCCCCATGGGCACCCGCTGTGGAGCCGTGCCCTGGCCTGCCGGAACCCGTGGAACCTGGAACGCCAGCGCGCGGGCGTTGAAGCGCCGCGCGCCGGCAGCACACACAGCACCCGTGGGAATCGAGAAATTTTTCTCCACTTTCCCAGCCGCCGCGCCAGCCGGTCGCAGACCGGACCCGGGAAAGGCCACAGGGCGCACGGAGAGCCCCGTGGTGAAACGATATCGCCTCGGGTGGTATCCTGATACCACTCAGGCGTGATCGCGCAACAGCGGGCCTCTCCGTGCGTCGGCTGAAAACCGGCCAGGAACCCGGGTCGGACATCGCCCGGATATCGAGAAAAATTTCCGCATTGCCCCTTGACATCCGGTGTGGGGTGTGGTATACTACAGGCAGGAGATAGCGCTATGAGCATTGGAAAGATTTTGACGCTGATACCCAGAATCATGGCCCTGGCGCTGGACCTGCGCGGCGCCGCCATGTCCAGGCACACCCGCGCGCAGATCGCCGCAAACGCTCTCGCCATCACGCTCGCGGCCGCTATAATCGCGGCTCTCAGCGTGACCGGCGTGCTCTCCCTCCCGTATGATCTGGCCGTTAACGCCACCCTGCTGGTGGCGATCATGCTCTCTCCTTTCGTGGCACGCGGGCTCGGCATCACGCTCATCCAACCTGCCAGTGGACCTCCCTCCCGTCCATCCGATGCCGGGCCCGCGAATGAAGAAAATTTTCCGGATATCCAACCCGTCACGCCTCCACCGGATGACTGGGTCATCGCCATCCGGCAGGCGGACGAGGATATTTGGTACGCGCTGACCCACCCGCTGGACATCGATACGGCCCGCCTGGTGGCACAGTACGGCTACACGCTCCAGGGCGTGGAGTATGACCTCGCCACCGGCAAGCCCACCGGACGGACCGTTAAGGTCCCGCCGTCCGTCCGCAAGCGCTGGGGCGTGGAATAGAGAATGTTTTCTCGATTCGCGCTGTTTCACGATCGATGTGGAGGACCCCATGGCAGCACAGCATGAGTGCACGCAGGCCGGACGCCTGCAGCGGATCGAGGAGGCCCTGGATCGCATCACACAGGCCCTGGACGGCAACGGCCGGCCGGGCATCCTGACCCGGCTGGCCCTGCTGGAGCACCGCGCCGGACAGGCCGGCTGGATGGCCAGCGAGGGCGTGCGCTGGCTGGGTGCTATCCTGAGTGGGGCCACAGTGGCATACTTAAGTAGGCTGCTATGACACCTAAGCGACCACCACAACATCTTGTGGCGGAAAATTTTTCCGTGTTCCACGTGGAACATGCAGAAATTGACCCTGAATTGCCTGCTGAAACGGAAATTTTTTCCGCCGAAACCGACAAAAACCGACAAAAAGCGGCAAAAAATGCCGCAAAAAAAGCCTCGGGTCCTTCCCGGGTTGGGAAGGGTTGCCGCGTGCACGGGAACACCCCAAAAAAATCCTCCCAAACCCGGCAAAATTTTCCGCCTTCTGACCCGGACCCGGAAAATTTTTCCGCTTCTGATGAGCCTGCGGGGAGCCGGATGGAACCACAAGATGTAGACCCGGCGGCCCTGTACCAGGCCGCCCGGGCCCGGCGGATGCACTACGAGGCGGAGGCCTCGCGGATGCGGGCTGAGGTCATGAGCGGGCGGCTGGTGCCGCGCGCCCTGCTGGACGAGCTGGTGGGGGAGTTGGGGAGGAGATTGGACGCGCTGACCCATCGGCTGGACTCGGCGTACGGCCAGGGCCCTGCGGCGTGCGTGCCGGAGTGCCTGGCGGGTATCGATGAGTGGCTGGCAGCGCGTATCGAGGAGTATGCGCTACGCATGGCGATCACGCCGACGAACCGCGTATGAAATCAGGAAATTTTTCTCGATTTCGGAGCCTGCTTCCGCGGCCCCCGCTCAGCATGTACGACTGGGCGTACGAGCACGTACGCATCCCGAGCGGCCCGCATGCCGGCGCGCGGCTGTCCAGGGTGGCGCAGCCGGTCAGTGATCTGGTGCTGCGCGAGCTGAGCGGAGCGCGGCGGTTTGTTCTTGTAGCCCCGGCGCAGAGCGGGAAGAGCTTAATCGGCTGGGCCATCCCAGTGCTGTACTGGGCCGTGGAGCGCGCCAGCCCGGTGGCCATGGGGCTGCCTGCCAGGCAGTACGCAGTGGAGCGGTGGGATACCCTGCTGGAGCCGATCCTGCGCGGTGACCCGCTGCTGAGCGCAGCGCTGACCGGGGCCCGCAGATGCGGGCTCAGTACCGACGGCACGGGTCATGCGCGCCTGGGCACCGGTGCATGTCTGTACCCGCTGACCGGCCATGGGAAGGACAAATCGCGCGCGGCCGTGACGGCCCGCGCGCTGTGCGCGAGCGAGACTGACGGTTACGCGGACATGCGGGCGAGCAGCGCGGAGGCGGACCCGATCACACAGATGCGCGCGCGGCTGCTGGCATACGGAGACCATGCGCACGAGTACTACGAATGTACCGTCAGCACAGAGCAGGGGTTTATCTGGCGCGAGTACCAGGCCAGCACGCGCGGGGTAGTGGAGCACCGGTGCCCGTACTGCGGCGCGTGGGTCCGGCTGAATCGAGAAAATCTTCTCGGGTGGCAGGACGCTGAGAACGAGACGCAGGCTGCCGAGCTCGCGCATTATGCATGCCCCGCGTGCGGCGCGCGCTGGAGCGAGCGCGACCGACGGGAGAGCCTGCTCGCTGCCCGCGTGATTCACGAGCAGCCAGGCGCGGCCACCGTTGGGCTGCGCTACACGGCAGCGCAGAACATGCTGCTCCCGCCTTCATACGTGGCCCGCGAAGAGTGGCTGGCCATGAAGGAAAATTCCGAATCCCGCCGGCGCCGGCTTGCGCAGCAGATGTGGGCAGAACCGCCGCCTCCGCCGCCGGACGCCATAATAGAGATTAATTTCTCGAATACGGACCAGCGCTACCTGCCGCGCGGCGTGGTCCCAACCGGATGCGAGCGGGTATACGTCGGCGTGGACGTTGGGCGGCATGCCCTGCACTGGGTTGCCGCCGCTCCCCGCCAGGACGGCGGGCTGCATATCGTCGCGTACGGGGTACACCGCTCCCGGGCGGCAGAGCACGTGCCTGACGCTGAGGCTGTTTACGCGGGCCTGCGCCGGCTGTCGCTGGCGCTCGCGCCGGGCTGGATCCGCGAAGGTGACGGCGTGATGATCCCGCCGCGCGCCGTGTTTGTTGACGCGGGCTGGAGCCCGCGGGCTGTGCGACAGGCATGTCAGCAGTTGGGCTGGGTGCCGTGCATGGGCAGGTCGGCCACGCTGTACAAACCGCCGCCTGAGCGCATGGGCCGCGCCAGGCCGCGCATGGGCGACGGATGGTATGTCCGCCCGCGCGAAGGCGTGGTGCACGACACGGACGCGTCGAAGGACGCGCTGCGGGACTTGGCGAAATCGGGAAGAATTTCCTTATTCGGTGATCCGCGCGAGCATGAAACTTTTCTCCAGCACCTGGCCGCGGAGGTCCGGCACGAACTGCCATCCGGCGTGGCGGTGTACCGGCACATTGAGACGCGAGAAAATCATTGGCTTGACGCCGCTGCGCTGGCCGTGCTCTCGTGGCGCGTGGACGATCCCGCGCATACGGACCCGGTCCTGCGCGTGCGGATGCAGGAGGCCATGGCAGCGGCTGCGGCAGAGGCTGATACTGCTGTGGAAATCGAGAAAAAAATACCGAATCCGGACGCGCGCCCGCCACGGTCCAGACCACTGGTCCGGCGCGTGGTCCGCTCCGGCGGAGGATGGGTACCATGAACCTGAAGCCTATAATTGACATTGCCCGCGAGCGGCGCGGGCTGTGCCCTGGGGACGTATGGCTGGCCGCGGACCAGCCGCCGGACAGCCACTTCCGGCTGAGGGAATTCCTCAGCCCGTCCGGTGTGGCCGTGGTGCGCAGCGACCTGCTGCGCGCGCTGGAGGCGCTGCGCGCGCATCTCAGCGCGCAGGCGGGCGAGGAGGTTTTTATTCGTATCAGCAGCGGCACGCGGACCATGGCGGACCAGGTCCGGCTGGCCGAACGGGTGGGCTGGACAGACCAGGGCGGACTGGTGGCCAGGAACTCCCGGCACCTGCCGCAGTACGGCGGGATCGCGGCGGACCTGTATGCCCGCACCCGCAGCGGAAGGGACATCCCGCAGCAGGAGCTCGCTGCGGTGTGCAAAAAATTCTTCCCGTTCGTCAAGGCCGACTATCGGGACGGGCACGTGCATGTGGATATGCGTGAATAGAGAAAATTTTCTCGATATAGCACTTGACATTTGGGTATGCCCCGTGCTAGTATCCTGAACAGGAGACTGTATATATGGCGCTGGAAGATCAAGAATGAACGACGACGACCGGCCCATCGTGATCATGGTCAGCGGAGGACGTGATTCCGCGCTGGCCGCGGAAATTATCCGGCGGGAACGCCCGGACGAGTGGGCCGAGGCGCGACTGCTGTTCTGCGATTCCGGCTACGAGCATGACGAGACGTACGCGTACCTGGACACGCTGGAGCGACACTGGGGCCGCCCAATCGAGCGAATCGCGCCACCTGTCGACCTGCTGACCGAGGCCGCGCGGATCGCCGCGCCAGGCCCGCGCAATCGATGGTGCACCGGAAAACTGAAGCAGAGTCCGCAGCGCGCGGTCGCGCGAAACGCGCGGATCGTCTATGTCGGCATCCGCGCGGATGAGCCGCGCCGGGTTGCCAGGCTGCGCCCGCCGCTGCGATCGCCGCTCGCCGAGCGCGGGATCGACCTGGAGGCCCTGGAAAGACTCTTCGACGAGTACGGGTTGCCGCGCAATCCGATCTACGCGTCCGGGCTGAATCGCGCGTCGTGCTGGTGCTGCCCCATGTCGCGCAAGGGCGACTGGCTCTGGCTCGCGGAGCATCATCCGGAGCGGCTGCGCGCGCTGGTCGACTGGGAGCGACAGACGGGGCGACCCTGGCTCCCGGGCAAGCGGACGATCGTCGATTCGCTGCGGCGCTGGGGCATCGATCCGGACGCGCTATGAGGGTCTTGTCGCTCAGGCCGCGCGAGATCCTGCCGCTCGTGAAGGCCGATTACCGGGACGGGCACGCGCGCGTGGACATGCGCGAATAGCGAAAAATTTCTCGATTGCCCTCTTGACTTTTTATGTGCCGCGTGTTAGTATCCAGGCAGGAGACGATATATATGGCGCTGTCTGACATACAGCAGGCATATCAGCAGTACGTGAGCGCGCTGCCGTGGGAGCAGTCCACCACGAGCGCGCTGCTCGCGCTGGAGGCGCTTGAATACCTGTGGCTCCACCGGGCGCAGGCCATCGGCGCTGGTGAAACACAGCTCACGTATGAGAGGCTGGAGACGGAGCTGGCCGCCATCAGAAAATTCCTCGGGTATGACCGCCGCGCAGACGGCGGGTCCAGCTGGAGACGGGTGAGATGACATACAGCGCCACGCGAAAAATCAGCATCCCCACCGCCTCCCCTGGTGCGAGCGGTGATACCATCGCGCGAATGGCGCGGCCGCGGCTGCTGGCGCTGTCCAGGCAGCTATACCGGGACAGCGTGGTATACCGCGGTCTGGTGGATCGCATAGCCGACTGCGTCGGCGCGGGGTGGAGCCTCCAGCGCGCGGATAATGATGCGCGCGCGGAAGAGGCCGCGCGCGGCTGGGCTGCCGCGTGCGGCGCGGCCGGCGAGCCCCTCGATGATCTGCTGCGCGTGCTGGCCCGTGAGTGGGTGCTGACGGGCGAGGCCTGGGCCGTGTATACCACGGCCGGCGTGCAGGTCGTCGAGAGCGAGCACGTCGACGATGTGGATCGCGAACCGGGCGGGGCCCTGCTCGCAGCAGTGGTCCGCGAGGCGCGCGGGACCAAAATCGAGTCGAGAAAAATTTCCTCAGACGCGCTCGCGTGGATCGTGGACGTGGACCAGCCCAGCGCCCGGCGCGGGGTGCCTGTCATGCAGGCGGCGTTCCCCGTGATCGCGCTGGTGCAGGACGTGCTGGAGAGCGAGGCGCGGTCATGGCGGATTCAAAGTAAACTCGTCATGACGATCCTGAGCCAGGACGCGGGCGCGGCCATGGGCGAGGCCGACGACCAGGGCGTTGAGGTCGTCGAAGACGATCTCGCGTACATATGGCAGGCCCGGCCGGGTGACTCGCTCAACGTGATTGACCGGTCGATCCCGGGGCGAAATTTCACGGACGGCCTGCGCACATACCTGCGAATCATTGGGCAGGCTGTTGGGCTCCCACTGGAGGTCGTGTTGCTGGACTGGACACAGAGTAATTTCTCGCAGAGCCGCGCGGCCCTGGCCGCGGCGAACGCATGGTTCGAGAAAAAGAGGAAAATTTTCTCGAGAATGATTTCTCGAATTGTGGGCTGGGCCCTGCCCGGCCCGTGGGCGCCCGTGGCGCGCGCGCTGCCCTGGACGGACCCGCAGGCGGAGATTGAGATCTCCGCCGCGCGCCTGGACCGCGGGCTCTCGTCGTACAGCGAGGAGGCCAGGCGGCTTGGCGTGGATCCCGGGGATTTGCGCGCGCAGGTTGCGGCTGACATCGAGGCGGCCGTTGCGCTGGCCCGTGATATCGAAGCCCGTACTGGAGTGCAGGTGCCATGGGAGCGGCTTTGCGGGTATGCTCCCGGCAAGACTGCGTTGGCCGTGCGTGAGGCCGGCGCGAGGAAGCAGGAGGAGTTACCGTGACGGTTCCCACACGCTTTGTTGCATGCCTGCCTGAGGCGTGGCTGGAGTACCTGCAGATGCTGGCTGCCGCGCCGAGCGATAGTGGCGCGGCGGAGCCTGAGCCGATTGCTCAGCTGCAGGACGACGCCCTGCATATCACGGTTCGGGGCATCGTCCTGCCCACCCGCTACGGCACCGCGCCGTGCACGCCGTGCGACGAGATTATGCAGGCACTGAATTCGGGAAATTTTTCTCGAATCGTTTTGCACGTTGATTCCCCGGGCGGTGTTGCCCAGGGCGTGGACCAGGTGCACGCGCGACTGATGGAGCTGCGCGATAGCGGCGTGGATATCGAGGCCCGCGTGAGCGGCGTATGCGCCAGCGCGGCGTACTGGCTGGCCAGCGCTGCGGATCGCATTCTGGTCCGGCCTACCAGCGAGGTCGGTGGCATCGGCGTGTATCGCGTTTACTACGATCGCAGCGAGGCCCTGCGTGAAGCGGGTGTGCGGCCTGTGGTCGTGCGCAGCGGCCCGCATAAGGCCATCGGCATCGATGCTGTCACGGGAGACCAGGAGGCTGTGGAGCTCCAGAATGTGCTGGACATCCACAGCGAATTCCTGCAGGCTGTCAGCGCCGGCCGGCGCATGGACCCCGCGGACGTGGCCGTGCTGGCCACGGGCCGCACGTACGTCGGGAGGCGCGCGGTGCTGGTCGGACTGGCCGACGATATCGAGAAAAATTTCGCGACTGAGGAGGTTGATGACATGGCTGACGATGTAATGGAGAAGGCCGCGGCAACGGGAGCCGCGGAAGAGGCTGAGGCATGTGTGGATGCGGTCGCGGGCAATGCCGAGCCCGAGGCTGCTGCCGTGGAAGTGGGATCGGCTGCGGGCGAGCCTGTGGATCCGGTGCGCGTGGAGCGCGACCGCGTGTCCGCGCTGCTGGAGGCCTTCGCGGATGATGCGGCATTCGCCGCGGCGTGTATCCGCGACGGGCTTTCTGTGGAGCAGGCCAAGGCGAAATGGTTCGACGAGCGCCGCGGCTCAACTGCCGCGCGCGCAACCGTTGAACCGGTCGCGCCGGTGGTCGTGCCGGATGCCGCGGAGAGCGCCCGCGAGATCGTTCGCCGCATGGCGGCAGAGCAGGGCATCCCGCTCAGCCGCGCGTGGGCTCAGTACTGGCGCGAGACCGGCGCCATGAAATGAGGAAACTTTTCTCGAAACAGAAGGAGGCTGAAAATGGCATTAACTGGCGAAACCATTTCCATGGGGCTTTTGGATGCGTTCAATGAGGGTGGCCGCTGGTATGTGGCATACCCGACGATCGCCCCCATCATGCCCGTTACGGAGCGGGGCGGCACGCTGCAGGTCCTGCCCGTGAGCGCGTCCACCCCGGGCGACAGCTTCGATATCACGAAGACCGCCGGCGCGGCTTATACCCAGGCGACCGGCGCGTATACCGGCGTGTCGTTCTCGACGACTCCCGTCGGCGTGGAGGCAGCCATTGACCGATCGTTCCGTCTGCCCGAGACCGCGGCGATCGATGCTGCGCGGCAGTGCCGGCGGCTGGTGGATACGGTGCTGGAGAGTACTGTTAAGGACGCGGCACTTGCCGCAAGCGACGGCTTCCCGGCAGTGGCAGCAGGAGCTGCGTGGGACGATGCAGCCGCGGATCCCGCCGCCGATGTAGCCGCCGCTGCGGCTGTAGTCCGCGCGGCCACCGGCATGTATCCGAACGTGCTGGCTGTGTCCGGCTGGGCGTGGGAGACCCTGCTCGGATGCCCTGCCCTGCGCGATCGCCTGGCCCTCAGCGTGACTCGCGGCCCGGCCGAGGTGGAGAGGGCGCTGGGCGCGCTGCTTGGCGTCGAGCGCGTGGTTAAATCCACCGTGATGGGCGGTAGCGGCCCTGCCGCGATCTGGCCGGACACCACCGCGTGGGTCGGCGTGTGCGCGCTGCCTGGCGACCCGCCCAGCGAGCCGTCGGCCATGCGCCTGGCCGCGTGGACCGGCGAGGGAGCTGACCCCGAGAGTGGCTGGGTGGTCGAGACCTACTACGACGAACGCACCCGCAGTGACTACGTCCGCGTGCGCGGCAACCTGGGGTTGGTGGTCGTGAGCCAAAAGCTCGGCTGCCGCATTACCGGAGTGTCCGCATAATGGAGAAAATTTTCTCCATATGAGCCTCTACGCAAGCATAGCTGCATTGACGGTGGCTGGGCATGCCAGCCCAGCCACCGTTACGGCGGCGCAGTATATGTCCAGCGGATGGCTGCCTGTGTCTGCGGACGGTGTGCTGGTAGATGTGCGCGCAGGCGTTGTGGATGACACCGCAATCGCGGAAAGCGCGGCAATCCTGTACCTGCCAGCCGGGGCGATTGAGCCGGCCGCAGTGCGCCTGGTGGTTGGCGAAAAAAAATATGTTGTGCTTGAGCAACGGCGGATGGACAACGCGGACGTCTATAAGCTGCAGAACGTGGTGGAGCGCGGCGGATGAGATATGCGGAAAAAATTCGCGAATTGATTTCAGCTGGAGGCGTTTATTTCGCGCCTGCCGCCCAGCTTCAGCTTGCAGCCAGTCAGGACAACATCCTGGGCGGGCTTGCATACGTGGATACTGGCGGCGCGCGGTTTCGGCGGACAGCCATGGCGGGGGGCTGGCTTGAGGACAGCGTGAACCTGTTGATTGGCGTATCCGTGGACTCTGAGGTTTTCGAGGAGAGCGTTGCCGCCAGTGTGGCGGACAGCCTCGTCCAGGGCGGATTGCCTGTAGTTTCGTTTTCGTGGGAGCGCGCCCATGACACCGGCGCATCAGTAGAGCAGGGTCAGGTGATTGTTCGGCTTACAGTCGAGTTCGCTGAATAGGGAAATTTTTCTCGATATGAAAGCGGTACAGATAGACGGCGTGGATGATTTGAAGGCCGCGCTGGAGGCTATCGGCCGGGACGCGCCGAAGGCCCTGCGCAATGCCGCGCGCCAGGTTGCGCGGCATACGGCGCAGCTGGCGAAGGCTGAAGCCCCGGTAAAAACCGGGGCTCTGCGCAAGTCTATCGGGGCGCGCGAAACGCAGAAGGGCGTCTACTACGCCGGCGTGCGCAGGGGCGTGTTCGGGAGAGGGCGGCGCGGCGGGAAAAAAATCCCGGCCGCGTACGCGTACATCGTGGAGAAAAAAAGGAAATTTTTCTCGAATGCCCTGGAGCGAGCGCGGGCTGAAGCGGTTGCGCGGTATGTCCAGGCGATTCGTGATTTCATTGCGAAAACGCTAAGCAAGAGGAGGTAATCATGCCAACGTATGGATCTAATCCAGCTGCGCCAGTGACCACGGTGACCATCGGCGAGGACACAATCTACCCGACGTCAATCCGCTACAGTGACAGCGACACGGCAGAAACCGCTGCGCACATGCAGGATCACAAACAGCAGCGGTTTCTGACGACGAATACGAAGACGCTGACGATTTCGTGGTTCGGCCCGACGATGCCTACAATCACGGTGGGCTCTGCATATACGGTCACGATAACAGCCGGGTCGTCAACCATCGGGCTGACTAACGCGCGGTGCACCGAGGTTTCGCATGAGGCCTCTGCGCGGGGGGCGTGGAGCTGCAGCGCAACATTCGAGCTGAACGAAACATAATCGAGAAAATTTTCTCTAATGGCAGAGTACACGCTAGGCGAAACACCACAGCCAGGCGCGACGGTGGTCACGGTCTCCGCGGACGGAGACACGTACACGATTTTTCCAACCAGGCTGACAGCGCGCGTGGACATCAACACGCGCCGTGTGTATGGCTCCACAGGCGTGGAGCATGTGCGGTTGTATCGCGCAAATGTTTTTGAGATTGAGTACATGGGCGCATTTGTCCCGCCCGCACATCAGGTCACGCTGACAATCACCGGCGTGCCTGACATCAGCGCGGGCAGCCGCACGGCGTACCTGACAGATGCGGAGGTCATCGGCTCCGCCCGGTCCACATACAGGACCCGGCTGGAGTACAGAGAGGAGGTTGGCGCGTGAGTAATCAGGAAAAAATTCCTCAAATCCCGTGGGGCGTTTTCGTGCAGATACAGCGCACGGCTGATAAGTATGAGCGCATAAAAATCATTGCGTCCTGGGCGCTTGAGGTCGCGCCCGAGGCCGTCGACGACATGCCCGCAACAGAGGTCATGAGCGCATTCCAGCGTGTCATGGAGACCCTGCGCCTGGACCCTACGATGACGCAGAACGACGGACCTGCAGGATAGCTGTGATGCTTGGCGTTGCGCCGTCTATAGTGGACTGCATGGGCGCGCGGGACATCCTGCGCCTGGAGCGGTATGCCGCGCACCGGCCGTGCGGGCCGGAACATCTGGACCTGCTGCAGTCGCTGATATCCTCCGCCGTGCTGTCCGCAGCTGGCGCGCGCGGTGTGACGCCGCGCGACTGCCTGCCCGCGTGGTTTGATGCGGCGCCGGCTGAGGAGCGCGTGTACCAACAGGCGATGGGCGTTATCGAGGCGCTGGGTAATCGAGAAAAAATTGCTGGTTCCGGAGGCAGCGCAGATGCAGTTCAGTGACATCAGCGTACGCATCCTCAGCGATGTGTCCCAGCTGCGCGCCGGTATGCAGCAGGTGCAGCAGTCGCTTGGCCGGCTGGAGTCCTCCGCCAAAAGCCTCACGGGCGCGATGAACCTCGTCAATGACGCAATGGCCGCCATTGGCGCGGGCGCTGCGATTCGGGTCATGTACCAGGCTGGGCAGTACCTGGACGAGATGGCGAAGAGCGCGCGCAGGCTCGGCATGTCGACTGCCGAGATGCAGCGATTCGCCCTGGCGGCCGAGTACAGCGGCGTCAGCGTGGACTCTGCCACGGCTGCGATATCGAGATTAATTTCTCGAATTGCCGCAGGCATGCCTGCGGCCATGGACGCGCTCAGCGCGCTTGGCCTGTCCGCGGACGCCCTGGACGCGGATGACATGGAGGGCAGCCTGTACAAAATTCTTGATGCGCTGGCTGGCATTGAGGACCCGGCGCGGCGCACCGCGCTGGCGGTGGACCTCTTCGGCAGGGGAGGCGTGCAGATGGTCGAGCTCGCCGCCGGCCTTGACCAGGCGGCGGATGCTGCGGCCCGGCTCGGACTTGGCATCAGCGACCTCGCCGCAGCGCGCGTGGAGGCGGCGAATGATTCGCTCACCACGCTGTGGGGAACGGTTCGGTCTTTCGCAGCATCCCTGTACGCGGATGCTGCGCCGGTGCTGCAGGTGTGGGCTGAGGGGCTGTCGGACGTGGTTGCCATGCTGAACCGCGCGCGGGCGGGGTTCAGCGAGACCGCGGAATCCGCGAAAGATTTCTCGAATGCGCTGTTGCCATCAGAGCAGGCAGGCTCGGGATTCACGGACCTGTTGCGCGCGATGGAGGAAGAGGCGAAGCGCATCGAGCCACTGCGCCGCCGCGCGGAGCAGATCCGCGAATCGCTGCTGACGCCCGTTGAGCGGGCCACGCTGGATGCGCTTGAGGGCTGGAGTCTGTGGAGCCAGGGCCTGCTGGACGACGAGTCCATGGCCCGCCTGGACGAGCGCGTGCGCGAGGCGTACGAGGAGGCCGCAGCGGCGCAGCAGGAGGAGCTCGACCGCATGCTGGAGCAGCAGCGCCGCGCTGAGGAGGAACTGCAGCGGCAGTGGGAGGACGCGGTCCGCGGCCGGCTCGATGCCCTGGGTGTACCGGAGCTGGAGCGTGAGCTCGAAGGCCTTACGCGCGCGGGTGTTGAAGCGCCGCGCGCGCCGGAGGTGCTGGGCGCAACAGCAGACCCGGGCGCCGCGCGGTTCCTTGGCGCACAGGCCGTGGCCACTGCCGTGCAGCGTCAGATCGAGATCCAGCAGCGCATCGCAGCGTTGCTGGAGCAGATAGCATACAGGCGCCAGGTGGCATACGCAGGATAGCACGCATGGGATACAGGCTGAAGGACTTCACATACACAGGCAGCACAGCGCCCGAGTCCAAGCTGCTTGGCGTCAGCGGCGGCTCGCTCTCGTTCACGGAGACCAGGCTGGTGCAGTCAAGCACAATCTCGCAGGATGGCCTGGCGCGCGCGTACATGCTTGCCGAGCACCCTACGCTGAGCGATTACGTATGCACCAGCACGACGATCCGACAGGCGGACAGGAACGCGTACGAGATCGATGTGAATTACCAGCATAAACACGCAGCGGGGTTCAGGTGGCAGCTGGAGTTCCGCAGCAGCCTGCAGAGCTACACTACGATGCGCGATAACACCGGCAGCCTTATACTCTCGTACTACGGCGAAAACACGCCGCGCGTGCACGCGGTGGACGCCACGCGCGCGAGCCATGAGATCCTGCTGCGCAGGCTGTGCACTGTCGACCAGGCCGTGGAGATTTCTGCGCTGGTGGGCCGCGTAAACAGCGATGTGGTCACGCTGAAAAACTTTGTGGGAAGCTCCGCGGAGTATGGCTACAACCCAGGCACGCTGCTGTGCGCAAGCGTGAGGTTTGATCTCACGTATGTGCAGCTGGGCGTTGGCTATATCGAGATATATTTCCTTATTACCCAGGGCGGCTTGTTTCCCCCGGGCATGGGCTCGTGGGACGCGGTGGTTATCTGGGCTGATGAGAATGGCGTCACTCCGCCTGACGCGCAGCCGTCGTGGTATGCGATTCCTCCACGCGCCACGTACTCATCGGTGGACGCGCTCTTCGAGGAGGAGGATACATGAGGGACAAGCTCTACACTGGCGACGCGCTTACAGCGGCGCAGCTGAACCGCATCGTCGATGCGGTGGTAGACAGGCTTACCGCCGGAAACGGCGCATACATCACGCGCGCTGGCGGAAGGGCCACGCTGAGCGCGCGCAGCGTGGCGCCGTTCACAGGCAGCGCAGGCCTGGCCATCGAGGCGGTCACCGCACTGCCGCCGATACCCACGGACGGGCCGAAGATCGTGTGGTGGCTGGACAGCTCGCGCGGGGGCAGCGGAGACAACCAGCTGTGGGCAGCGTGCCCTGGGCAGAGCGAGTGGACCCCGCTGCAGAACTGGACGTGGCTGTCGGGCGAGCCGTCTTCGTAATCGGGAAAATTTTCTCTAATGCCGGACGTGTACATACAGTTCCAGCAATGCTACGCAAGTACGCCGCACGCGTCATACCTGCCGAACGACACGCACCTGGAGACGTTCTCAGATGAGTGGGAGGATGATGAGGGGCAGCACTACCTGCGCACGCGCTGGCTGGTGAACGACACGTTTTCTCCGCTGGCGCTTACGACGGATGACATCGGGAAATCGCTGCTGGCGCTTGCCACAAAATCAACCCGATGGATCGGCGACTCACGCCCGCGCCCACAGCGCAGCGTGCCGCTGCGCAGCATCAGGCACGCGCAGCGCGCTGGAGCCATATGGAGAAGTTTTTCTCTAATGACCACATGGGTGCCGCGCAGCGCGGCAGCCGCGTATCCGGACGCGGACGGGTCCTGCGTTTCATCAACCGGCCCTGGCCGCTGGCATTGCCAGCCGGGCATTTCCCTGCAGAGCGTGCAGGCAGCCGGAAAAACCTGGAGCGTACATACGCCCACAGCGGGCGCTCCTGCGCTGAAGGTTACAGACGCCACGGATGAAGATTTTCCGGGGCTCTGGAGCGAGCTGATGACGCGAGATCTCGACTGGCTATTCGAGAATTATTTCTCGAAACCGGGCGTGACTGTAAGCGGCGTCTACCGCCGCGGCGGCGTTTCGCTTGTGCGCTCGCTGCTGCGCAGCGCGGTCATGCGCATAGGCCTGGCCACATGGAGATACGGGAAAACGGTTGCCGCGCACGACTGGCCTCCGCCTCGGATTCGCCCGGAGCGCGAGGGGCCGCTGTTCCCAGAAGATTACCTGACTGGCTGGGTGAGCAGTGAGCGAGCAGTTAGGCTGGGAGCGCACACAGACCTTTGCAGCTTGCTGCTCATCGCCGCTGGATTCCAAAGCATTCTGTATGAATACATATACACGTTCACGCCGGCGGTTAACCCGGTAATCGCGCGCAGCGTCAGCATAGAAAATCCTGACCGGGGGATCATCGTCGATCTGGTGTGGCGCAAACGCCTGGGAGACCTCAGCAGAAACATCTGGCGGGCCAGGCTGCGCACGGTGACGCCGACATCCGGGACATACACAGTCATGCCGCCTGCGTATGAATCAACATACACGGAGTGGCGCAATGGCGTTAAGTTCCTGAGCGGTACGCGAAATGTTTTTGACAGCGCCACAGGCCAGCTGCATGTGCAGATGATAAGGCCTGACATGACATGGCAGACAGTGAAGATATACTATCCTGGCGGCGCATGGGCGTGGGTTGGCCCAAGCCAGCTGGTGGAGTACTACCTGACGACAATAGAGAGTTATTTCTCGATTTTCGGCAAGCCGTGGAGCTCAGATGAGGAGTATGTGCTGCTCCATGCGGCTGCGGTGATTGGCGGCCCGGACGTGCAGGGCATGCCGGGCCGGCGGGTGATTCCAACTGTGGACCACGCCGCGCAGTATGTGCTGGTCTTGGGCGAGGTGGGCAAGCAGATCTGGCTTAGCGATCCTGCGTGGTCCGGGCTTACCGGCCCTGTATCCTGGCGCGAGCACGGACAGCAGGGCGAGTTCACGCCATTCAACTACAACTACGCGCAGGCTGATAATGAAAAGCTGGCCGCGCTGAAAAACTTGCGCGCCCCTAAAAATTTTGCAGGCGGGTTCCGCATGCCTCGTGCGCAATACACCACATCGGTGTCCGGCGTGTACAGGTATGACGAAACGGATGCCACGCGAATTTCGCGTTCATATACGCCGGCCATATCGAGAAATGTTTCTCGAATTGACGTGGGTGGCGGGTTCGAGCCGATTGATGATCCGGATCCGCGCGGAAATTATTACAACACGAACGAGCGGGAGTATGAGCCTGGCTACACGCCCGCGCCGCTCAGCGTAACTAACGCCACGCCTGACGACTGGGTTGAGGTGTACCACTACGAGAGGGACGATGAGGTCTGCGTGGCGGTCAACACGCTGCACGAGGAGCTTGTGGCAAACGCCGCGCAGAGCGGGCTCGGCTATTTTCCGGTAGACTACCAGGCGGTTACTCCGCGCGCCCCGCTGCTGGTTTTCAGGCATCGGCCGTTCACAGGCCTGGCGTAATCAGGAAAATTTTCACGATATCCGCACCCGCCTTCTCCTGCCGCTGTTGTCCGCCGGCGGCTCAGGCGGATCCGCTGTGACGAAGAGCCCGTCTGTGAACCGCACCCACGTGGGCGGTTGCGGCGGCACTTCGCGCACAACCCATTCCGCGCGGATCAGCCTGCTGTCCTCGTCCTCCACCGTCAGGTCAAGCATCGCGTCAGGCATGCGGCCCCACACGCCGCTTCCGCTGGGCCGGTCCACGGCAGAGGTTTCCTGCAGCGACCCCTTTCTGTGATGATGCGTGTAGACCAGGCTGGTATCGTGTTCGCGCGTGACCGCGTACAGGTCGCGCAGAAACGCGGTCACCTGGCGGGCGTCGATCTCGTCGAGATCCGTCAGCCTGTACACCGGATCGATGATGACAATCGCCGGACGCAGGCGGGGGATGATGACGCCGAGGTCCTCCAGCAGGCCGCCGAGGTCCGGCGCGTGATCGCGCATAGGCAGGACGTGGATCCGGTCCAGGGCAGCGCCGTGATACGATGCGATCCTCTCATACCGGCTCCACAGCGTGTCATCGTGGAGTTCGAGGTCAACGTGCAGGACCGCGCCGCTCGCGCATGGCCTATCGAGAAATTTTTCTCCACATGAAATGGCAGCAGCCAGATGCATGCACGCGAAGCTCTTTCCGGCCTTGGCGCGTCCGGCCACGCACATCACGGTCCGGCCGCGGACGATGCCCTCGATGAGCCACGGCCGCCTGGCCGGCGGACGCGCGACCCATTCGCTTAGGGTTACGGGCCAGCGTGTTACGCGCAGCGTGTCGATATCGAGTGGCGGGCACTGATCCGGCGGACGCAGGTACAGCAGGTCCTGCGTGGCGCCGCCTCTGCGCGCGCCCGGGACGCGCGTCAGCCTTGACGGGTTTTTACACGCGCGGTCCACGGGCAGCCCTCGGCGCTCGATCCAGTCGTATACCACCCGCACCCGCTCATCATACTGCGCGCGATCCGTGGCATCCACGCGCACGAGCGCGTGCAGGCTGCGCCCGCCGCTGTAGACGATGCTGACGATGGGCAGCACGGTGGCCGCCTCGCTGAGCCCCGCCCACTGCCGCTCAAGATCTAGGCTGTCACATTCGACCAGGCAATAGAGAAATTTTTCCACATCCGCGTCGCGGCCGCCGGGCCCGCTCATCGGGTTGATGCCGATGTACTGCGGCGGCTCCATGCCGGCCTCGAGCGCGTCCGCCAGCGCGGTCACTGTGGACACATCGCCCAGCCCGGCCGGATGGCCATCGGTCTCGCACACATGCCGCACGAGGGCCTCAGCGGGGAACAGCACACGCAGCCATGCTGCCGCGTCCGTGCTGACCGGGCGCGGCAGCGGCGCAGGTTCAGGAGGCCGCGCCCGTTTTCGCGCAGGCGTGAATCGGGAAAAATTTCCTGAATCCGGCGGCGGGGTCCACCCCCGCGCGCGGGCCATGTGCCACAGCGTGCCCGGGCCCACGCCTCCGCCAGCATCGAACCCGTTCCACCGTCGCCTGCATCCCGCCTCGTCGAACCGCTCCGCGTCCGCGGCGGACCATGCTATCCAGTCATCCACAGACGCCCCAGCTGCATGGAGAGCCATACCGACGGCCAGCCAGTCGGCATAGTCCAGGCTGGACGGGTCAAGCGCCGATAACGCGCCTGATATCCAGCCGTCCTTCTGTGATGATGCGCTGGGCGTCCTCGACGCTGCGTGCGACGCCCGCGATCCCACCAGCAGCCCGGATTCTGTTGATCCATTCGCTCTGTCCATCGGCTACAATCCCTCCTTTCCGTCGCTTCACCTCGATGCCTACAAATAGAGAAATTTTTCCGCATTTAACGGGCACGCTCAGCCACCCGATAAGGTCCGGCGAGCCTTTGCCGAGCCCAGTAGGGCAGCCCAGATGGGCCGCCCTACTGGAGACTACATTGCGGTGCAGCGTAAGCCCGGGCTCATACTGCGCCCATTCGAGGATGGCCCGCACCACGTCAGACTCAGAAGGGGAGTGGATCGCCATCGTCCTGATCCTCCGTGTCTGTCGGTTGCGGCGTGGGTGGCGGGGTGGCCTGCTGGACCTGTTTTACCGGCACGAACCGCACCTGCGTGTACTGGCCCGCGCGAGTGATCTGCACCCACACGCGCATCCCTGGAAGAATCGAGATGAATTTCTCGATTTCCATGGGCTCTGTCAGCCCCAGAGCGCTGTGGAGCTGGTGCAGTCGCCACAGCGTGGAATCACGCAGGTAGATGCGGTCCACAAATCGTGTGACACGCCCCGCAGAATCGGTGAGTGCCATGACGATTTTCACGCACCCGGGAAGGTCCATGCCGTCGCGCGTGGCCGGTTCATAGTACACGGCGTCCTGGATGACCGCCGCGTATATCCCTGGCTCCGGAGCCCTGTCTTTATCATGCGTCCCGATCAGCATCGTCAGTCTCCTTTCATTTCGCGCTTGCCCAGCAGGGCGCGCAGCAGTCTCTCCAGATCGTACAGCGTCTGCTCATACTCGATGTCGTTCAGCGCGTCCAGCACGCGCTCAAGGCAACCGACGATGATGGCTGTACGCGCGCAGGCCACGCCATCCATGAGTTCCTGCGCGTCCATGAGGATAGGCAGCCACTGGTCCGCTACCTCGCGCACCGCCTCGCGGTCATCGGCCCAGCGCAGGTCCAGCAGGATGCGCTCCGCGGCCTGGCGAGCGATCCAGTCGTGTATACGCGAGAGTCCGTGCACCATGTCCCGCACGTCGTCGATGTCGACAGCATCGCGGTCGACCAGGTCCTCGATGCAGTCGTCCACCCAGCTCATTCCGGGATCTCCTCTGTACCGGCCAGCACGGCCTGCCAGTCCTCCAGGGTCATGGCCCGCGCGGACAGCCCGCGCTCGCGCAGGTACGCGGACAGTGCCTGCCGGTTGCCGTGGAACCGCTCAAGCACCTGCCTGCCGATTTCGAGAATTTTTTCTCGATTCGGGTCAGCCGGCTGCAGGATGTCCGCGATCCATGCTGGGGCTTGGTCCAGCGGCATGTCCACCGGCTCGCACACGCACTTGGTCAGGCGCCCTGCGTGCGGCGTGGTGTAGAGCATCCGCTCGCCAAGGCGCGCGGCCCGCGCGTCGTCGCGGCCCACGGCGCACGCGGCCAGGGCGATCACATCGACCCGTTCGATGAACAGCGCGGCAACACTGCTGCGGGCCGCGTCGTGGAGCTTCACGCTCCAGCGGTCCCACTCCCCGTGCACCGGATCCTCTACCCGCTGGCGCATGGCGTGGGCTAGCAGGAGGATGCCGCGTCCACTCTGGCGCAGGGCCTCGATATCGTCGGCCAGGGCCAGCATGGCCGAGCGAAGCTCGACGTAACCTCGGCCGTACCCTGGTGCCTCGATGCAGTCCCATCCGCGGGCCTGCAGCAGGGCCTGTGTGGCCAGGTCCTGCGCGCGATCCAGCGTGTCGACGCAGACGATGTCGTACGGCAGGCGCTGCGCCTCCGAGAGCGCCGCGCGCAGGCTCTGCCAGTCGTCGATGATGGCGCGGTCCACGTTGACGTGACCGGACCTGCCTTCTAGATCCAGCAGCAGCGTGGGGCGGATTCCACCGACCCGCGCGGCCAGCGTGGTCTTCCCGATGCCCGGTTCGCCGTACACCAGGGCGACCCGGGCATGAGTGTATGTGCCTCTGATAATGTTCATAGCGAGACCTCCTCTGCAGTGATTTTTTCAGGAAAAATTTCTTCATTTACCAGTCTGGTTGCGTGCTCTCCGCGGTCCAGCGAGGCGAGTGGTCCGGCGGCCTGGACCCGGGCCATGCCCTGTGTGGTGCCCCATGGCTTGCGCCGCCAGGCCAGCAGCACGGTGTCGCTGTTCCGGCTCAGGACCTCCACGTACTGGGCCTGAGGCGGGAGCAGCTGAAACAGAACAAGTCGCTGTTCTCTGGTCATTTTTGTTTCCTCCTATTCGAGAAAATTTTCTCGATGTATCACTCACTCAGCCGGCACGGACTCGCTGAACAGGAACCGCCCGTTTTCGTAGACCATCACGATGTCACGCCCGTCGCGCTGCTCACGGCGGATCGTGTACACCTCGGACCCGACGGTCAGCTGCCGCGTCACGCCCTCCGGCACTGCCTGCCGCAGGGCGTCTCCGTCTCGGCTGACGATTGCCTGAAAAATCTCCGTCTCAATTGCCTGAAAAATTGCGCGGAGGAGCTCTCGGTCAGTCGTCAGCATGCCTCCTCCTCCCGCATGCGCCTGGCCACCGTGTGGACCAGGCGCGCCGCCGTGATAGCCGCGGGGGCCAGGGCGGCGGCCAGGGCCGCGACCTCCGCGTCACGCAGCATGTGCTGAGCCTCCCCCAGCACCCGGACCCTCTCAGCCAGCCCCATGGCCAGGGCGTGCAAGTTGACGAGACCAGCCGCCTCGATACAGTCGGGGAAGCAGGCCAGCAGGTCGCGCGCGCCCCTGATATCCAGCAGGTTCGCAGTGAATTTGTCTGTCATTGCTCGTCTCCTTTCGTTGTTGTGGCCCCGGGCCCGCTCTCTGGTCATCCGACCAGGCGGCCCCCATCGTCGACCCAGCAGTACCCGCCGTAGCGCTCGATGGCCTCCAGCGCCTCGGCGGCGGACACCTGCACAGGCAGGCCGTCCTCTGCGGACGGCAGGGTCGCCCGGCCCTGTCCGAGGGTGAGGTGGCCCACCACCGTGTTGGTGGTGTCGTCGTTGATTGTGGACACCACGTCCACGCCAGGCGGAACGTCCGATATGCGATGATAGACAGTCTCGCCATGCGGACCCACCACGCGGTAGACCCGCTCCACCGGGTCCCACGAGCACACGCGCTCGGGGCCTGTTGCCTGACCCACACACATGGCATCGCCGCGCACTGGGATCCTGCCAGCTGGCATCGCGTCCGTGCGTATCCACACGCGCCCATGCGTGCGCCCGTAGCGCTGCAGGCGACAGGCTAGGCACACCCATCCAACGCGTGTGTCTAGCACCTCGGCCCAGGTAATGCACCTGGGCAGACGAGCCAGGATGTATCGTCTAGGATTCATGGCTGATCTCCTCTGATTAACCGCTCTAGCTTCTCTACCTCACTAGTCCAGCCAACAGGTGGGGCGTGTCTATCCCAACCACCCACGCGCACGGGCCCGCCGTCGGCGCAGGCCCAGAACATCCGCCGATCGTCGCTCGCGATCCACGAGCCGTCCGGTCGGACTATCGTCACGAGCCCCTGGCCACCCAGCGCGACAGCCACGCGCGTGAGTATGTCCTCGATCTCATGCGCTCTCATCGATCGCCTCCCATCGTCATCGCGCGCGCGGCGCGGAGGCGGCGGGCGTCCTCGGCGAACTCAGCCGCGCGGGCCTCGAACCGCGCGCGCTCGTTGCGCGCGGCCCAGCGCGCGGGGTCCACGTGATCGGCGATGAGTCCGGCCTCGCGGATGGCCTCCATGGCCCGCGCCTGGTCCACACCGGCCCGCGCGGCGATGTGGGCGACCAGGTTGCCCGCTTCGCGCAGGTGATATGCGGAGACCTCGTCCAGGATGATCTCGTGCGCGCACCCGCGCATGTTCGCGTGGTTGGCCACGCGGAGTTGCGTGAGATTCACGCGCCATCCGCGAACGCGCAGGTAGGGTGTTATGTACCTCGACTTTGCACCACGGTAGGTGTGGTGCGAGCGGTCTACCTGGACGAAGATCCCGCACCCGCGGAACGCTCTTCTTATCGCCGCCACCAGAGTAATCACCGGACTCATCGCGCGTCTCCTTCTGACTGGTAACCCCCACGAGCGTGGGGAAAAGTTTTCAGGCCTCAGGCCACCAGGTGGCCGTCGACGTCCACCCAGCACTCGCCGCCGTGCTGGGTGATGGCCGACAGGGCCACCGCGGCCGTGATGGCCACGGGCGCGCCATCATCGGCGCTGGGCAGGGTGGCCTGGCCATAGCCCATGGTCAGGTACCCCACCGTGGTGGTGCTGTCAGCCGCGATCGCGCTCTCGACGCGGTCCAGGGGCCAGGTCGTCGTCGTCGTGTTCGTCGTCGTCATCGTCGTGCTCGTCATCGTTCTCTCTCCTATTCGTTGCGCCTTTCCCAGCCCCGGGGACCCGGACCGCCCGGCCCGGGGCATAATCGCCTCTCGTTCTCGCTCACCACCTGTCATACGCCCGCCGGCCGCGGCGAGCCTCTCGCATGTGGGCGGAGATCAGCTCATAGTCGTCGCCGTCCGCGCGGCAATCCCACGCGGCCGCGTCACTCGTGTCGATCACGGACATGGCCTCCTGCCGCTGCCGAGCGGCCATGATCGCCCGGGCGGCCGCTACCACGTCCGCGGGCGGCTCATAGCCGCGCGTCGCGCGGATGCATCCGCCGTTCTTGCCGCCGACGGCGACGTTGCCGTCGGCGTCGATGGTCATCCAGCCGCGGTCGTCGGCGCGGCTGGGCCACTGGACGTCCGCCCAGTCGATGGTTACGCCGCGGCCGTCGGCGTCGACGCTCGTCACGTGGCGCCAGCCGGGGTGTCCAGCGGCCCACTCCCGGATCGTGGCCCACGCCTGCCGCGTCGTCGTGGCCGGCGTCGTGGCCGGCTCGTCGGCCGGCGCGGTGGCCGGCTCGGTGGCCGGGGCCGTCGCGGCCCTCGAGGCGCTGGCCGCGCTGGCCTCGTCATCATCCGCGGCAGCGGTGGCGGTCATGCTGGCCTCCAGCTTGGCCGGGCAGATCGGGGTGCAGTTGAACCACTGCCCCTTGCGGGTAATGCGCACTGCGCCGGTCAGCCCGACCGCTGCGCGCATGTCGCCACCCAGGACGGCGGTCTGTGTGGCGTAATCGTCGGCCCACAGGCGGCCGACTGCGCTGGTCAGCTCGTCCAGCCAGCGGCTGCCGGCCGGGGCGGCCAGAAACTGCACGCCAAGCGCGCGCATGTCCTCATCGAGGATTTCCAGCGTCCAGCCAGACCGCCCGTTTTTCTGCCATGCGCACTTGACTCGGCAGAAGAACGCGCCCTCGGTCTTGAAGATGTCGTCGTTTGCTCCGTTCATCGTCGTCGTCTCCTTTCGTGTTGTGCCGGCCATCGGGCCGGCGTGTTTCGCTCATCTGTCTACAGCATACCACAAAAAAAACTGAAAGTCAAAAAAATTTTTCAAAAAATTTTTCATCGCATAAGCCGTTCTGTTTCAT
>Ga0208825_1001033_pt1 | contig 23101 bp, 18 predicted proteins | sample AD_UKC113_MetaG_FD_184450 | JGI IMG/M metagenome (GOLD analysis project Ga0208825, IMG submission 184450) | Active sludge microbial communities of municipal wastewater-treating anaerobic digesters from Hong Kong - AD_UKC113_MetaG (SPAdes)... | ecosystem: Engineered > Bioreactor > Anaerobic >...
ATGTGTTGGCCTCTTTCTCCAGCTTGGTGAGTGCCTCGCTTCACATTTGCATCGGGTCCGGGATTGGAGAGCTTGCCATTTCAAATTCTGCTTTCGTCGATGGTGGGTCCAACATCAAACGCTGCAAAAGCGCCGGCGTGCGTTCGTGGGCCACCTTGTTCGCCTCGGCCAGCGCCGCGAAATTCCTTGCATTGCGTCGGTGCTGTCGTCACCACCACATGCTGAAACCAACGCAAGCACGCCTGTGGCTGCTCGGCGAGGACCGATCGACGGATCGTTGAACGTCTCATGGTTTCTCCTTGCACCGTTCAAGGCCGGCGCGATTTTGTGGATGAAAGAATCACGCGCGGAAGCTGCGGCGTCCCCGAGCGGGTCGCCTCGGTCTGAGCCTGAAGCGGTGTGTCGTTACGCCATCGCCGGGCGCGGCTGTCCGACGGTCGCCGCGCGCATCACGATCATCAGCAAGATCCCGGCGGTGATCCACATCGCGCCCACCAGATACAGGCTGGCCGTCTGCGAGCCGGTGACCGTGGTGATGCGCGTGGTGATCCACGGCATGACGGCTGGGCCCAGATTGCCCAGGCTACTGACCAGGGCAATGCCGCCGGCCGCGGTCTTCTTGGGCAGATACTCGCTGACGGCAGTAAAGAAGATCGGGGTAGCCGACGACTGGCCCATGAAGAGTATGGCCAGGCCCACCAGCGACACCAGGAGATTGCCTTGCGACCAGGCGACGATCGTTGTGCCCGCGAGGCCGAGCACGGTGCACAAGAAGAAGTGCAGACGCCGCTCGTTGTGCTTGTCGGAGTTGCGCCCGATCAGCACCATGGTGACCATTGCGATCAACGACGGAATGGCCGTGAGCACACCGACCAGGAACACATCCGCAACGCCCCAGCTCTTGACCAGGGTCGGCACCCAGAACACCATGGCGTAGGTTGCCCCGAGGAACAGCGCGTAGGTGAACGCCAGCGTGAAGATCTTGGGGTCGCGGATCAGCGCGAACAGCGATCCGTGCGACGCGCCCGCGACGGCATGCGCATCGTGCTCGAGGTGGTCGCGCAGCGCGGCCTTCTCCTGCGGCGTCAGCCAGTTGGCGTCGTCGGGCGAGTTCTTCAGGTAGAAAAAGGCAGTGATGCCGAGGATCGACGCGGGAATGCCCTGCGTGATGAAGAGCCACTGCCAGCCGTGCATGCCGCCCAGGCCTTCCATGTACTTCAGGATGGCGCCGCACACGGGGCCGGCAATCAGGAAGGCGATCGTCGCCCCCGTCATGAAGACCGCGATGGCCTTGCCGCGGCGCGCGCCCGGGTACCAGTAGGTCAGGTACAGGATGACACCGGGGAAGAATCCGGCCTCGCATACGCCGAGCATGAAGCGCAGGATGTAGAACACCGCCGGCGACTCGACGAACGCCATGCCGGCCGCGAACAAGCCCCACAGGAACATGATGCGCAGCAGCGTCATGCGCGCGCCGATCTTCTCGAGCATCAGGTTGCTCGGCACCTCGAACAGCAGGTAGCCGATGAAAAAGATGCCGGCACCCAGGGCATAGACCTAGTTGCTCCACGGCAGCGTCTGCTTCATCTGCAACTGCGCGTAGCCGATGTTGACGCGGTCGAGGAAGGCGATGATGTAGCAGATGGTCAGCAGCGGCAGCAGATGCCAGCTGACCTTGGAAAAGAGCGCCTCGTCGGCGTGCGAGTAGTGAACCTCGGGACCTTCGTGCTTCAAAACGGGGCCTGCCATGTTTGTCTCCTCGGCTTTGTGATCGTTACTGGGCGCTCGCGCGCTTGGCCGCCGCAGCCCGACTGGGTGAAGCGGTCTTCCTGGTTGCCTTGGCCGTCTTGCGCGGCTTGGGCTTGGACGGCACCTTCGCGGTTACACCGTTGGCGCTGACAGCGTTCTTGGGCGTTGTTTGCGCGGGCTCCGGAGCAGCCGCTGCAGCCACGGCGTCGACCGAGGGCAGGGCTTCGATCTCCTTGAGCGCCGCCTTCAGGTACCCGATCAACTCGTACGACTCCGATTGCGACAGCACGCGGCGGCACGCGGTCAGGCCGAACTCGAGCAGGTCGCCGTAGCTGTGCACCGTGATGTTCAGCGCCACGCCGTGCGCGGGGATCGACACCGGGAAATAGTGCACCATGCGCGCGCCGGCCATGTACAGCGTCATGGGTGGCCCCGGCACGTTGGAGATGCACACGCTGCCGACGGGTGGCATTTTTTGTGCGAGTTTGGAGCGGCCGTACAGCGACGACAGGCTGCTCAGGATCCAGGGCGTGCCGGTCAGCGGCAGGTCCACGCCGAGCACCGGCTTGAGCTCGCGCACCACGGCCTTGGCTGCTTCAGACGACGCATGGATGGCCTTGAAGCGTTCGGCCACGTCGTCCACATCAGTGGCCAGGTCCACGCGCACCATCGACACCTGGTTGTTCATCGAGTCGTCGCCGGCGCTGCGCAGGCTGACCGGCACCGCCGCGATCAGCGGCTGCTTGGGCAGCTCGCCGCGCTCCTGCAAGAAGCGCCGCAACGCTCCGGCGCACATCGCCATGACCACGGTATTGACGGTGCCGCCGACGCGTTTGCCCAGCGCCTTCAGCTCCTTCAAGTCCAGCGACAGGGTGCTGAAGGAGCGCTGGTTGGTGATCGAGTCGTTGAACAGGGTCTTGGGCGCCAGGCCCAGCATCAGGCTGCGCCCGCCCTGGGGCGCGCTCTGGCGGGCCAGCACGCCGCCCGCCGTGGTCAGCGCCTTGGCCGCCGTGGGCAGCAGCTCGGCCAGCTTGCGATACTGCGCGGCCGAGTTGGCGACGGCCGCCTGCAGCAGTTCGGTAACGCCGAGCTGATAGCCGCCGCCGCTCTTGCGCCGCGGCGGCTTGACTTCGCGGATTTCGGGCGAGATGTCGTAGAGCACCTTGGCCATTTCCGCCCCGGCCTTGCCGTCCACGCCGCTGTGGTGCGCCTTGGTGTAGAAGGCGACCTGGCCGTTCTGCAGGCCTTCGATCACATACATCTCCCACAGCGGCCGGCTGCGGTCGAGCAGGCTGGAGTGCAGCCGCGCGACAAGCTGATCGAGCTGCTCCATCGTGCCGGGGCGGCGCAGCGTCAGCGAGCGCACGTGGTAGTCGATGTCGATGTCGTCGTCGTCGATCCACACGGGCTCGGACAGCTCGAAGGGCATGGTGGCGAGCTTGCGGCCCAGGATCGCGGCGATGTGCAGGCGTTTGCCGATCATCGCCTTGACGTCTTCGTAATAGTCGCCCTGGTAGCCCTTGGGCAGCTCGAACAGCATCAGGCTGCCGACGTGCATCGGCATCTCCGGTGTTTCGAGGTGCAGGAACGCGGCGTCCATGCTGGTGAGGTGGTGCATTGTCTTCTCCTTGCTCAGGTTCGGTTCGAGCCGGCGCTTTCACGCACCAGCGGTGCGCTTGCGTTCCTCTTCGTCGACCAGATCCTTCTTCGACAGCTTGCCAACGGCGGTCCTGGGCAGATCGGCGCGGATTTCCAGGGCGTGCACCATCTCGTGCTTGCCCAGCTTGTCCTTCAGGAAGGCCTGCAACTGCTCCAGCGTGAACGGCTCGGCGCCGTCCTTGAGCGTGAGGAAAGCCTTGGGCGACTGCCCGCGATATTCGTCGGGGATGCCGATGACGGCCACTTCGCGCACCGCCGGGTGCTGGTAGATGGCCTCTTCCAGCACGCGCGGATAGACGTTGTAGCCGCTGCACAGCAGCATGTCCTTGGTGCGGTCGACGATGTAGACAAAGCCGTCCTCGTCCATGGTGGCCACGTCGCCGGTGCGAAACAGGCCGTCGGAGGTCATCGAGGCGGCGCTGGCCTCGGGATTGTTCCAGTAGCCCTTCATCACGTTCGGGCCCTTGATGCACATTTCGCCCTTCTCGCCCAGCGGCACGTACTTGGTGGGGTCCTCGAGATCGAGCATCTTGATCGTGGTGCCGGGATGCGGGATACCGCACGAGCCGGGTCTGGCGCGGCCTTGCATGGGCGTGAAGGTCCCGGTGGGCGAAGTCTCGGTCATGCCCCAGCCTTCGGCCAGCCGCGTGCCTGTCAGCTCGGTGAAGCGCTTGCCCAGCTCGACCGGCAAGGGCGCACCGCCCGAATTGCACAGCTTGAGCGAGCGCAGGTCATGCTTGGGCGTGTCGGGATCGTTGATCAGCGCGGTGAACATCGTGGGTACGCCGGCAAACACCGTCACCTTCTGGCTGCTGATGTCGGCCAGGGCCGCTTTCGGGTCGAAGCGGATGTGCTGGATCACCTCGGCCGCCAGGCGCACACCGAGCAGCATGTTCACCGTCAGCGCATAGATGTGAAACGGTGGCAGCACGGCAAGCACGCGCTCCTGGCCTTCGTGCAGCAGCGGTGGCTGCATGCTGCAGGCGGTCTCCATGACCTGCGCAACGGCCGACGACAGGTTGGCGTGGGTCAGCATCGCGCCCTTGGGCAGCCCGGTGGTGCCGCCGGTGTACTGCAGCAGCGCGATCGCCTCGGTCGGCTCGCCCAGCGGATGCGGGGTGTACTTGCCGTCGTTGTCCAGCAGCGCGGCAAAGCTCATGTGGTGCTCATCGCTCGCGATGGGTACGGTTTGCTTGCCAGCCTTCATGTGCGCCGCCACCTGCTCGGGTTGGGCGGACATTTCGGCGACGTTGCCGACGACGAGCTTCTTGAGCCGCGTCTTGCCGAGCATGGCGGCCATCTGCGGATAAAGCGCCGCCAGATCGAGTGTGACCAGCACGTCGGTGCGGCTGTCTTCGATCTTGTGCTCGAGCACCTTGGCCGCGTCCAGCGGCGAGTAGTTGACCGCCGTGCCGCCGGCCTTCCAGATGCCGAACAAGGCGATCAGGTAGTGCGGCGTATTCGCCAGAAACAGCCCGACGTGCACGCCGGGCTTGACGCCCAGGTTTTGCAGGCCCTTGGCGGCGCGGCTGGCCAGCGCGTCGAGCTCGCGGTAGCTGATGCGCTTGCCCATGAATTGCAGTGCCGGCTTGTCGGGCCAATTGGCGGCGGCGTCTTCCAGCAGTTTCTGCACCGCTGTCGGTTCGAGCGGCGCGTCCCAACGCACGCCTTTGGGGTAGGACTTGATCCAGGGCATTTCACTCATGCTTGTCTCCTTGTTGTGCCGGCATCAGCCGGACCGTTGGCCGAGGGGTTGTTGAAATTCGTGTTTGTTTGTGTCTATCTGCGACTATTGGGCATGCGCGGCAATGGCGTCGATGATCGAGGGCCACATCGAGATGGGCAATGCGTGCCCCATGCCTTTGATGACGTGCATCCTGGCGCCCGGAATCGAGCGCTGGGTATCGGTGCCGCAGGCCAGTGGCACCAGCGGATCGACGTCGCCATGGATGATGAGCGCCGGTGCGCGTACGCTGGCCAAAGCCCGCTTGCGGCTGCCCGATGCGACGATGGCGACCAGTTGCCGCGCCACGCCAGCCGGATTCAGACCGCGGGCGAAGTTGCGCTCGGCGCGTTCGATGTCACGTGCCTCGTCTTCGGGAAAGCTGCCCACGCGCAGCACCTTCCAGGTTTGCTGAAAGCTCTGCAAGTAGTCGCTCTTGTTGCGCGGCGGCGGCTTGAGCAGCACGGCCATGGCTTGCTGGGTGGGCGGCGGCAGGCCGGGCTCGCCGGTGGTGGCCATGATCGAGGTCAGCGTGCGTACGCGCGTGGGGTGGTGAATGGCCAGCAGTTGCGCGATCGCGCCGCCCATCGATGCGCCAACGATGTGCGCACTCTTGATCCCGAGCGCATCCAACAAGCCGACCGCGTCATCGGCCATGTCGCGCAGCAGATAGGGCGCCTGAACGGGGCGACCCGCCAGCGCCGCCATCACGGCTGCGCCGGCATCGGGCACGCCAGCGGCAGTCAGGTGGGTCGAGCGGCCGATGTCCCGGTTGTCGAACCGAACCACCCAATAGCCACGCGCAGCCAGCTGCTTGCAGAACGAATCGTCCCAGGCAATCATCTGCGCGGCCAGCCCCATGATGAGCAGCAGCGGCGGCGCCGTCGGGTCGCCAAAACTGTCGTAGCACAACTCGATCCCATTGGTTTTGGCGAACGCAGCCGCAGCTTGATCCTGCTCGGCATCGGTGGGCATCGGTTCGTCTCCTTGGGCGGCCCCTTCTGCAACGCTCGCCGCCGAAGGGTCTGGGGCAAACCATTGTGCGGGCTTGTCTCGGCGCATGTCAAGACTGGCTCTGCTTCCACGATGCTGGCCGAAGGTGTAAGGTGAAAGGGCCTGTCCGCCAGGCCGCCATCAACCCTTTTCACAAGCCAAGAGAGACGCTCCGAATGATCGACATGCCCATTTCCGATGCCCAGCGCCGCATCCGCCGCGTGGCCTTGGGTGACTTCGTGCACCGCAGCGCGCTCAAGTTTGCCGGGCGCACGGCGGTGGTCGATGGCGACTTGCGCCTGAGCTACGCCGAGCTGGACGCGCGCAGCTCGCGTTTTGCCCATCACCTGATCGCCACCATCGGCAGCGGCAAGCAGGTGGGCATGCTGTGCCAGAACTCGGCCGACATGGTGGTGGCCTACAACGGCATCCACAAGTCGGGCAACGTGTGGGTGCCCGTCAATATCCGCCTGGACGCCGACACCATCGACTTCGTCCTCAAGCACGCCGAAGTCTCGGCCGTGGTGGTCGATGAAGCGCTGCGCGCCGAGCCGGCCCTGGCCGCCGTGCTGGACAAGCTGGGCGTGCCCTTGATCCTGACGATGGGCGCGTCCATCGATGCCCCAGCCGATGCGCGCGTGCGCACGCTGGCCGCATGCGAAGCCGGCCAGAGCCCCGCGCTGCCCGACGTGGCGATCGACAGCGAGCAACCGGCGCTCATCATGTACACCAGCGGCACCACCGGCAACCCCAAGGGCGCGGTGCATTCGCATGCGTCGGTGGCGGCGGCGCTGATGGGCAACCTGACCGGCATGGCGATCACCGAGCGCGACGTGTTCTCGGGGCTGCTGCCGCTGTACCACTGCGCCCAGCACTGCCTGGCGGCCACCGTGCATGTCGCCGGCGGCTGCGTGGTGCTGCTGCGCGGCTTCGTGCCCGACGAGGTGCGCGCGTCGATGCGCAAGGAAGGCTACACCGCCTTCACCGGGCTGCCCATGATGTACGCGGCGCTGCTGGCCGACCCGGCGTTTCGCATGGAGAGCATGCGCCTGGCCATCTACGCCATGGCACCCATTCCCAAGCCGCTCATCCGGCAGATCGCCGATCGCCTGACGCCCAACGTGCAGCTGGCCACCGGCCAGACCGAGATGTACCCCGGCACCATGACCTTCAGGCCGCTGGACCATCCGGGCCTGGACGCCAACTACTGGGGCACTTCGCTGCCGCACAACGAGACGGCGGTGATGGACGACGAGGGCAAGCTGCTGGGCGCTGGCCAGCCGGGCGAGATCGTGCACCGCGGCGCCAACGCCATGCTGGGCTACTTCAAAGACCCCGAGGCCACGGCCGCGGCGCAGCGCTTTGGCTGGCACCACACGGGCGATCTGGGCCAGTGGGGGCCGGACGGGCAGCTGATGTTCCTGGACCGCAAGAAGGACATGATCAAGACCGGCGGCGAGAACGTGGCCAGCGTGCGGGTCGAGGCCGCGCTGCTGGCGCACCCCGGCGTGGCCGGCGTGGGCGTGATTGGCCTGCCACACCCGCGCTGGGCCGAGGCGGTGTGCGCGGTGGTGGTGCGCAAGCCTGGCGCCGACGTCGACGAGGCCGCGCTGCTGGCCCACTGCCGCCAGCAGCTGGGCGACTTCGAGGTGCCCAAGCTGATCCGCTTTGTCGATGCGCTGCCGGCCACCTCCACCGGCAAGGTGCAGAAGCACCTGCTGCGCCAGCAGTTCGAGTCGATCGCCCAGCAGGCCTGGGATGGCGACGGTGGCGATCTGAATCTTTGATCCTACGTCACCTCGCGCTTTCTCTTTTGGGTGGGCCGGTGGATGGGGTTGCGTTCAGGATTTGTTCACCTGCAGGTTCTCGCTATGCACAAATTGGGTCCAGTGTTGCAGCTCACTTCCGACGAGCGAGGTGAACTGCGCGGGAGTATTTGCTCCAGCAGCAGTCATGCCCAATTCGCCGATACGCTCGCGGATCCCCGGCAAGGCCATGATGCGGTTCAGTTCCGTATTCCACGCCGCGACTCGCTCGGCAGGTGTGCCCGTAGGCGCCACGATGCCTTCCCATTCCTTCATTTCGAAGCCACGGATCCCGACTTCGGTGAGCGTCGGAACGTCCGCCAGCGCGGGTAGGCGCTCGGGGCTTGTGACGGCCAACGCGCGCAGCTTGCCAGCCCTGACCATTTGCACAGCCGTGGAGGTGGTGGCGAACATCGCCGAAATATCACCACTCATAAGGCTTTGCACCGCGGCTGCCGGGCCCTGGAACGGCACGTGCAGAAGCTTGATGCCGGAAAGCTTGCAAAATGATGCGCCGATCAGGTGAGCGGGGGAGCCATTGCCACCAGAGCCGTAAGAGAGCTCATTTGGCTTCTGGCGTGCCAGCGTGATCAGGTCGGCCACGCTGTGCAAGGGCGATGAGGGTGGAACGGCCAGCACGTTGTAGAGCCAGACCAGATTGGCGATGGGTGCGAATGCTGTCGCGGTGTCATAGGGTACCTTGCCGAACATCGCCGGCAGAACGGTGTGCGTGAGAAACATCACGCCGACGGTGTAGCCGTCAGGCGCGGATCTGGCCACGGCATCCAAGCCGATCATGCCCGTGGCGCCGGGTTTGTTCTCCACGACCACCGGTTGCTTCCAGGCGATCTGGAGTCGATCGGCAAGGATCCGGGCCAAGGAGTCTGGTGGGCTACCAGGGGGCAACGGCACTACGATGCGTAAGGGCTTGGTCGGCCAGTCTTGTGCCCACACGTTGGGCAGTGTGGCCATAGGGGCTGCTGCTAGTGCGGCGAGAATGTGTCGGCGGTGTGTCATGGCGCATGTCTCCTTGTGTTTGGTCCGCGTGATGGCCGGCGCCCTATTGGGCCGAGGAGATCGGTGGTGCGAAGAACACGTCGTATTCGCGGGCGACCTTGACGACCTCCGCTGGACTAGACATGTTGTGAATGCGCCGATACAGATCGAGCAAGCGCCCGGTGGGTGCGGCCCAGAACAGGGCGGTAACGGGCTCGCCACTGTTATTGAAAAAAGCGTGTGGCAGGCCGCGCGGCATGCGCACGAGGTCACCGCTGGCGGCATGGGTTTTCTTGCCATCAAGCAGCAGGTCGATGCGCCCGTTGAGCACGAAGATGTATTCGTCCTGTTTGGTGTGCATGTGCGTGGGGACGAAGGATTCTTCGGGGAAGGTAGCGTGCCAGCAAAAACTGTCGTCACTGACCTGCTTGGGCACATAGACTTGGCCCAGGATGTTCCAGGTCACGCCGTCGATGCCGGTATGCACGCGAGTGATATCGGGGGTTTCATGCATCATGAGGTTCTCCTTGCGTGGTGGTTAACCTGTCGAGTGTGGATTTGACTAGCGGGTTGCGGGATGCGAAGCGTGGTTTGAAATGCTGACGCGCCTGCGCTAGGTCGTCTTCGTCCCAGTAGCCGATCAAGATGCCGCCCTCGGCGATGCGAGGTTGCACTTCGATCGATTCGATGGTGCCGTCAGGGATGGTGACGCGCTGGCGCGGCTGGCGCGCCCAGTGAAAAAGTGCCTCGTGGAGGCGTTGGCGCGCTTGTACGTGTTCGGGGGCCTCGGATGCGCCGATGTCGGCGAACTCGTCGGGGTCGGTTTGCAGGTCGAATAGCATCGGCCGGTAGCCCTCGGCCAGCACGTATTTCCAGCGTCCGTCGAAGATCATGCGCAGCCAAGCGTCGCGCGGTTTTGTGCCCAGTTCGACGCGGGAATCCTGGAAGGAATAGTCGTACTCGCTGATTACCGCAGTGCGCCAATCGGCGGGTTGCTCGCCGAACAGAAACGGGCGCAGTGAACGGCCGTCGAGAATGTGTGGCACGGGTGGTCCGCCGTACACGTCAAGGAAAGTAGCCGCGTGGTCAATTGCCTCCACCAGCGCCCGGCAACGCGTGCCGCGTGTGACATCGGCTCGCGGGTCGGGATCGACCACGATTAGCGGTACGCGTACCACCTGCTCGTGGAACAAATCCTTCTCGCCCATCCAATGGTCGCCCAGGTAGTCGCCATGGTCGGAGGTGAAGACGATCATGGTCGTCTCCATCAGGCCGCGCTCTTCGAGGAAGGTGAACAGACGACCCATCTGGTCGTCGATCTGCTTGATCAGTCCCATGTAGCCAGGCATCACGGTCTCGCGTACACCGTCCTTGGAGAAGGTACGCGAAACGCGGTGGTTCATCATCGCGCCATAGACGGGGTGCGGGTCGCGTCGCTCCTCTTGCGAGCGTTTGACTGGCAGGGCGTCGTCGGCCGTGTACATGCTGGCGTAGGGCTCGGGCACGATGTATGGCCAGTGCGGCTTGATGAAGGACAGGTGCAGGCACCAGGGCTGCTCGCCCGCCTCGCGGATGAAGTCCATCGCGCGGCCCGTGATGTAGGGCGTTTCCGAAAATTCGTCGGGGATGCGCGCCGCGCGGTTCGAATACTTTAGGAACCAGCCCGAGCGCGTGCGCCCTTCGTCGTCTACCGTCGAGTTTGTCCATGCCTCCCAGGGGTTGTCGCCGCCGAATCCGTGCTCGCGCAGCCAGTTGCTGTAGGTCGGATCGGGGTCGTGCCCCGAGTAGGGGTGGATGCCATCGTCGCGTTCATAGGGATCGAAGCCGCATTCGGCGATGCGTACGCCGATCTGTGAATCCGGGTCGATTCCCAGGCGCGACATCCCTGCCAAGTCACTGCGCATATGCGTCTTGCCAACCAAGACGGAACGCACGCCCAGTGGCCGCAAGTGGTCGCCGATGGTCATCTCGCCGGCTTTCAGCGGCACGAAATTCCAGCTCGCGCCATGCGAGTGCACGTAGCGCCCGGTGTAGTAGCTCATGCGTGACGGACCGCAGTACGGCGATTGCACGTAGGCGCGGTCGAAAATCACGCCGCGTGCTGCCAGAGCATCGAGGTGCGGCGTCTGCAAATGCGGGTGCCCGTAGCACGACAAATGATCTTGGCGCAACTGGTCGCACATGATGAAGAGGATATTTTTCACTTGAGCCATGGACGTTTCCTCGTTGTATTTGGGGCGCTGTTCAGTCTAGGCAATGTCGCAGCTATTGACGCGTGACATTCCTTCATTGGGATTACCATGGGTTATCGCACTAGGAGGCCATATGCGGCTGCAGCACCTGCACTTAATGCTCGCCATTGCACAGACCGGCAGCTTGCGGGCCTCAGCACTGGCGTTGAACGTGAGTCAACCGGCGTTGACTAAGGCGCTGCATCAGCTTGAAGACGAATTCGGATGCGTGCTGGTGCAGCGCAGCGCCAAGGGGGCGCGTTTGGCGCCAGCGGGCGAGTTGCTTGCCACTCGCGCCGCAGCGGCACTGCGCGAAATTGAACGCGGGCGCGAGGAGATCGCTTGGCACCAGCGCCACGTCGAAGCGCGTGTCACGGTAGGGCTATCGCCGGCGTCGGCCATTCTGCTCGCGCCGGGCGCGGTGGCGCGATTTGGTGGGCGATGGCCACAGGTGCGGCTGTGCGTGGTTGATACGCTTTATCCCCGCGCACTGGCGCAGGTGCGTGCCGGAGAGATCGACCTGGCGATTGGACCGCTGCCGGTTGAAGGTGTAGGCCGTGATCTCATTGTTCAACCGGTGTTTGATAGCCAGAACGTCATCGGTGCGCGCCGCAGTCACCCGCTGTCGCGTGCACGGCGTCTTGCAGACTTGTCGGATGCCGCCTGGGTTCTCACTGGTCCGGCGGGTGGGCCCGGAGATCCGATGAGTCTCGGACTAAAAGCGCCAAAAATTCGGTTGGAATGCCAGTCGTTTACAACACTGCTGGCGCTAATGCCTACGCTCGACGTTGTTGGCATCATGCCGCGTGGCTTCTTCGACCGCTATGGTCCTCTGCTTCAACTGACTACGCTACCGATCGAGGACACGCTGCCGCGGCTCACAATTCACGTGGTATCGCGCGGTGATGCACCGTTGACTCTACCCGCGCAGCGTCTGGTTGATGCCTTCGTGCAAGAGGCGGGTGGCCTGAGTGCGGGGCCGCACGCGCTGCGTGGATCCAAGTCGAAACGTGGATGATCCGACAATGGGGTGAGCACGTCGGATCTAGCGAGGCAGGGCACACCGTGATCGCGCGGCCGTGCACCCGAAGAAAAGCCGCCCGAAGGCGGCTTGCCGGGAGGCAACGTGGCGGCTTACTTGAAGTAGTCCGACACCACGACCCAGCGGCCGTTCTGGATTTGCGACAGGCGCGAGCGCTCGGTGCCCAGGCGCTTGGTGGCGCTGAACTTGAGCGTGTCGCTGCCGAAGATGTCCGGCTCGATCGGGGCGCTTTCCATGCCCTTGATGAAGCTCTCGGTGGTCAGGTTGGCGCCGGCGCGCTGCGCGCCCTGGATGAAGTTGTCCATGATTTCGTAGCCGTAGACCGAGAACACGCCCGGGTCCTCGTTGAACTTGGTCTTGTACTTGTTGGCCCAGAAGCGGATCGGCTGCGAGGTGTCGTCCAGATACGGCACCTGGACGGCCGAGGTGGAGTAAAAGCCGTCCATGGCCTTGCCGCCCAGCTTGTGGATCAGGTCGGTGTAGGAGGCGGTGGTGCCCATGAAGGTGGGGTTGTAGCCGGTCTTGCGCGCCTCGCCGATGGTGCCGATGGTTTCGCGGATCACGGTGCCCAGCACGACCAGGTCGCAGCCGGCGGCCTTCATCTTGGCGACCTGCGAGGAAAAGTCGGTGGCGCCGCGCTTGTAGGTGGTTTTCTCGGCCAGCGTCATGCCGATGGTTTTCAGGCCGTCCTCGGCACCGCGCATGACCTCCAGGCCGAATTCATCGTCCTGGTACAGCGAGCAGACCGTCTTGGCGCCCTTTTCCTTGACCAGGCGTGGCGTGCCGGTGCGCGTCTGGTCGTAGTAGGGCACGCTGAAGGCGAACTTCAGATTCTGGTTGGGCGCCTCGAACATTTCGCGCGCGCCGGTGAGCGGGTAGAAGTTGATCACCTTCTTGGGGAACAGCACCGGAAAGGTGGCCATGTTGGCCGCTGTGCCGATGTGGCCGATCATGGCGAAAATCTTGTCCTGGTTGACCAGCTTTTGCGCCGCCAGCACGGCGCGCTTGGGGTCATAGCCCGAGTCTTCGACCTTGAACACCAGCTTGCGGCCGTTGATGCCGCCCTGCTCGTTGATTTCGTCCACGCGCAGCTGCATGCCGTTGCGCGCCTGTTTGCCAAAGCCGGCCAGCGGACCCGACAAGTCCTGGATGGTGGCGACGGTGATTTCCGTCTTGCTCACGCCCTGGGTCTGGGCAAAAGCGGGGCCGGCAGCGATGGCCAGGGTGCAGGCCAGGGAATACAGGGTGCGTCTCATGGTCAGGGGCCTCCTTGGGTTGGTGAGCGGATTGTGAACAGATGTGTGCGCGAATTGCGGCGGTGATTACCCTGATGCGGCGCGTCAGGCGCCGTACATGGCCTCGATCTGCGGCGCGTACTTGGTCTGCACCAGCTTGCGCTTGAGCTTCATGGTCGGGGTCAGCTCCTCGTCCTCGGCGGTCAATTGCGTGTCGAGCAAAAAGAACTTCTTGATCTGCTCGACGCGGGCGAACTTGCGGTTCACCTCGTCGATCACGCCCTGGATCAGGGCCTGCACCTCGGGCGCGCGCGTGAGGCTGGCGTAGTTGGAAAAGGGCACGTCGTGGTCCTGCGCGTACTTTTCGACATTCTCCTGGTCGATCATGATGATCACCGTGAGGAAGGGCCGCGCGTCGCCGATCACCACCGCGTCGGTGATGTAGGGGCTGAACTTGAGCTCGTTCTCCAGCTCGCTGGGCGTGATGTTCTTGCCGCCCGCGGTGATGATGATGTCCTTCATGCGGTCGGTGATGCGATAAAAGCCCTCCGCGTCCACCGTGCCCACGTCGCCGGTGCGCAGCCAGCCGTCGGGCGTGAAGCTCTCCGCCGTCTTCTTGGGCTGGTTCAGGTAGCCGGCAAACACGTTGCGGCCCTTGACCTGGATTTCGCCGGTCTCGGCGTCCAGCCGCACCTGGTTCAGGTCGGCCGCGGGGCCGATGGAGCCGGGCTTGATGCGCCCCGGCCGCATGCCGGTGGAGGCGCCGCAGGTCTCGGTCATGCCCCACACCTCGAGCATGGGCACACCCAGCGCCAGATACCACTTGATGAGCTCGGGCGAGATCGGCGCCGCGCCGGTGACCAGGTAGCGCGCGCGGTGAATGCCGATCATCTTGCGCACGTTGTCCAGCACCAGCCAGCGCGCCAGCGTGAAGCGCGCCTTGAGCAGCGCGGGCACCGGCTGGCCGGCCAGCACGCGCTCGGCAATCTGGCGGCCCACGCCGATCGCCCAGCCATAAGCGGCCTGCTGCAGGCGCGTGCTTTCCTTCAGCGCGATGGTCACGCCGGAATAGAACTTTTCCCACACGCGCGGCACGGCCGTGAACACGGTGGGTGCGATCTCGCGCACGTTCTCCGGCACGGTGTCGGGGTTCTCCACAAAGTTCAGGCGCGTGCCGGTGTATAGCGCCATGTATTCGCCGCCCATGCGCTCGGCGATGTGGCACAGCGGCAGGAAGGCCATGGCCTCGTCGTCCTCGCTGCGCGCCAGCAGGGCGTTGAAGCCGTGCGCCGCATACACCAGCCCGCCGTGCGTGTGCATGGCGCCCTTGGGCTTGCCCGTGGTGCCCGAGGTGTAGACCAGGATGGCGAGCTGATCGGGCTTGCACGCGGCGGCGCGCTGGCGCACGGCATCGGGGTGCTGCGCGTTCCAGGCGCGGCCCAGCGCGCGCAGGGCATCCAGGCTGATGACCTGCGGATCGTCCAGGTCGCGCAGGCCCTCCATGTCGAACACGACGATCTTGGCGAGCAGCGGCAGTTGCCCGCGCACCTCCAGCGCCTTGTCCAGCTGTTCGTCGTCTTGGGCGAACAGCACGCGGGTGCGCGAGTCCTCGCACAGGTAGTGCACCTGGCTGGCCGCGTCGGTGGGGTAAATGCCGTTGGCCACGCCGCCGCAGGACAGCACGGCCAGGTCGCACAGCACCCAATCCAGCACCGTGTTGGACAGGATGGAGCTGGTGTCGCCCGCGGCAAAGCCCAGGCTCATCAGGCCACCGGCGATCTCGCGCACGGCCTCGCCCACCTGCGTCCAGCTCCAGCTGCGCCAGATTCCCAAATCCTTCTCGCGCAGCCAGATCTGGTCGCCGCGCTTGGCCACGGCATTCCAGAACATCGCGGTGATGGTGTCGCCCTCGAGCACCACGTCGGTGCGCGGCTTGAGGTGGGAGAGGTCCCAAAGATTGCTCATGCCTATCTCCAGGTCTTCTTTTTCTTCCAGCGCCGCTCGCCGCGCACGCCGGTGTCCTTCATGCCCAGATAGAACTCCTTGATGTCGTCCTTCTCGCGCAGGTGGGCACAGGTGTCTTCCATCACGATGCGGCCGTTTTCCAGCACGTAGCCGTAGTCGGCGGCGTTCAGCGCCATGTTGGCGTTTTGCTCCACCAGCAAGATGGTGGTGCCGCGCTCGCGGTTGATGCGCACCACGATCTCGAAGATTTCCTTGGTCAGCTTGGGGGACAGGCCCAGGCTGGGCTCGTCCAGCAAGATCAGATGCGGGTTGGCCATCAGCGCGCGGCTGATCGCCAGCATCTGCTGCTGCCCGCCCGACAGCAGGCCTGCGTCCTGCGCGCGGCGCTCCCTGAGGATCGGGAAGTAGGCATAGACCTGCTCCATGTCACGTGCCACGCCGTCGCGGTCGCGGCGGGTGTAGGCGCCCATCAGCAGGTTGTCGTGCACCGACAGCAGCGGGAACACCTCGCGCCCCTCGGGCACGTGCGACAGGCCCTGCTGCACGATGAAGGCCGGGTCCCGGGCGGTGATGTCCGCGCCCTTGAAGGTGATCGAGCCCTTGCGCGGGTCGATGATGCCGGAGATGGTTTTCAAGATGGTGCTCTTGCCCGCGCCGTTGCTGCCCAGCACGGTGGCGATCTGGCCCTGCTCGACTTGCAGGCTGACGCCTCGGATCGCCTTGATGGGGCCGTAGGCGCTTTCGACGTTGGCCAATTGAAGGACGATGTTGCTCATGTCAGTGATCCATGGCTCCGCGTGCCACCCGCAGGGCATGAAACCCAAAGAGCCGAATGGCCGCGGAGCAGGCCAAGCCAGCGATCGCCGTGGCCGGGGTCTCCCCGGTCACAGGCGATGCCCCCTGCAAGGGGGTGGGCGAAACATCGCGAAGCGAGTGGAGACTGGGGGTGTTTCATTGCACCCTCCGCAGCGAGGACACGTCCTCGATCGAACCCAGGTAGGCCTCGGCCACCTTGGCGTCGGCCTGCACCTCGGCCGGCGTGCCCATGGCCAGCACCTGGCCCTGGTTCATGGCCAGCACGCGGTCGGACACGCGCGAGACCAGGCTCATGTCGTGCTCCACCATCAGCACCGTGACACCCAGCTCGTGCACGATGTCCTGGATCCAGAAGGCCATGTCGTCGGTCTCCTCCACGTTCAGGCCCGACGAGGGTTCGTCCAGCAGCAGCAGCCGCGGCTCGGCGCACAGCGCGCGCGCCAGCTCGACCACCTTGCGCACGCCATAGGGCAGGCCGGCCACCAGGGTGTCGCGATAGCGCTGCAGGTCCAGCAGCTCGATCACGCGCTCGGCGGCCTCGCGCGCCTGCAGCTCGGCGGCGCGCGTGGCGGGGGTGAACAGCAACTGGCTCCAGAAACCCGTCTGCCGGTGCGTGTGCCGGCCCACCAGCAGGTTGTGCAGCACGGTGGCGTGCTCGAACAGCTCGATGTTCTGGAAGGTGCGCGCAATGCCCAGCGAGGCCACCTGGTGCGGCGGCTGCTCGGTCAGCTTGACCGGTCCATTCGGGCCGGCGTAGTCGATGCCGCCCTGGGTGGGCTGGTAGAAGCGGCTGATGAGGTTGAATACCGTGGTCTTGCCGGCGCCATTGGGTCCGATGAGGGTGAACACCTCGCCGGGGCGCACGTCGAAGCTGACGTCGTTCACGGCCAGCACGCCGCCGAAGCGCACGCTGAGGTTGTTGGCGGAGAGCAGGACGTCAGTCATGGGTGGCGTCTCGTGGCTGCCCTGCTTCGCAGGCGCTGCCTTGCTCCCTCGCCCCTCTGGGGAGAGGGCTGGGGTGAGGGGCGGCGGCGTTGGAGTTGTAGGCCGTCGTTTGCATCTCGGTTGACCCTGCGAGCTCTCGCTGGCCGGGATATGCGCCCGGCGGCGCACCTACTTTCTTTTGCGCCGCCAAAAGAAAGTAGGCAAAGAAAAGGCGACCCCACTGGCCGTGTCCCGCAGCGTTGCTGCGGGCAGCCTGCGATGCTCGCGCCTGGGGCGGTGCTGCGGAACTCGCTGCGTTCGCTGCGCTCTCTTCGCTCAGACAACCGCAGCAAGTCAGAGCACAAAGCATGGGCATACTGCGTTGCCCATGCCCGCCCCAGGCCCTGCGCTTCTCGGCACGGCCAGAGGGGTGATGAACATCCACACGGGCCGTCGCTGCGCTCGGCCCCGGATGGCAGAGCGCGTCTCGTCGAAAACAAGGCGTCGCCGTTCATTTCAACCGATCCGATTTCTGGAAACTTTTCTGCCGCTTGAACATGCCCCGCTGGTAGAACGGAAACATCTGCAGCCAGGTGCGCATCTTCAGCCAGCGCCCGTACAGGCCCAGGGGCTCGAACAGCACGAAGGCGATCAGCACCGCGCCGTACACCACCGCCTGCAGGCCGGGGGCCTGGCCGATGGCGTCGGGCAGCCAGTCCTTGGACAGCGAAATGAGCTGCGGCATGGCGATCAGGAAGATGGCGCCCAGGAAGGCGCCGTGGATGGAGCCCAGGCCGCCGATGACCACCAGCAGCAACAGGTCGATCGATTGCAGGATGTTGAACTGGTCGGGCGACAGGAATTGCAGCTTGTGCGCATACAGCGCGCCGGCCACGCCGGCCAGCGCGGCCGACAGGGCGAACGACAGCGTCTTGTAGCGCGCGAGGTTGATGCCCATGCTCTGCGCCGAGATTTCGGAGTCGCGAATGGCCACGAAGGCGCGGCCGATGGGGGCGCGCAGCAGGTTGACGATGCCCAGCGTGGCCAGCACCGCGGTGACCAGGCAGATGGCGTAAAAACCCGCGCTGGAGTCGATGGACCAGCCGAAGAGCGCCGGCGCCTGCACCGACAGGCCGGCGTTGCCGCCGGTCACGCTTTCCCAGCGGGCAAAGCCCTCTTCGACGATGAAGCCGAAGGCCAGCGTGGCAATGCCCAGGTAGATGCCCTTGACGCGCAGCGCCGGCAGGCCCACCACCACGCCCACGGAGGCCGCCAGCACGGCGGCGCAGGCCATGGCCAGCGGAAAGGGCCAGCCGGCATTGGTCAGCACCGCCTGCGTGTAGGCGCCCACGCCCAGAAAGGCCGCGTGCCCCAGCGAGAACTGTCCGGTAAAGCCGGCCAGCAGCATCAAGCCCAGGCCGGCGATGCCGTAGATCAGCACGAAGGTGAGCTGCGCCAGCCAGTACTCGGGCAGTGCGAAGGGCGCGGCGATGAGCGCCAGCATCAGCAACCCATACCAGAACACATGCCCGCCGTGCTTGGCCAGGCGGATGTCCTGCTCGTAGCTGGTCTTGAAGATGAAGCGCATGGCGAGGTACTAAACCTTCTTGCGGAGTTTTTCGCCGAACAGGCCATTGGGCTTGACCATCAGCATGATCAGCACCACGATGTACGCGGCGATGTCCTTGAAGCCCTCGGGCAGGTAAAAGCCCGACAGCGATTCGACGATGCCGATGACCAGCCCGCCCACGATGGCGCCCGGCAGGCTGCCAAAGCCGCCGACCACCGCCGCCGGAAAGGCCTTGAGCCCGATGAAGCCCATGTTGGCATGCACGAAGGTGATGGGCGCCAGCAGCAGACCGGCGATGGCGGCCGCCGCCGCGGCCAGGCCCCACACCAGGCCGTTCAGGCGCTTGACCGGGATGCCCATGTAATACGCCGCCAGCTGGTTTTGCGACGCCGCCTGCATGGCAATGCCCAGCCGCGTGTAGCGAAACATCGCAAACAGCCCCGCGCACAGCACGGCGGTGACGGCGATCACCACCATCTGCTCGGCACTCAGCACCAGCGCGCCCAGGTTCCACACCTGGTCCTTGTAGGGCACGGGCAGGGTGTGGGTCTCGGTGCCGATGCCGGGAATCATGGTGATGGCGCCGCGCGCCACGTAGCCGATGCCGATGGTCAGCATGACGATGGAAAACGCCGGCTGGCCCAGGATGGGGCGGATCACCACGCGCTCCAGCAGCACGCCGAACAGGCTCATGGCCGCGATGCTGGCGAGCACCGCCAGCCAGAACGGAAAGCCCAGCATGCTCATGCCGGCCAGGCCCAGAAAGGCGCCCAGCATCATCAGCTCGCCCTGGGCAAAGCTGACGGTCTCGGTCGCCTTGTAGATCAGCACGAAGCCCAAGGCGATCAGGCCGTAGATGCAGCCTTGCGCGATGCCGCTGATCACCAGCTGGATGAACTGCACGCTTGCTCCCCGTCACCATGCGTTGAAAAAAATTCGTCACACTCTAAGGGCCTTGCCGGCGGGGCGCATCCCCGGCAAACCCTTAGGAACCGCTGAACAACTCCCTCGCGGCGCGTGCATCCCGATCTCGAGCGATCCGCAGCGTTGCAAATCCTCGCGATAGCAACGGCTATCGCTGCGGTTTGCGCCTTGCGGCTCATCCCGATATCGAGCGCACGCATCCACGAAGAATTGTTCAGCGGTTCCTCAACCCCGACGAACCACCCATGACCGAGCCGACCGCTTCCATCCGCGTTGAACACCTGGACCAGGTGACCGTGATCACGCTCGACCGCCCCGACGTGCGCAACGCCGTGGACGACGCGACGGCCCGCGCGCTGCACTCGGCCTTCGTCGCCTTCGAGGCCGACGAGCGCGCGCGCGTGGCGGTCCTGCATGGCGCGCACGGGCACTTCTGCGCGGGCTGGGACTTGAAGTCGGGTGCGCGCCTGGCGCCCGACGCCGCCGAGCAGTTGCGCCGCATCCGGGCCGACCTGGACTTTGGCGCCGCCGACGCGCTGCCGCGCGGCCCCATGGGCCCCACGCGCCTGCTCTTGTCCAAGCCGGTGATTGCCGCCGTCAGCGGTGCGGCCGTGGCCGGCGGCACCGAGCTGGCGCTGTGGTGCGATCTGCGCGTGATGGAGCAGGACGCGTACTTCGGCATCTTCTGCCGCCGCTTTGGCGTGCCGCTGATCGACGGCGGCACCGTGCGCCTGCCGCGCCTGATCGGCCAGAGCCGCGCGCTGGACCTGATCCTGACGGGCCGCCCCGTGCCGGCCGACGAGGCCCTGGCCATCGGCCTGGCCAACCGGGTGGTTCCCGCCGGCACGGCGCGCGACGCGGCCATTGCCCTGGCACGCCAGTTGGCCGACTTTCCGCAAGCCACGCTGCGCGCCGACCGCCTGAGCGCGCTCACCCAGTGGGACTGGCCGCTGCCGCAGGCCCTGCAGCGCGAATGGGACGCCGGCAAGCACTGCCTGGGCGATGCGCTGGCCGGCGCCGCGCGCTTTGCCGGCGGGGCCGGGCGTCACGGGCGATTTGACGAAGCCGAATGACGGCGCCTCCATCCGGTCGCAGCTCATGGGGGCGGTTTCAATTTAATCGAGCATCTGCTTGGTTAAATGTCTATACTGCCAGTTTCTGTGCTCACCCCACTCAGGAGTTACCCGATGACCGAAGCCTATGTGTTCGACGCCGTGCGCACGCCGCGCGGCAAGGGCAAAAAGGACGGCAGCCTGCACGAGGTCAAGCCCGTGGACTTGCTGGCCGGCACGCTGGAGGCCTTGCGCAAGCGCCACGGCTTCGACACCGCAGCCGTCGATGACGTGGTGATGGGCGTGGTCGCGCCGATCGGCGAGCAGGGCTCGGTCATTGCCAAGGTGGCGGCGCTGAAGGCCGGCTGGGACTGGCGCTGCGCGGGCGTGCAGATCAACCGCTTTTGCGCCTCGGGCCTGGAGGCCGTCAACCTGGCGGCGCAAAAGGTGCGCTCGGGTTGGGAAGACCTGGTGGTCGCCGGCGGCGTGGAGAGCATGAGCCGCGTGCCCATCGGCAGCGACGGCGGCGCCTGGGCGCAAGACCCGGCCACCAACCTCAAGACGGCGTTTGTGCCGCAGGGCATCGGCGCCGACCTGATTGCCACGCTGGAAGGGTTCAGCCGCGCCGACGTGGATGCCTTTGCCGTCACCTCGCAGCAGCGCGCGGGCGCGGCGCGCGCGGCGGGGTATTTCAAGGGCTCGGTGGTACCCGTCACCGACTTTCTGGGCCAGACCATCCTTCATGAAGACGAGTTCATCAAGCCGCGCACCACGGTGGAGGCGCTGGCGGGCCTGAGGCCTTCGTTCGAGCAGCTGGGCGCCATGGGTTTCGACGCCGTCGCGCAGGAGCGCTACCCGCAGGTCGAGCGCATCATCCACGTGCACCACGCGGGCAACTCGTCGGGCATCGTCGATGGCGCGGCGGCCGTGCTGATCGGCAACGAGGCCGCCGCCAAGGCGCATGGCCTGAAGCCCCGCGCGCGCATCGTCGCCACGGCCCTGTCGGGGGCCGACCCGACCATCATGCTCACGGGCCCCATGCCCGCCACGCAAAAGGCGCTGGCCAAGGCGGGCCTCACGATCGAGCAGATCGATTTGTTCGAGGTCAACGAGGCCTTTGCCGCCGTGCCCATGAAGTTCATGAAGGACTTGAAGGTGCCGCACGAGAAGGTCAACGTCAACGGCGGCGCCATTGCCATGGGCCATCCGCTGGGCGCGACCGGCGCCATGATTCTGGGCACGCTGATCGACGAGCTGCACCGCCGTGGCCTGCGCTACGGCCTGGCCACCTTGTGCGTGGGTGGCGGCATGGGCATTGCCACCATCGTCGAGCGTATGTGAGGCCAGAACAGCCGAACAGCCGAACAGCCGAACGCAGAGGGCGCAGAGATTTCGCAGAGGGCGCACAAAAATCCATAAAAATTTTTGGCTGTTCTTCTGCGTCCTCTGCGAATCCTTTGCGTCCTCTGCGTTCGGCTGTTTGATTCTTTAGATCAAATCAGGCTTTGGCGCTTGTTGAACAAGCGCAAGCAGCTATCAATTCAGGATCACCCATGCAAACCCTGCGCATCGATACCACCGACGGCATCGCCACCATCACCTTCGACGAGCCGGGCTCGCCCGTCAACACCATGTGCGCCGCGTGGCAGGCCGACATCGCCGCCGCCGTGGCGCAGATCGCTGCCCAGAAGAATCAGCTCAAGGGTGTGATCCTGGCCTCGGCCAAGAAAACCTTTTTTGCCGGCGCCGACCTCAAAAGCGTGATGCGCCTGACCGGCGCCGACGCGCCCGCGCTGTTCGCCGAGATCGAGCGCCTGAAGCACGCCTTTCGTACGCTGGAGACGCTGGGGATTCCCGTCGTCGCGTGCCTGAACGGCAGCGCGTTGGGCGGCGGCTGGGAGGTGGCGCTGGCCGCGCACCACCGCATCGCGGTGGACAACGCCAAGATTCAGTTCGGCTTGCCCGAGCTGACCCTGGGCCTGATCCCCGGCGCCACCGGCATCACCAAGATGACGCGCCTGCTGGGCCTTGAGGGCGCGCAGCCTTTCATCATGGAAAGCCGGCTGTTCAACCCGCCCCAAGGCCATGAGCTGGGCCTGGTGCATGAACTGGTGGCCAGCGATGGCGAGTTGCGCGCGCGGGCCCTGGCCTGGATCGCCGCCAACCCGCAGGCGCAGCAGCCCTGGGACGTCAAGGGCTACAAGATTCCGGGTGGCACGCCGGCCAACCCCAAGATCGCGGGCGGCCTGGTCGTCGCGCCCGCCATGCTGACGGCCAAAACGCACGGCAACTACCCCGCGCCCGAGGCGGCGCTCTCAGCCATGGTCGAAGGCGCGCAGGTGGACTACGACACCGCCACGCGCATCGAAAGCCGGTATCTGGCCAGCCTGATGGCCGGCCCGGTGGCGCGCAACATG
>Ga0208825_1001036_pt1 | contig 23075 bp, 18 predicted proteins | sample AD_UKC113_MetaG_FD_184450 | JGI IMG/M metagenome (GOLD analysis project Ga0208825, IMG submission 184450) | Active sludge microbial communities of municipal wastewater-treating anaerobic digesters from Hong Kong - AD_UKC113_MetaG (SPAdes)... | ecosystem: Engineered > Bioreactor > Anaerobic >...
CGGGATGCTTCTGCTTTTAGTTTTTGCATTTTATCCGACATTTCATCTTCAGATATTTGCCACTCGTTAAATAAAAGGATGCCCCCTGCACTTACTGACATTTTAGCTTTCTCAAAATTATCAGAAGAAGCGTGTCTTTCTTTAGGCGCATCTACGTCTAAAAAAACAAAATCCGGGTGGGGGACTATCTCTCCTTCAATTACAGCGCCATAAGTTTCGTTTCTCCTCCCGTTAAAGGATGAGGATGTAACTGTGTAATAATAATAAGTTTCATCTTCGTGAATGAGGTGTTTTTTCTGTGCTTTCTTTTTTGATTCGTTTTGAACGAAGTGGTGATAAATAAGAGTGTCTCCAACCCTGACTTCCGGAAAATCTTTATGGGCTTTTTCCCCTATCCCAATTACTTCGCCCCATTCCATATTGTATATCATATACTGATGGTCTGGCGAAGTATAGAAGCGTCCTATTTTTTCTTTTCTTTCTTTTTGCTCCTGAATATTTACTCTTATTAAGAAGTAGGGAGGCATTGGCTTCAATGTCATTTATTGATTTTTTTTAATTTTAACAAAAAAATACATGAAATTTGGAGAAATTTTTGGTAATGCTTGATTATAGCTTTCAGGTTTATAACGACCCAAATCCTAATAACAAAGATAAGGAATGGGCTACTAAAGCAACTACTATATTTAGGACTTATTGGCGTCCATTGGTAAATCAGGTTAGAGCAGCAGATAATCGGGCGGTTCTTTATGGGCTTAATTCTATATGTGAAGTTGCCGATTCTTTTGAAGATGAGGCATTCAAAAAAAGCATTGGAGAATTTTTGCCGTTGCCGTTATTGCAGGCGGTCGTAAATTCAATAGTTGAGGAAATCACCCAGCATCCTCCCACTACAGAGGTAAAGGCTCAAGACCCCCTTTCTATTAATTTAAAGGATTCCGATATAGCCCTCTTAAAGTCGAGGAAGATAATTGAAAATGACGTAACCTATATCCAGCAGTCCACGGGTATGATTCCTCCTGGCACTCAATATAAAGTGCCTTACGATCAGTTTAATGGTAATGTAAATGAATTTGACGACATGCAGCTTGACGAGAACGATCCTGAAGATATTGATGTATTTCGTTCTCATTTTCATAGACTGTGGTATGAGATTGGGGCGCAAGCGGCTTTAAATGCGATATTGAAAACCAGCCAATTCGATGAGGCCACTATGAGAACAATGGTTAAAGATGCCTTTTCGTGCAATACTATTGCTTCACAATCTTATGTTGATCAGATAACGGGTGCAATTGAATATGAATACATAGACCCTTCATTGATGTATGGGATTTGGGGTACTACTAATGATGGCAAGAATGATGTTTGTCGCGGTTGGTATAAGCAAGCTACTATAATGGAATGGCTTTCTATGGTGGGGAAGGAATTTGATTTTGAAAGAGATTGGACGCAGTTACTATATGCTATAAATTATATTTCTACCAATACTTATACCGGATTTTTAAGAGGAGGAATAACATATAGTGCACTTGGGAATACTAATGGTATTGGTGCTATTCCGGAAACAACTAAGGAAAATCTATTCGATTGGACGAATGCTTATATGTTTAAAATATGGGTAGGATATATAGAATGGCCCGTATTGGAAGCTACAACTTCTTATAAAAAGAAAGGAGATTATGCTGAATCCGTGGGATATGATTATGAACTTACTAAATCAGAGAAGAAGCAGGGTTACGAGAAGAATAGTTATTATCAAAATCAGTGGTATAGATGTTATTTTTTGGCGACATCTTCTATTACTCAATACGTTTTTGGATTTCAAAAATTATTTTTTCAGTCGCTCCCGGGATTCAATGACAGATATTCTAATGGATCTTTGCATTATTATCAGGAACAGGGGCAATCACCAGTAGATATTTCTAAAACATTTTTGAGGGTTGCAAATTTTGCGTACTATAGATTCTTGTGGCTCATATATCATACTAAACCAAATCCAGATGAATATGTAATAGATGAGATACTTACCCTTGCAAGGGCAATCCAGAGGGAGACCCCACAAAATAATGCAACAGGCGTCCTTCCCGGATTAGATACTTATATAAATCAAGCTATCCAGCAACAAAGGAAGGGACATATAAAACTGAGGGCATTCCCGAAAGTTGACGGCAAAACAATTCCGCAACTTCCTCCAGATGGCCCCAAGAGGGAAGGGGTTGATCCCACTACGGTGGTAATGCAAGGTGTAATAGAATGGGCTGAAGCTCGTATATATCGAATGATTGGGTTTAATCCTATGCGTGTAGGCGCTAATCCACCCTCCCGCGAAAGTTTAAAGTCAGAGGAAAATACGGTAGTTGCCAGCCAAAATGCAACTGGATATTTCTACCGAATGCTTCAATATCAAAAAGAAAGGCAGGCTATTACTACATTGAATTATATATGTGACATTTTACAATATCCAGATACCGTACCTTATAAATATTTAAAAGAGATGCTGGGAGATAAAACATTTAAAATGTTACAATCTCTCGGGAAGAATGTGCCTCATAGGTGGGCGATATTTATAAAAGATAGTAATATGGCCCTGTTGCGGCAGCGGATAGACCAGCAGATACAGATCGCCCTTTCTAAAGGTTCTATTTCGCAGGCGCAAGCAATGATGGTAACGGCTATTGAAGACCCTAAACTCGCTACGGCCCGGCTGGCTATTATGGAGCGCCAGACACAGAAACGGCAGTTACGGGAACAGCAGCAATTATTAGAGCAGCAAAAACAGAATGCGTTATCTATCGAATCAGCTAAGCAACAGACAGAAAAAATAAAAGCGCAAACGGAAATAATGAAAGCCCAAATTCAGGCGCAGGCCACTATGGAAGCCGCTAAAATTTCTGCTAATAGTAAAGAGACAGTGAAACGTATTCAGGTAGATGCAGAGCCGCAAAAGCAAAGAGCCAAAACTGATGGAGACAAAGAATTGATGGAAACTGAAAATAATCTGAAACAGCAACAGCCTTTCACGGCTCCCGTCGCAGAATAGGCGAGATTAAAAGCTCGTTGACTACGCTGGTTACGGGCTTTTTCATTTTTTTTGACAGATCGTGAAAGAATACAAATTGGCCCTCCGTAAGCTCTATAGGTTTTCTAACTTTCTTGCCTTTTGATTTTATAACGCACTCCGGGCATTGTCGGCATTTTTCACGCAAAAGAGTTATTTTCCTTTTCCAGAAGCGATTAATATCTACCCCCTCTTCTGCCGCTATCGCCATAAGGGCGTCCCATTCTCCCTGTGTTCTGTAGGGTAATATCTGATACCGTTTTTTCATCAGCATAAAATTACTGTTACTTTTTGGTAACATAAAGTTTTGTTAATGATTTTTTTATTAACAGATAATTATAGTTTTGGGTCATCAATTTATCGCATGGCAAAAACGGATGCAGAAATAGCTTTTTTAAAACAAACTTTTGGAGATGTTGAGGCAATCAAAAAATTATCTGAACAACCAAAAGAAGATGCTCCTCCTGTAGGAGATGTTAAAAAAGGCGTTCCCGATACGCCACCCACCCCAGAATCTCCCCTTCCTGCCATAGAAACAGCAAAAACAGAAATGTCAGATGAAGAGCTTATTGAATTAATAAATAAGCGTAAGGGTATTTCCCTCAAATCATTTGATGAACTTATCCCTAAAGAAGACCCTGCCGTAGCTGCTGAAAGAAGGGAAGCTAAAAAGATGGCTTTTGCCTTTGAAAAAGGATTGATTAAAAAATCGGAATACGAAAATTATATTTCTGATTTAAATAAGAAAGAGGCTATCGTATTTTCGGATTTCGCCCAATATGCTAAAGAGATAGACCCTGAATTATCTGACGAAGAAATAAAGGATGAGTTCAATGATATTTATGGGCGAAATGCAGACGAGACCTCTTCTAAATATAAGATTGGACAGCGTAAAATTGAGCAGCTTTCTGAAACCCTGCTGAAGAAAAAATACGCATCTTACTTCGATATTGATAATAAATTTTCACAATACGAATCTGAATTATCTAAAAAGGAACAAGAGGACAAGAATATTCTTGCGCAGGCTCCTTTATTCAAAGAGAGCGTGGAAGAAGCCGTGAAGACCTTTAGCAAGATGACTTTCGCGGTGGATGATAAGACTTCTTATGAAGTTGAATTGCCTGCCGATGTCCTGGATTCTATTAAGAAATCTTTTTTAGATAAAGATTTTGTTGTAGATAGGATAAAATCCGGAATGGGGAAAGATGAAATTAAGGGTGCGCTGGAAATAGCCGTTTTAAAACAAAGTTTCCCAACTATTCTCAAAACAATTATTAATAAAGATAGGCTGGAATATGCCAAAAGTTTACAGGGAGTTCCCTCTACGTTTTCTTTGAAAACGGAGGCTACTCCAAATAAAAAGGTTTTTTCAGATAAGGAAAAAGAGTATCTGAAAAAAGCTGGATTGCCTATTCCTGAAAGCACTAATTAATTTAAAAACAGAAGATCAATATGTCCTCCGTGAATTTATTTACCAATAAGCCGATGTTTTGTCAGAAGCCCACAAGTACTGACCAGATTTTGAATATGCAGCATTTTAATGCGCTTGTGGAAGCTAATCCAGATACCTGTTCGTGGCAGAGATGTGGTGACCCAAACTTAGGAACCACGTGGAGAAAAAACGTCCTACATCATCTTATCAGGTGTGGCGGCGCTCCAATTGATCTTACTTTCATGGAAGATATGTTCCCCAATATGGGGTTTACTGCGGAAAGACAAAACACTGTTGGAACTAAAGAATGGTTTAATCACTATGTATGTGATCCGGATTATAATATTTACGCAGCCGCTTCTGTATCGGCTTCAGGCCCTAATCAGCCATTTACATTTCAGCTTTTAAAAAGTAACCATGCCAGTAGTGGGACTACGAGTTATCCGCTACCCGGATATCAATTGATTGACAAAGAGAATCAAATTCAGTATACTGTTACCAACGTAGATTCTACAGTGCCTTATGCCCATAAGATTACTGTGGTAAATAATGAAGATGGTATTACAGGATCTTTGAAATCTAACAGGGCTTATACTATCCTTCCTGCAAGAGAGGTTGGTGGCTGCCATTGCCCGGCTATCGAAAACGAAATGAACACCATTGGTTATTCACAAGTTGTGCAGACTATAGGTATTCGAGCAGATTGGGAACTGTGCATTGATCTTCTTTCCGGATATAAGGATGCCCCACAGTATGCGGTTGTATATGATATGCAGGGTAATCCCGTTGATAATTGGTTGCTTCAGCAGGAAATATCTATGAGGCAGCGTATAAGGATGACACTGAATGCACTTGCATTTACTGGCACACCTACTACGAATGCTGCTCTGATAAATACTGGTGGTACTATTGGGGTTGACGATCTTCATACTGGATTCTATGGACTTATCCCAACTCTTAAATATGCGGGTGGTAACGTTTATCCTTTCCGGCAGGATTTGGGATTCGATTTTCAGGCAGATGGAGAACCTATCTTCTTGTATCAGGATAGCCGTAAACGCGCCACATCCTTCATGGTAATGCATGGGCTTGCCTTCCGTTTCGCAGCTAATGATCGTGCAAATGGTTTAGTAGCAAGGACTGATGTTGGTTCTAATATTTGGGAGGCTTATCAGCGGCTGGGCGACACGAGAGGAGAAGATGGCGTTACCGCAATGCGTAAACTTGGTGTTAATCATTATTCCTACGAAGGTTTTGAGCTTGACTTTAAAAGGATGGAGAGTTGGTCTGATTATAGATTTATGGGAGGTGATTATTTTAATAACATGGCGATATTCTTGCCAAGTCGAGGTGTGATGGAAAACGGGCGCGAAATTACTCCTATTGAATTTAACACCTTCGGTCAGGGTCAATGGAATGGTAATTATGAAGAGCATTATATTGACCATCGTAAAGTTGATGGATGTAATAATCTTAGCGGTTGGGGTGTTCAATATACTGCAATGACGGTACATTGTCCTAATCAGTGGATCATAGCTACCCCTGTGAAGGCTTCTTAATTATAAACAAGAATAATAATTATATGTCCGATAAAGTAGAAACATACATTTTTGAATGGTGCGACAAAAGAGACAGCGGTTTTTTTCTGGACGGTACAGATCGCAACCCGGTATATCTGAATGCTCCAGAAAGGGCTTGGATACCCAATACTGGTTTTTGCGCAAAGGAAATTGATGAGGTAGATGTTCATGGTAAACCAACAGGGAAGAAAAGGATTGTGAATACTAAGATCAGGTATATCGAAAATGATAATTCTATTTTTCTTGAAGATCAGGAAGCCAGAAAAGTTGAGTTCAATAAAAAGGGCAATAAGATATTTATGGAAAAGGGGTATATGTATATCACAGAGACCCCAAGTTCAAAACCCCTGCTTGAATATCTTCTTTGTGCGTATTATAGAAAGAGTGCTCCCCATCGCCCTGATAGTGTTACTCCCCTCTATGATATAGTTAAGTTGAATGAAAGGGCAGAAAAAAACAACTATGACGAGGAATTGGTTATTGAGGCTAAATCTTTATTATATAAACTCCGTTCAAAAGTAAAAGACGGGTATCAATATAATGAGGAGAAGGTAAATAAGTATTGCTCCTTATTTAATGTATATGCCGGAGATGATATAGCTGTGAAATTTAGTACATTATCTCAAATTGCCGGATCAGATCCAGAAAAATTCATAAAACTCATTTCTATATTCGACAGTTCTATTAATACAGAAGTTCATCAGGCGATTGATATGAAAATTATATCAATCGCGGATGGAGTGGCATCTTTTACTGACGGAGAAAAGATATTAAAGATAATGTCTAAGGAAAAATTGCCGGTAAAGGATGCTATAGAAGAAATATCTGATTTTCTTCAAACATCGGAAGGAACGGGGCTGCTGACTGAATTGAGGGCAAGAGTTGAAGCAAAGACAAATAAAAAATTAGCTAATAAGTAATATTTATAAAGATGGCATCTTCATTTATTCCTGCATTGGTACTTAAACATAATGATACCGTTTTTCTTGATACGGATTTGGTGGCTTACGGAACAATACAGATAGTTCCTACACCTGGGGCCGGAGGGCGTCCTGATGGCAATTATTGGGCTGTGCCTGTAAATAATTTTGGAATAGTGACAGGGCTTGATTTTGTGCCAGTGGAAGAAAGTGCTGTTCCTCCAACAATTCAAAGTTTTCAAGCCCTAAGATTGATTACATCAAAAGCTAATGGGAAAGCGGATTACTGGTATATTCGTGGTACTGAAAATGATTACATCAACTCTTCTTCGGCTGCCGAATGTTGTGACGCGCCATATCCCATGCCTGATGATGTCCCTCCATTAGCCGGAGTTCAGCTAATGTGCCAGTATAATAACTCCACAGATAAGCAATATTTTGCAACATTTGGAGTGCCTGTCCCTCTTGGATTTGGTGATAGGTATTATGCGTATGGATATTACAATGGTGTAGCCCTTCCTGATCTTAGTGCCTCTGGCTATTTAACCCCGGCTCTTTTGGTTTCGGCGATGCAGTCTACGTGGGGCGCAACAGTTGGTGGAACTTTTACCCTTTCTTCAGACGGATTAACAGTTACGTTGACACAGAGTGCCGGAGATGGTACATCTGAAATAGGTATCAACATCTTTACTTCGGTGCTGTCGTCTTAAAGTGGTGAAGATCGCCTCGGGGCGTATATTATATTCGGGGCTTTCAGTTATTGGAAGCCCTATTCTTTTAAATGAATTAAAATTTTAAAATTGCTTAATCCTCCTTCTCCGGATATAAACATTTTAGCTGCCGAGGTAACATGGGATATCTCCGGAAATTTACCCATTATCTCGGTTGTTAACAAATCAGAAGGCGCTGGATTAGCAAATGTATCATGGTGGTTTGTGGCTACATCTCCCTCAAACACCCTAATACATGATGGTTCGGAATCTTCTCCGGATATAAACGGAGATTGGACTGCGTATGATATAACAGATAGTTGGCCTCGCCCTTTCAATAATATTGAGTTTAGTGCGGCCCCCTATGTTGTGACGATGTATGCAAAAGATAGCGCAGGGTATATTTATTCTGTGCAATATTCTGTTTCCTTATGTCGCCCTTTTGGTAATACTCAAAATTCCACCAATGCATTTGGACTTGCCTCCGTTGATCTTTCGGTTAAATGTGAAAGCGGAGGAGTATATTTTAAAAATACTACCAATTTTTCTTATCAGGGGATATCTGGGGATTTGAATGCGTCTACGCTGCGAGTTATATACCCTATTGACGAAACGCAATCTCTGCCAGACCCCTTTGTTATTAATAATTTTTCTGTAGCTATAGTCCCCGTTACCTATAGCTCGGATAATTATCAATTTATTACACAGCAATACTTTACCTATGATTTTGGAGGCGGCGTTTTTGTAAAAATAAGATATCAGCTACTGAAGAGATTCCCGGTTTATTGCAACGTAAATCTCTCTCCTCTTATTTGTGAGATAAATAAACTTGTGGATGATATTGAATCCGGCAGTTGCACCGATGCTGCCAGCGCAAATGAAAAACTTTTGCTTATAAATAGCAAATTCGCACAAGTAGTAATAGGAATCCTACAGCCTTTGAGTGGAGTAGATGTTCCTGAAAAGATAAAAGAGATAGAGGCTATTGGGGGATTTGAGTGTAATTGTTGTTCTGCTCCTTCTGGTATAATACCTACTTCCGCTTCTATTATAGACGGATATTCATTTTCTGTAAATAAACTTGGGGGAGATGTAAATGGATCGTTTACTCCTACCGGAAATAATATCGTACTTAATCTGTCTGACCGGTCTTATGTATTTGCTATCGCTTCCTCTACCTTATCTCAAACCACTGCTTTTTCAGTTACCAATTCAATAAGCGGAGACGGCTTCACGAAGACATACTATCTTAATGTAAATGTTTCTACGCTGGCTTCTGATTTGGCTACCGCTATCGGGTCTAATGGTACACTGTTGAATGATTGGCGATCCATGCTTGGGATAGGTGGTGGTACTACTATAATCGTGGATGGGGGGTGCATATTTCAGTCATCTTCTACTTGCAATTATTATTTTTCATTAACCGGTATACCAGCAAATACAACGTATGCCATATTCTCTGGTATTTCTATAAATGGGGTCAACCAGGTTAAAAGCTATGCGTTCAATCAAACAAACCTGACCGGTCTTCAGTCTCATTTGAATGCAATGGGGTTAGGGTCTTGGACGGTAACAAATGATGGAGGAGGTAATATTTCTATTGATAGTACCAATAATTCAAATAATATAACTGCATTAACATACAGTGTATCGGGGACAACCCATAGCGCTTCTATGTTGAGAGAGTGTACGGGATTTACGCCAATTACGCTGGATGAGTTTTCTGCTAATATTGTAAATTATATATGTTCGCTAAGTGACGCCACAGTTAAAACTTCTTTAGGATACGAGGTGTGTTATATAGATGCAGTCGGCATAGTTAAAACACAGATTTTTGATGCAGGGATACCTCTTCAGTCTTTATTTTCCGGGCTGATATCTAATAATTGCCAAACTATTCAGTATATAAAATCTTTGGGTGCTGTTAATTGCAATAGCATGAAAGATTTGTTCACAGAGCAAAGCTCTTTGCAAATTACCGGACAAGATTTCTTACTTGGAACTAAAGGGTCTGGGACGTGCGCAAGGGTAAGCCCTATTGATCTATTCAGGTACATGCTGATAGCAACAAAATCGGATGTCCCCACACTCAATTTATTCTGTGAAACTATGGAAATGTGTGGTGCGGGTAAGCCGTGCGCTCCATTCAGTTATTATGAAATAATAGTTACAGATTACGATACCAATTGCACAACAGCTACGGGTATTGAATATACATTAAGTTAATGGCAACAACGATAACGATAAATAAAATTGATTACGGGAATCCCGCTTCGGGGCCGCAGACGTGGACGATTAAGTACAAGAAATCGGACGCTATATCGTTTACGACAAAAACGACCTCGGCAACTGATGATGGGGCTGGGACTTTATTGTCCCCCGTAGTTATTAATGGATTGGTAAGTGGAGGATTATATTATGTGCAGGCGACCAACAATTGTCAATCGCCGGTGGAAATTTATCAACAAGCAATTCAATTATAAATGGCAATCAATCTATCCATAAGATGGTCTCATCCGGAAGCTACATCAGCACAGGTAAGGTATGCCCGAGTGGATAATACTGGTACGCCAACATATATATTGGTTACTCCCAATCCAATTGTAACTCCTGCTACCGATACGGTTAGCGTGGCTACCAATGTGCCAAACGGACAATATGTAGTAGAGTCTATTCCCATATATAATGATGGGCGATCCTGTTCTCCTACCGTACAGTACACTGATCCATGTCCGGGACTTATAGCTATAAATGCCAGCATTAATTTAGGTAATATAGTGGTTACATGGCAGGCTCAGCCGCAAGTACCCAAAGCTCTAATTTCGGTATCGTTCCCCAGCGGCGGGACATATCAAAATATGTTTGTGAACATGGATACCACTAATACAAATACTATTCCTATACCTCCCGGCAATAACGGACAAATAACGGTACGGGGACAGAGCGTGTGTGATGAATCAAGTGGTTTTTATAGCGCATATTCTAATACCATAACATTGGATAATACGGGAAACACAAACCCTGTAATGTCTCAATTTAAGTTGGGCAATGATATAAATTCTTTGTGTAACAATAGCACGGTAAATCTTTATACAAACGGAGCTTTCGGATTAAATAGTGTTTTGTATAATGATTCTTTATTAACCAATCCGGTTACTGGATACACCTATGCCAGTTTAGTTACAGATGGGGTGGGAGATGTGGGCTATATATATAGCATAAGTACATTAACGGGTACGGTGCTTTCGGAAGCATCCCAGAGTTGCTCCGTAGAGGTTAGGAATTTCTGGACTTCTGGAAATTATAATATAGGCTCTATATCTGGTATTGCAGGATTTACATTCCCCGGTGGAGGCATAGGAATGGACAGTGTGTATTATGGAATTAAAAATGCGCTGATAGTAGCCACAACTATAACAGTTGTGGTAACGGCAACTCCGGCTGCCAGCGGCTCTTTGAGTTTGTACAAGAATGGCGTATTAGTGGAGTGCTTAAACGTAACCGGAGATGGTAGCTATTCATTTGGTGCCATTTCTGCTAATAGTGATGACAGAATATCTATTTATGCTCAATCTGGAAGTTGTTAATGGAAAAATTAGGAATATATGATCTTTGGTTATCGTTCCAAACAACGGTGAACACGTTTCAGGGTGGTTGGTATCGCCCGCAAACCGACTTCATCCAGAAGGTTAACGATATTCAAATGGCATTATGGGTGAAGTGGACTAATGAGGCAGAAAAAAGCCAACAGGCAAGAGATAATTTGATTTTCTTTTTAAAATCAAAAAATATAATTGCCAAGCAATCAAAAGGGAATTTTTCAATAGTTGATCCTCCTGCTGATTACGGCCGATTCGGTAGTATGAGTATTGTGTTTTCCGGAGAAAATACATACCCAAATCCAGAAGTAGATAGGGGCGTTTGCGATGGGTGGGAGGATAAACAAATGGAAGCGGAAAAATATTACAATTCTCTTGTTTATTCGGATGTAAAGCTGATTGATAACGATAAGTGGAGCGCATGTTTGCAACATTTGACTAAGATGCCCACATTAAACAAACCGAAAGCCACTCAGATAAATGAACAATGGCAGGTAGCGCCACGCGGAGTTAGTGTAGTTGTTTTTAGCTATTACATACAACCATCTCCTGCAGTATTTGCTTATACCATAGCGGCTGGTAATCGCCAAACGGGAGCAGGAGCACAGATAATTTTTGATAAAAATCAAAGCGTGGATTTATCATGGCCGCCTACAGTGAAAAATGAATTTATAGTGAGATTGGGGGAAGCGTATGGATTGTTTACCAGAGAGCAATTTTTAACACAATATAATGGCCAGAAGGCTGTTGCTTAATAATAACAATAAATGCCTATACCAAGTCAAACATTTGCAACTCTTACCGAATGGTTTAATTATGTTAACACCAAAATTATACCTAACGGACAACAAGAGATAGATGGCAACGCGCTCAATAATGCGCTGAATGCTCTTGGTGTATTTATTGTAAATTATACAATGAATGGTAATTTGGCACAAATAAATTCTACATCTGGCACTGAAGTAATAGTAAATAAACCAATTACTATTTTCACTGGATCGCCAACAAGTGTTAAGTGGAATCAGAATGTTCAAAATGAATATTATTTAGGAAACGCTACAGGAGCAAATATTCCATTAAGTTCAGGATTTTCTTATATGGATCTTTACAATGTGTCTCAAACCGTAATACCATTGCGACAAAATATCCATATTGCTAAATCAACTAATGGAAATTGGATACAGATTAATAATTTGGAAGGTAGTAGTAGTGGAGGAAATTTCCCTCCACAAGTAGGAAATTCTGGTAAATTTTTAGCTACCAATGGAACAAGTGTTTTTTGGAATCCAGCTTTTGTAGAAGTAGATAGTTCTTCTTTTATTAATGCAACCGATTGTCCATTACCGCAATTAGCTTCGTTTGATCTGATTATCTATATGTATGAGTACAATAATTTTTTATTACAGAGTTTGAGTCAATGGGAGCCGTTAGCTGGTGGTGGATTCAGAATGACTTTAGCTGGATTTGATTCTACTACATTGAATTATCATTTTATTTTATTATTAAAGGAAAAATCTTAATGAACAAGGCTTTTTATATATTATTAATATTATTTTTTGCTATTAATGGATTTTCGCAGACTATACCTGTACCAGGAACTACTCCATTAATTACACCGCAAAATGAGAGAGCTGCATTTAAAAAAAATCTTCAGATCCCTTATGGTGTAGATACGTCTCTTAATGGGGGGCTCGATAGCACTGCTAATATTTTTCTTCAGCTAAAAGATACTTCGCTTTATATAAGGGTAAATACATTATCCACAAAAAAGTGGGTGAAAATAAATTCTGGTTCCGGAGATACGGTTATAAATAACATTTATTATGGATCTCTATTTGGGTTGAGAGTGCTTAACAATCCCTCCGTAAAAACAGCTTATGTAGGCGATTTCGGCACAGGTATATTTGCGCAGGATGAAGCTGATATGGTTACGCCTGACAATACATGGGAGACGATAGTATCTGCCTCTGGTAAAAGATATAAACGCCAATGGGATGGAATTCAACTTCAGGTAGAATGGTTTGGCGTAAAAGGGGATGGGATCACCGATAATACGGATAGCCTGCAAAAGGCTGTAAATACCGCATATAAAAAAATATTGGTCTTCAATAAGGATGCTGTGTACAAATGGCAGAGAGTATACCTACCTTCTGGCATAACCCTTGTGGGCAATGGCTGTAAGATAGCAGCGATAGATGGTAGCAGAACAGGAGGTTTATTTAATATTACTGCTTATAGGAATAGTCTTTCAACAGGAATATATGCTGGAGGTGCAGGCCAACCAGTTTACAAACCATCAATCCGAAATGTTGAAAATATTGATATTTCTGGATTTGTGGCAGATTTAAATGGATCGCTTTCAAGTTTTTTTTCAGCAGAGGGTTCCTTTGCATCTAATACTGTATTTAAAAATATCAACATACATGATAATGTAATAAGAAATTTTTCTACTAACGCAATATGGTTTTCGTCCGAATTAAGGCCATCTGATAGTACTGCAATTTTTAGAAATATTGTAGTGAAAAATAATAATATAAGCTATAATGGATTGTATAGCGGTCTTGCGTTGAGTACTAATGGGGTAGTAGGAGATACGTCTATTGTTATTCATACAATTGATAAGGGTATTATAGAGCCGCGTTTAAGAAATTATATAGGAAGTCATTTTTGGATTGGATCTCCAATTACTTCTGTGGATACCCTTGATAATATGGGATATAACACAACGAATGTCTATTTTAGATTAAAATCTTATACTGTAAATATAAATGATTCTTCTGAAGCAACAATTGTTTTTGAAGGAGGTAGCTATGATAATACTAATGGATGGATTGCTAATACAGGGAATACTGGATTAAAAGCAAGGGTATCTGTATACAATATGATTATACCTATAGATCCTCAATCCGGTTCTTTGATGTTTACATTACCTGATTTTTCGGCAGTTTCAGGATCAACAATATTAACCCGTACAACCTCAAGTATTACACAAGATGCATATCACAGAAATCTTATAGTGGGAATGAAATTCATGACCAATGATGGATATAGCGGATTGTATACCGTAACAGGTCTAACGTCAAGCACTATTACAATTACCCCTGCTTTAAGTCATGCTATTACAGGAGTTAGGTTACTTCCGCTTACTTCTACAGTAGACTGTATTAGTGTAGCTGCAAATGTACAGAATGTTTTAGTTACAAACAATTATGGATATGGAGCCAATCATTTTCTAAATATTCTTCAGGTGGCTCCTTTAAAAAAATGGGCAGATGAGGGATATTGCCGATATTATGTAGAAAATAATGAATGGTGGTATATGTGGATGGGGGTGGAATCTCCAAATACAATGGCGCGGGTTACAAGCGGATATAATCCATTTTCTAATATTTCTGTTAACAAAGGAGATACTTCCTTTACTCCGGCTATTGCCAGTAGGATCGGTAGCAAGGATATGGGAAGCGGCCCAGTAAAATTTTTAACAGCATCTACTACAACCGATCCAAATGTGGCTAATGATAATTCATATTTTGTAGGAGATGTATTGGCTTGGAGCGGAGAACATTACAGGTACATAATTAAAGATATTTATTTAAATGCGGGTACTCCTACTGTATCTCTTAGAAAATTTGATACCTATACAAAACAAATATTAGATAGTGGCTTCAGTGTAAGTTCAAGTAATTTAAGTGTATGTTATAGACTTTATACTCCTCAATGGGGAGAAAATGGAGTTGCTAAATATATGCTGTTTAATAATAACTATGGATATTATACGATGCGTAACGCTGGCGGATCTGGATATCACATAAGTTGTGCGGCATACGCTATGGATATTATAGGTAATCATTTTTATCAATCAGAGAATAGTAGCATAGAAGTACATGCAAGCACCTTGAATATTTCTAACAATGAGTTTGTAAATACTGTGTTTGATGGAAATGAAGCAAAACCATCTCTTACCAAATTAAATTCTACGAGCGGAATAAGTTATAAAGGGTGGGGAGCTATAATTGGATCTAATGTTACAGTATCTGGAAATAAATTTAGTGGTTCCCAACCGGATAATCCAGACTATGATTTCAGAACAGGAAACATACTGCTGCAACCAAATGTATTATGCTTGAATCCAATGGAAAGTTTTGTGTTTAAGGGGAATATATTAAACGGATTTATGTATCAGATGTTTACTACGGTTGAGTATAATAATATAGGGGGGAGAAATTATCCTATATTCTACTACAACTTAATGGATGTGGAGGGTAATGTTATATCAGCTACAAAATCTTTCGTAAATTTAGGTTGGGCAAATAATTTATTAAGTATAGGTAAAAGTTTGGTACTTCAAAGTAATACATTGACCGTATCTAAGAAAGTGCCAGACATAAAGGTATTTGTAACAGACGATAAGCCTAATCCACAGTTATTTGATAGTACCCTTGCATATTCTATAAGAATAGAAAATAATTATGATACTACCGGTAATTTGAATAGCCCATATTTATTAAATCATGCAGGAGTTTTTTGGAATGACAACAAGGCTACGTTAGACAGGTCGCAAACTTTTACAAATAAAACTTTAGATAATCCTTCGTTTAATAATCTTACTGGATCTGGGAATGCGCTTACTTTCAATACTGTTACTAAAAAGATAGAGAGAACAAATCCTTTGCCAGCTCCATTCGCAAATAATATATTAATAGGAGGCACTGGAACAGGTAGTGATACTCTTTCAATGCGAACTGATAGATTAAAACGTTGGTTCAGAGTTGGGGACATAAGTACAACTCCGGGTGCTAATTTTGAATATTATGGAGATAGTTCAGTATCAATATCATCTTATTTTAAAGTTATTCATCCTGCTAAGACTGGATTGAGATATGCTGGATTTCAAGCTACCGATGGAAATGGACTTTCTTCTTATTTGGGAATGGATAATGGACAAGGTTGGGTTGGCACATCTTCAAATACTTATTTTAATTTCAGAACTAATAATAACGTAGTAGGATCTTTATCGCCTACTGGTCAGTGGTGTATTGGTTGTGCTTTTCCTACAGAACAATTAAGCATAGGTAAGCCGGGTAATGCCGCTAATCTTGGATTGTTCGGCAATACTTCAGGTAAAGTAAACATAACTGTTCCATCTGCGATTACTAATTATTCACTTATACTTCCGGCAACGTCAGCCGGTGCTACTGTTGGTCAGTTATTAAAAATCACAAACATTTCAGGAACAACTTTAACGCTTGGAATTGAAAATGATAATACAGGCGGTGGTAGTGGATCTTCTTTAAAAGGAACAATATATTAATATGATTAAGAAATTATTTATACTATTATTTTCGATATCATCGTATACTTATGCGCAGGTGGATAGCACAAGAATGAATGCTCCTACAGATGCTGGCGGCATTGGTTACAAAATAAGTGCCCCTGAATTGAATGGAAGATCAATAGACGGATTTAGGATTTTTAAATTTTTAGGCGGTTCAGATACAGTGCGGCGTATAATGAATGTGATCTATGCTCAATATGCTGGTGTATTCGGAGATGGGACAGACATGACTACCAGAACAAATAATATGTATGGACAGCCTTATGTTAATTCAGTTACATTTGCTTATGATACCACAACAGCTATTACATTTACCGGTACTGTAAATGTAACTAAGACCACGAGAGTAGAAAAGGGAGTTAGTTTCATAGGTGGTACATTTAATTTTAATGGAAATATTATGGATGCTGATCCGGATCAAATAATATTCAGTCCAACTACTACCGTTACGAACATAAGAAGCAAGTTCGGATATATTCCTGCAAAATGGTTTGGCGTAACGGCAAATGGTACAACTAACGATTATGCGGCTTTGACAAAGGCTATTGCAGCCACTCCTGCTGATTTACAAGTAGGATTACCACAGGGAAAGACGATGGTAGGAAGCACGCTCAATATCTCAAAATCAATTATCGGTCTCGGTGCAAATAAATCATCTTCTTTAATTTATAATACTGCTGCATCCGGTACAGATCTTCAGCTTGGGAATATTACATCAGACAGCGTTAAAATCAGCAATATTCTTTTCTCTGGATCAAACAAATGCCGAATAGGGGTAATTGTAAATAACAACGTTAAAGGAGTTGAAGTTGCTTACTGTACATTCAGAGATGTTGAACAACAAGGCAGCGAATTAAATAACAGTGCAGGACTGGTAATCCAAAATGGTGGAGAAGGAATATGGATTCATCATAATTACTTTACTGCCATTAATGCAAAGAATAATGGAATATCGAGAGGTATATGGGGAGCCGGCAGTGGAATTTCTCCAAAAAAAGTTATCGTAGAGAATAATATTTTCGATGGCATATCAAATATAGGTTCTGCTTCTTTAGATGCAGATCAACTCGTAGTTCAAGGATATACCGATAGTGCAGGAATGATTATCAGGAACAACGATCATTACAATATTTATAAGCGTGGTGTTAAACTTCAGTGCGCCGGTGTGATTGTACAGGGCGATAGGTTTTGGAGTACTGCTTATAGAAGCGGAATAGTAGCAAATTCAGCAATAAGTCTTTATGCAAAACAAACACAGGCTTTAGGCAATTTCGTATATGATGGAGCTTATGAAGCTGGTGCTATAGAAGCAGGTACAGGTGACGGCACCTCAACTCAAGATGTAACTATTCGATTCAATTATATTAATTCAGGAACTTCTGGTTCACAGCCTGCAAGACGGGGTATCGTGGTTTACGGAACTAATAACAAATCAATAGCTGTTGACTATAACACAATATATAATGGTGATTTAGGAATTTCCATGCCTGGAAATGGAAGAGGCATAAGCGTTATTGGAAATAAAATTTACAACACTTCTGATAATTCAATTAAAATAAGACCTGCAAACAGCTATCCAAATAACTGGAATTATGGCGTTCAAATGATTGGTAATTATGTATTCAAATGCGGACAAGCTGCCTATGCCATCGGAAATATAAATGGTGGATCGTTCATCGGCAATATGATTGACAGTTGCTCGGATGATTTTATACTTAATTATGCGCCATACATAGATAGCCTTATTGGATTTACTGCAATAGGCAATACATCATCACCATTTGGATATGGATCTGGTAAGCGCGTAAACTTCGGCAATTATTCGCAGAGGCTTCCTTTCGCTAATGCTACGAGTTGCCCCGGATTGCAATATGTTGCGGCAGATAGCAGTAATGCCACATATCTATATCAGGGAGGTGTATATGTGAAGATAGGAGCAGCTGTTGGTACTGGTGTAATTTCTGTTAGCGCAGGTAACGGAATGAATTTTACTACTATTACTGGAACTGGCTCTGTGGTTTTGGGAACTCCGTCCACCTTAACAACGAGCACTACCAATTCATCCAGCGGGACTACGCATACTCATGCTTTAGATTTGTCTGGAAGGACATTAACGGCGGGCAATGGGCTTACTGGGGGTGGTACATTAGGCGCAGACAGAACGTTTACGCTTGGTACTCCATCAAATATTACCTTATCTTCTACCAACTCGGTTACGGGGACTACGCATACTCATGCTTTTGTGCCCGGTGGTACCGCAGGACAACTCATACGAGGTAATGGCACGCTTTCTACGGCTCTTTCTTCTACTGGATATGTTAAGTTTAATAGTGGGACTAATGATTATAGCACTTCGAGCACAGTCCCGTATAGCGATATTAGCGGGAATAAGCCAACAAGCGGAGAATATGTTGCAGATACACTATACACATTCCCCGTCTTAACGAGCTTCACTGCTGATACGCTTATATATACGGTTATAGAAGATAAGGTGCATGTAGCGGGTAGCTTTCAAGTTACGACCGATGGATCAGGAGGATATGTAATTGATATTGAATTTCCACCCGGATTAGAGAGTTATTATACTGGATTTCCCGGATTCATCTATGGGTCGGGAGGTGCATTGACTGTATTGGGATCTAATCCTTTACCTGTAACTATTTTTGGTGGAGGTCTTAATAATCCCGGAGGAGTGAGGCTTACATTTACGGGAGGGGCATCAACTACATATAATGTTATCTTCTCTTTTGATTACAAGATAATACCAAATGATTAATGATTATCAAAACTAACATAGTGCCAAAAGGATTTGTGGCGATAACCATATTCCCTTTTATTTTTACAAAGGATAAAGATGCTATTATTATTAATCATGAAAAAATACACTTACGCCAGCAGGCAGAAATGCTAATATTGCCCTTTTTTATTTGGTATTTGGTGGAGGCTATTATAAGGGGTTATAGAAGTATTTCTTTTGAGAAAGAGGCTTATGAAAATGAAGATAATTTTAATTACTTGAAAAATCGTAAATTGTATTCGTGGATTAAGTATTTATGAAGCATCTTATTTTTAATACAATGCATAATGATCATCCTGCTGGTTGGTTTTCTTTTGGGTCAGTAGTTGGCTCTCTGTACTATTGGTATAGCAATGGGTTTAAATTTAAGGTAACTTCAGTAACATTATTAAACATTAATTGGTGGGATGTATATTCGCATGTCATGGAAGCTGTAATAGTAGCGGTATTCGCTGGGGCTGGAACATATCTTGGTAAGGAGATAATGCGGTGGGCGATTCGCAAAATAAGAGCAAAATTCCCTAAACATAAATAAAGCTCTTTTATGGAAGAAATTATCCGAGAATGGTATTTAGCCAATGATACCGTTGACCAATTTGTGGCTATTGGTCATTTGTTGTGGTATGTTTGGGAGTTGCTATCTCCTTATGCTTACGCATTTGGAACTGCGACTATGTTACTTCTTTTGAAGGTAGCTAAAAGGAAGCCGGACGAAAATGGCGATATCAGCCCATTTAGTACATCATATCTTATGAAAGATAGAAAAACGTATCTAATAGCCACCGGAGGTCTTATTATCATCACTATAAATATAGTACGGGTTTATTGGCCTAAATTAAATTTGATCGCTCTTGGGACTTTTGTAGGAGTTGCGAGCGGTCAGTTAGGAGTAATAGCCGAATACTTAGGCACAGCCGTTGTTGACCGAATGAAGAAAATGATTGATAAAATAAAATCAGTATGAAAAGTCTTCTGTTATGGCTAATATTTCTTTATGGAATTTGTTGGTTGTTAGCTTCATGTAGCCCTGCTAAACAAGCAAAGAGGGCGGAGGAAAAAGTAATAGCTAACATTGAATCTCTTGAGAGAATGGGAAAATTATGGAGTAGCTTACATCCATGTGTGCCCGATAGCTTTATTCAATTTATTCCCGGCAAAAGTGATACTCTTTCTTTTTTGAGGGTAGATACCACTATCGCCCATGATACTACTATAATAACAAAGACTATAGAGAAAATCAAAAGACAAACCGATACTGTATACATTTCAGTAAAAGACCAGCGGGAAAGAAAAATATTACTGTCTGAAATAGATACTCTAAACTCACAGAACAGCGCAAAGGATGTTAAGGTAGCTAACCTTAATGCCGCACTAACAGCATCAGAATCGAAGGCTGATAAATGGTTTTGGATATGGGTAGCTACCCTTTCTGTAGCGATTATAATTATTTTTAGGAAACCTATTTTTTATTTACTTTCAAAAATGTAAGATGAAACATTTGAAATCTATATTATTTACAGTATGGTTGTTTGCCTGCGCTTTCTTCTTTATATACTCTTTAATTCAGGTAGATTATTCAGAAAAAAAGTTCTGGTGGGGAGCATGGCCCGCTATTACTGTAATTTCGTTTTTAGCTTTTGTTGGCTCTATTGTCTGGTTTACGAAATCAAATAAGAAACTACAGTAATGGTTTCTTTGAATATGCCGATAATCTCTTCCCATTTTTTTAATGGGAAAATTTCTTCTTCTCAAGAAGAGGGGATTAATACCATTGTAAATGAATACAATCGCCGTGGATGGGAAGAGCGGTCATGGCTGGCATACATATTAGCTACTGTGTATCACGAGACAGCCAAGACCATGCAGCCTATAGAAGAATACGGAAAGGGGAGGGGAAGGCTTTATGGGAAAAAGATGAAGATGAATGGAGAGCCCTATGCAGCGCCGGATAAAATATATTATGGGAGGGGATATACCCAGAACACGTGGTATGAGAATTATTTAAAATTAACCACAGAGGCTAAAAAACAAGGAAAGAATTGGGATTTTCTAAATCGCCCACAATTATTATTGCAACCGGAGCCATCTATCTGGGCGACCTTTGAGGCCATGTCAAAGGGTTGGTATACGGGGAAAAGATTGGTTAATTATCTAAATGATGTCACTACTGATTTTGTGAATGCGAGAAAAATAATAAATGGGCTTGATAAAGCGGAATTGATTTCAGGATATGCAGAGCGGTTTTATTCAAATATTTGTTAATTTCGTATTATAATTTTTATTTAAAATGGACATTAAAATAACAAACACGCAGATAGAGACCGATTCAAATGTGATTAAAGTAATTAAATTCGTTGATGTCTCTATAGAGAAAGACCAGATAGTTGTAGTAGTAAATAATATGCGGAAAGTTTTTATAGGGAAAGAAGACAACCTGTATATAAACGGCGCATTAATTACAGGAACCTTAGCAGATAAGGTAAAATCATTCCCAGATGATTTTTTCGTTGAAGCCCCCGGTGAAGGGGGCACGCAGATAACGTACAAGCACCCTAACGGAGACGCTGAATATGCGGGAAGTGGAGCTTATCCGCAAAACGGGTTGGCTATGTATATTCCTGCCCAAGATAAAGAATACCAGTTTAATCAATTACAGGCAAAGGTTGCTCGACAGAATACGGATGGAGAATTATTTGTTAGCATTTATTTTAAAACAGGTGGCGGGTTCGGGCCTTCGGTTATACCATCTTCCTTAACGTTAGCAACGCCAGAATTTTCGTTTCAGGTTAATACAACAGTTGAAACTAAAACAATTAATGTTCCTGAAATAATTACTGTTCCTATAGGTTATATAGTACTTGCTTGCTTTTACACCAAAACATCTGAACAGCCGATCATAAAATATTGGAATACGCTAATCCAAAATAGGTTGACCTTTTTTCTTTCAACGTCAACAAATTATTCTACAATATTAAACGAAGAATGGTACCAAAGCGGTGGATCATATTATGCAGTACCATTGATTACATTATTGAATAAAAACTATGCAAGTAATGAGTACGTGGAATCCGTAATGCCTTTGCCATTCACACGGTTGCCTTTTACGAAAAATATTCCTGTTGCACAGGGAAGGGAACTTAACATTTGGAAGGCGCTTTCAAAACAAGCATTATTGTTCACATCTACAGTCGGAGAACACCGGGAGAGATGCTACAGGCTTTCCGCAAGCGCTGTGGCTAACACAGCTCTGTCTGTAACCGAAATTGGGGTAAACAAATCATACACGAATGCAATAACCCTAAAGGTTGTTTCCTCTTCCACATCGGTAACAAGTAAACAAATCCTTGTTATCGGCGATAGCCTGATAGCTGCGAATACCATTGTAAACGAACTGTCTACTCTATTGGGAAATAATGGGACTAATCTTTTTCTTGGAACGCAAGGAACGCCTACGCATCACGAAGGTCGCAGCGGCTGGACTTTTTCTGGTTTTACAACCAGCAACGGTGGTCAGAATCCCTTTTGGGATGGAACAAAGGTGAATTTTAAGAACTACATGTCCGTTAATAGCAACTTCGGTGGCACAGATACTATTGATATCTGTTACATTCAGCTTGGCATAAATGACGTGTACGGCAATACGT
>Ga0208825_1001040_pt1 | contig 22915 bp, 25 predicted proteins | sample AD_UKC113_MetaG_FD_184450 | JGI IMG/M metagenome (GOLD analysis project Ga0208825, IMG submission 184450) | Active sludge microbial communities of municipal wastewater-treating anaerobic digesters from Hong Kong - AD_UKC113_MetaG (SPAdes)... | ecosystem: Engineered > Bioreactor > Anaerobic >...
TCATCACCTTGTCCTTCATTCCCGTCTTTACCCTCGAAGCCCAGGAGGGACGCCTGTTCGGCCCGCTGGCGTTCACCAAGACCTACGCCATGGCGGCGGCAGCGGGCCTGTCCGTGACGCTGATTCCGGTGCTTATGGGCTACTGGATTCGCGGCCGCATTCCCGACGAGCAGAAGAACCCCATCACCCGCATGCTGATCGCGGTGTACCGGCCCAGCCTGGAATGGGTGCTGCGCTGGCCCAAGGCGACATTGCTGATCGCGGTGCTGGCATTGGCGACCACGGCCTGGCCGCTGGCCCGGCTCGGCGGCGAATTCCTGCCTCGGCTGGACGAGGGGGATCTGCTCTACATGCCCTCGGCCTTGCCGGGGCTGTCGGCCCAGCGCGCCGCCGAGCTGCTGCAGATCAGCAACCGCATGATCAAGACGGTGCCCGAGGTCGAGCGCGTGTTCGGCAAGGCCGGCCGCGCGGAAACCGCGACCGATCCCGCGCCGCTGGAGATGTTCGAGACCACGGTGAAGCTCAAGCCCAGGGAGCAATGGCGCCCCGGCATGACGCCGGAGAAGATCGTCGAGGAACTGGATCGCGCCGTGAAAATCCCCGGACTGTCCAACATCTGGATTCCGCCCATCCGCAACCGCATCGACATGCTGGCCACGGGCATCAAGAGCCCGATCGGGGTCAAGGTGACGGGTAACGACCTGCACGTGATCGACCGCATCGCGGCCGAAGTGGAACAGGTCGCCAAGGGCATCCCAGGCGTGAGCTCGTCACTGGCCGAGCGGCTCACCGGCGGCCGTTATGTGGACGTGCAGATTGATCGCAAGGCGGCGGGCCGCTATGGGCTCAACGTGGCCGATGTCCAAGCCGTCGTCGCAGGCGCCGTCGGTGGCGAAAACGTGTCTGAAACCATCGAGGGTCTGGCCCGTTTTCCCATCAATTTGCGCTACCCACGCGAATGGCGGGATTCGCCGCAGCGACTGGCCCAACTGCCCATTTCCACGCCCGTGGGGCAGCAGATCACGCTGGGCACGGTGGCGCGCATCGCCATCACCGATGGTCCGCCCATGCTCAAGAGCGAGAACGCCCGCCCGTCCGGTTGGGTGTACGTGGATGTGCGCGGCCGCGATCTGGCCTCGGTGGCCAACGAGTTGCGCGATGCGATTGGCCGTCAGGTCAAGTTGGAGCCAGGGGTGAGCATTGCGTACTCGGGACAGTTCGAGTACATGGAGCGGGCCAATGCACGCCTGAAGGTCGTGGTGCCGGCGACTCTGTTGACCATCTTCGTCTTGCTGTACCTGACGTTCAGTCGTCTCGACGAAGCCGGCTTGATCATGGCTACCTTGCCATTTGCCCTCACGGGAGGCATTTGGTTCCTGTACCTGATGAACTACAACCTTTCCATCGCCACGGGCGTCGGCTTCATCGCTCTGGCGGGCGTTGCGGCAGAGTTCGGCGTGGTCATGCTCATCTATTTGAAGCACGCTTTGGATGAACGTTGCCCCGACGGCCGACGGCCAACGCAGGAAGAACTGCTGGAGGCGATCCGGGAAGGCGCCGTGCTGCGCGTGCGGCCCAAGGCGATGACTGTAGCGGTCATCCTGGCAGGCCTGGTGCCGATCGTCTGGGGCAGTGGCACGGGTTCGGAGGTCATGAGCCGCATTGCGGCGCCGATGCTCGGAGGCATGGTGACGGCGCCGTTGCTGTCGCTGTTCGTGATCCCCGCTGCTTATGTATTGATGCGCAAGCCACGCTAATTTGAAGGATTGGCAGCGGTTTGTTATGAACCCCTGCGCTTCTTCAAAGAATGACCTGATTAATGAGCAGTCATCACCAGATAGCCGAGCAGTGCGCGCAGATGGCCCCCGAGAACGCCAGGCCCGGCCAGCGGGCCTATGGTTTTGGCAAGGGAAATCTGGAATTACTGCTGCCACTGCGTCGGCAATCCGTTGGCCCTGTCGGCGCATCGCTTTCATCCCGCATGGAGACGTTGAAAGCGCGTGTGATCGGCAACTGATTGACGGCCATCTGATTTTGGAGTCGGTCTATGGGTGAGGCCACATTGCTGCGCTGCGTGCCATTTCGAACGATCAAGTTGCTCTTTGGCTTGAAGTTGCCGGAAAGCCGTTCCCGGCCTTGAAGCAGGAAGCGTGGGATGCAAGCTAGAACCGCAGGGCAGCTCAGGCGCGCATTCATGTTGGTTCTTCGAGTCACAAGCAGTGGCTCTATGGAGACGAGGAAACATGGATTTACGCCATATCCGGGCCTTTGTCGCGGTGGCCGAGGAACTGCACTTCGGCCGTGCTGCCAAGCGCCTGCACATTGAGCAGTCGCCTTTGTCCCGCACTATTCGCGCGCTGGAGACAGACTTGGGAGTGGTGCTGCTCCGGCGCACGGCGCGCGGTGCCAGCCTGACTTGGGCCGGACAGATCTTCCTGCAGGATGCCCGCCGCATCATGCTGGCCGTCGAGCAGACTGAAGCCAGAGCGCGCGCCGCGGCCGAGGGGTGTCAGGATACGCTGCGCATTGCACTTGCAGGCGACATCGGACGGTCTCGGTTGTCGACGTTGCTCGCACTGTGCCGGCAGGAAGCTCCGCAGGTGAACATCCGTCTATCCGAGATGCCAATAGCCCAACTGGTGCATGGATTGAACTCGGACTTGTTCGATGCCGGCTTTGCAATGATCGACGACGTGGGCGCGGGGATCATTGCTACGCCGGTGTGGGTAGACCCATTGATGGTCGCACTGTCCGCACGACATCCGCTGCTGGTCTTCAAGGAGGTACCGCTGGAAGAAGTGGTGAGATACCCGCTGGTGCTGTGCGATCCACAGAGCTGTAAAGGCTGCAGACAGCAGCGTGAACGCCTATTCCGGTCATTCGAGGTGCGGCCGATGGTGGACGAGTACATCACCACCCATGGTCTGATGCTGACGTTGGTGGCGGCGGGGTACGGGGTCGGCTTTTCGAGCGCTGCACATTTTGCGGGCTGCCAACAGGCAGACGTGGTAGCCCGGCCGCTGGTTGATCGGACGGCATCGCTGACCACCTATCTGCTGCGACCAGAAAGAGGCATGGGAAAAGCGTTGAGGCAGTTCATCGAACATGCGAAGCGTGTCGGGTTGCCTTCAGGCGCTTGACGAACGGTCTTTGTAAAGACCGTCTATCGGACGGCGTGATTCCTTTTCGGTCTTACGCCTGACCCAAATTGCATCACGGCCAGGCAGCTACCTATCGCTCCTTTGCGAGCCGCTGCACATGTCGATCTGATGCCGGTGCGTGACGCACCCATCTCTGCCGGGCAAGTCAGTGAAGTGACGCGGAACGCATGCGCCGTTGCTGAGTGCAAACCGGCTCGGAGAGGTGACGCATTAGTTCTTTACCCTCAGACGGTTTCGGGCGAAAACCTTGTCGAAAGTTTCCGGGTGGAGCACGGTGCCACTCATGTCCTTTTGATGAGTTAGGGCGCGCGACCTTTCGGGCTGTTGCCCAGGTAATAGGGTATTTGTCCGGGGCATTATGGTGGAGGACTGCGCGGCGTCTTAAGGCGCAACCGTCCAATTTTGATTGAGGGCATAACCGACGGGCAGCATCTTCACCACGATGCCGGCCGCGCGGTTCATCCGGGTTCCTGGGTCATCGCCGCGCCCACGTGGGTCGGGCGCGACTGCCGGAGTTTGATCCGACGATGAGAAGCGCGATATGCAGAAATCAAGCTGCCTTTCCTTTGGCGCCAAGACGTACTACCGACCGATCGAGGCGGCGATCCGTTGGGCGGGCCTGTTGCGCTTCGAGTTGCGTATTCTGGAAACGCTCGGGCCGCGTGCTATCCCCGAGACGAGCGATTTCCCGCGCTGGCCGGTGTTGCGGCTTTTCGCGGAGCGAATCTTTGACGCGCTGGCACACGATGAACTGCGCTTTGGCAAAGCCGGCATCGCACAAGAATCGCAGCGCCCCGCACTCGATGACCCTGACTTGATCGTGCGCCATGTCGATCTGAAGGCGTGGATGTCGTATTACTACCCTGGCGAGCGGCCGCCGTTCCTGTTCGACGAAATCGAACGCGAGTTGCATCCCGCTGTGAACCTGGCAACGCTGAACGTGCTGTTGGCAGACCGCGAAGCGACCAAGGTGCAACTCGCAGAACTCACACAACTGCATGCGGCGTCGCATGCGCAGCACGAAGCGTTGGTGAAGGAATATGCCATCCGTACAGCCGAGGGTGACGGCGCACGTGAGCCGGGACTGCGCAGCGAGTCGACCTATCTGAACATCATTGGCGGCTTGCTGAATTTGCTGTTAGGCAAGTCACCCGCCGGCACATCCTATTCATCCTTCGACAACGTGGGCGCCGTGGTCAGCGCGCTGCTGGCCCACCATGAAGGACGGCCCGGCATCAGTGAGCGGACGCTGTGGAGCAAGCTCGCCCAAGCGCGCCGCCACCTGGAAGCATCGCGCTGAACCTGCGGCGGCGCACTGCAATTGCAGTTGTGCGTTCTGCAGTTGCAGTGAATTCCGCAGCGGCAGCGTATGGAATACGAGGCACTTTCTTATCAGCGCCGTCGAGCGTCTAGGAGTGTTTCTCATGTCTTCGCAGATCACCGCGCCGGCCTTGCCGCCCGAGCACCGCATCCTGCGCCGCACCGAAGTAGAGGTCAAAACCGGCTTCAAACGCGCGCACATCTACAGCCTGATGAAGGAAGGCAAGTTCCCCAAGGCGCTGCGCCTCGGCGTGCGCGCCGTGGGCTGGGACTCGGTGGAGATCGAGCAATGGATCGCGGATCGCCTCAACGAGCGCGCCTGACGCTTTTCCTCGGTACCTGTCATTCAACCGGGAGAAGCCCATGCAGGTGGTGTCCATCATTTCGACCAAGGGCGGCGTGGGCAAGACCACGACGGCGGCCAATCTGGGCGGCTTCGCGGCCGACGCCGGGCTGCGCGTGCTGCTGCTGGATCTGGACGTGCAGCCCACGCTGTCGAGCTATTTCACACTGGCCGCGCGCGCGCCGGCCGGCATCTACGAGATGCTGGCCTACAACGAGCAGCGCGCCGAGCAACTGGTGTCGCACACCGTGATCGAGCGGCTTGACCTGGTGCTCTCGAACGACGACCGGGGCGAGCTGAACACGCTGCTGCTGCACGCGCCCGATGGAAGATTGCGGCTGCGCCACCTATTGCCCACGCTGGCGCCGCGCTACGACCTGATGCTGATCGACACGCAGGGCGCGCGCAGCGTGTTGCTGGAGATGGCGGTACTGGCCTCCGACCTGGCGCTGTCGCCTGTGACGCCAGAAATCCTAGCGGCGCGCGAATTGCGACGCGGCACGCTGCAGCTCATCGAGGACATCGCGCCGTATCGGCACCTCGGCATCGAGCCGCCGCCACTGCACCTGCTCATCAACCGCGTGCATCCGGTATCGTCGAACGCGCGCCTGATCCAGCGGGCACTGCGGCAGGTGTTCCAGGGACAGTCCGGCGTGCGTGTGCTCGACACCGACGTGCCGGCGATCGAGGCCTATCCGCGCGCGGCCACGCGAGGCCTGCCGGTGCACCGGGTGGAGTACCGCCAGCCGGCGGGACGCGCCGCACCCGCGGCATTGGACACCATGCGAGCGCTGGCCAGCGAGCTGTTCCCGGCGTGGCAGGAGCGCTTCGCGCTCGTCAACGGCCGCGGCGACGCGGGAGGGGCCGGCCATGGCCAGCGCGCATGAACTGGCCCGCGGCCACAAGCGGCTGCGAACGCTGATCGAGTTCGCCCTGGGCGAAGGTTGGAAGGTCGTGCACACCCGCGGCGGGCACCTGCTGTTCACGAAGCCGGGCTGCGCGCCGATTTACACCAGCTCGACGGCCAGCGACCACCGCGCCGAGGGCAACGCCCGCGCGCAGCTTCGCCGCGCCGACCGACAGGCAGCCCAGGGTGTTGCAGCATCTCAGGAGAACGGCCGTGGCTGACCTGACGCCGCAGGACATGGCCGCCAAGCTGCTGGCCTCGGGCTTCGAGCGCAACTGCCCTTCGGTCGCGGCCCTGAGCGACCCCATCGCCGACACGCCGATGGTGGTGACGCTGGACCAGTTGCGCCCCTACGACCACGACCCGCGCGTGACGCGCAACCCGGCTTACGAGGACATCAAGGCCTCGATCCGCGAACGCGGGCTGGATGCGCCGCCCGCGATCACGCGCCGGCCCGGCGAGCCGCACTACATCATCCGCAACGGCGGCAACACGCGCCTGGCGATCCTGCGCGAGCTGTGGAGCGAGACGAAAAACGAACAGTTCTTCCGCATCCCCTGCCTGTTCCGCCCATGGCCGCAGCGCGGCGAAGTGGTGATGCTGACCGGGCACTTGGCCGAGAACGAGCTGCGCGGCGGGCTCAGCTTCATCGAGCGGGCCTTGGGCGTGGAGAAGGCGCGCGAGTTCTACGAGCAGGAAAGCGGCCAGGCGCTGTCGCAGAGCGAGCTGGCGCGGCGGCTCACGGCCGATGGCTTCCCGCTGCCACAGTCGCACATCAGCCGCATGCAGGACGCCGTGCACTACCTGCTGCCAGCGATCCCGACGCTGCTGTACGGCGGCCTCGGCCGGCATCAGGTGGAACGGCTCGCAGTGCTGCGCAAGGCCTGCGAACGCACCTGGGAGCGGCGTGCCTTGGGCTGCAACCTGTCGGTGGACTTCGCCACGTTGTTTCAGGACGTGCTCAGCCAGTTCGACACGCAGCCCGACAACTTCTCGCCGCAGCGGGTGCAGGACGAGCTGGTCGGCCAGATGGCCGAGCTGCTGGGAGTGGACTACGACACGCTGAGCCTGGAGATCGACGACAGCGAGAGCCGGCAGCGCGCATTGACCAGTGATCCCGCGCCGCTGCAGGCGGCAAGGCCTGCGGTGCCGGCGGGGTCTTCGGCCGAGCCACCGCGACCACCGTCACCGCCTTCGCCGCCGACCGGCCCCTCGGTGCAGTCGTCGGAGCCTGGCGCTGGTCAGGCTGCGCAGGCCGATTCCACGCCGGCCGCCAGCGACAAGGGCATGCAGCAGGATGATGGGCTGCGCGACGAGCGCCTGCAGGGTCACATCGTGTCCCCGGCCCCGACCACCGAACGCCTGCAATCCATCCAGCGCATGGTGGCCGATCAGATGGGCGACAAGCTGCCCGACTTCGAGGTCGACGCGCTGCGTGCAATCCCCGTGCAGGCGGGCGGGCTCTATCCCATCTCGGACGTCTGGTACATCGAGCCCGGCCTGGACGTGCCGGATCGGCTGCGGGTGCACATCGCGCAGTTCGCGCGCGAGATCGCCGAGGAAGCCGACGTGGCCGGGCAGGTCGAGCCCAGCGAAGGCGGCATCGGCTTCGTCTGCGTGGCGCCTCCGGCGGTGCGCGCATTGCCACCGTTCGCGCGTGCGGTGCTGACCTTGCTGCATGCGCTATGCGCCGCGCCCCAACCCGCAACCGGCCTCGATGGCGCCCGGCTGGCCGACGACTTGGCGGCCTTGCTGCATGGCGGCGGCACATATCCGCGCCTGAGCGATGCCGGGCTGGTAAAGCTGTTCCGGCTGCTGCGCCTGGCGCGCCGGCTGCTGAACCTGGAGACCGGCGCGGCCTCCAGCAACCCCGGCCACGGCGCCTGAGCGGAGGCCATCATGTCGGCACCGCATCCGCTCAACCAGGCCGTCATCGCACAGGCGCTGCACGACCTGCGCAATGGGCAACTGCGGCGCTGCAAGGCGATGGGCTTCGGCGAGGAGGAACTGGACGCTCTCAAGCACCCCGAACTCGTGAGCATGCTGGTCAACGCCACGGTGTCGTGGTGTTCGGTGTCGGTGAACCGCGATGTGCTGAAGCGGCTGCTGAGCCAGGTGCATGACGTGAAGCGCGAGATCGCCACGGTGGACCGCATGCTGCGCCTGGGTGCCAGCACGGAGATGGTGAGCCGGTTCTACGGTCTGACGCATCAGGAGGTCGCCCTGCGCCGCGACATCCTCGGCCTGCCCAAGCGCAAGGGGCGCCATCCGGTGCTGGACGAAGAGCAGGACACGGCTCTGTGGAGGCACTGGCAGGCCGGCATCGCCGAACGCAGCATCGCGCTGGACGATGAGGTGGCGATGCTGACGCTGACCATGGACCTGGCCGAGACCTTGAGCCTACCGATGTCGGTGATCTGGGCGGCGATACGCAACTGGATCGACCAGGGGCTGGTGTAGGCCATGGCGACGGGCGGCGCACCACGGCGCGATGGCCCCGTTGCGCTGTCCGCGTTGTTCGACGGCGCGCTGCGGCAACTGTTGCCCTCTGCGCAGCCGGCCGGGTACGGCACGGCCACGGCGCAAGCTGCTGCGCCGGCCAGCGACGGCTTTCTCTACAGCGGGAACCGCCATGAGAGCGTGCCGCGTGCGCTGTTCCTCGATCGGCGCCTGACGCCGCTGGAGCGCAATGCCTGGCAGGTGTTCCGCCTGCAGCTCAACGACGACGGCGTGACGGCTTTCCCGACCTACGACCAGCTTCGCCCCTACCTCACCTCGATGCCCTGTGCGGCGCAGGCCTCGCACGAGACCGTGGCGCGCGCCTTGACGCTGCTGCGGCTGACGCGCTGGCTGAGCCTGGTGCGGCGGCGTCGCGATCCGAAGACCGGCCGCATCCTCGGCAACCTCTATGTCCTGCACGACGAACCGCTGACGCCCTTCGAGGCGATGCAGCTCGACCCCGACTACCTGGGCTTGGTCAGCCAGGCGCTGACCCATGCTGCCAAGGCAGTTCAGATCGTCGGCATGAACACGCTGCGCGAGATCGCCGAAGACCCGATGCTCAACGGCCGCACGCTGCCCACGCGCCTGCAGGTGCTAGCACAGCGCATGGCCCGGCATGGCTGGGCCGAGGGGAGTTATCCACAAGAGGCTGTGGATCACGATTCCGAAGAAGGCCAGGACGGCTTGCTTCGGAATGTCGATCGCCCGTCTTCGGAATCCGAAGCAGGGTCGAAACCCGCGCCAGACGGCTCACTTCGGAATCCGAAGGAGGACCGTACTGTACGTATGGATCGTATAAATCAAATACGTACAGTACCGCGCGCGAAGGCGCTGCAGCACTTGCGCCTGCCCGAGCGCCTGCTGCGCCTGAAGGACGAGCAGCAAAGCGGCGCGCTGGTGGCCTTACAGCAGGTGGACGAGTCCCTGCGGCAGGCGGTGCTGGACGAATGGGATGCGCGCTGCCGCAACAGCGCGGTGCGCAACCCGGCCGGCTACCTGTTCGGCATCATCCAGAAGGCGATTCGCGGGGAGTTCAAGGCCTGGGCGGGCGAAGGCGGCTCGTCATCGACGCCGCCACCGCCGCATGCACCGCCGCGGCCAGCAGAACCCCCACCCCCTGCACCGAACGGCCCTGGCCGCGAGGCGGCGCGGGCCTACCTGGCGAAGCTGCGTTCTACGCTCGGCGATTCCTGAGCAGCTATCCCCAGGGGATAGCTGGGACATCAAGCCTTCCGGCGGACGGCGCTGGTTTGTCGCGCATCACGTCGTCGCGACCCGTTGCAGACCTATCCCCAGGGGATAGATGGAACACGCAGCCTTCCCGAGACGACAACCGGGGACACGCCTGCTGCGGTTTGTTGACTGACGGCCTTCCGGGCGATGCCGATGCTGGCGGCTCGTTCCTTCACCGCGAGTCATCACCATGTCCAACGAGCCCCAACAGCCCCTGCAGTTGAACCTCGGATCGCTGCGCAGCGCGATGTCGCTGACGCTGCACACGCACCACGCTTCGCGCATCTGGCATGGGCGAGCGCCTGCCGAGGGGCGGCCCGGCATCATCGGCCTCAACGGCTACATCAGCGTGATGAACAAGATGAAGCGCGGTGCCGAGCAGGACGATCCCTACTCGGACTGGTGGATGCTGCGCATCGAGGACAAGCTGACGCAGACCAAGGCCGGCCTGCAGGCGCTGCGCGAACAGGTGGATCAGGCGCTGGCCGATGTGCCGCCCGCGCTGTCCCTGGGCGAGAACATGAACGTGCAGCCGGTGAAGCTGCCGCTGTTCGTCAACGCGCAACTCGGCTTCATGGCGGTGTACCTGCTGGCCGACTACGACGACCTGGCGCGCAAGCTGATCCTCGCCCACCACACCGCGCTGATCGACCGCAGCACGCTGGAACGCTGGCTCAACGACGGCGCGCACGCGCTGCGCAGCCTGTTCTCGCTGGCACAGCAGTACCGCTACTCCGGCGCAACGCGCGACGACTTCGCCTCGAAGAACGCGGTGGCGCGGGCGGCGCTGGAGAAGTTCGGCGAGCTGCCGCAGGACGTGCTCGAAGGCACGCGCCGCTCGCGTTTTGCGCCACCGATCGCGCGGCGGGCGGGCAAGCCTGGCGCAGCCGCTGATGTCGCACCCGTCGCTGGCGCAGCCGATGTGGTGCAAGACCACAAAGACAGCGACCAGGACGGCGAAGGCGCCAAAGCATGACGGCATCATCGACCGGCCAACCGGCGCGCTTCCTGCCGCTGGAACAGGCGGACTTCCAGCGCCTGGAACATGCGGGCTACCTAAAAGGCCTTTTACAGCCTTTTAAGGGTAATGGGAGTCTGGACATCTGGGCCAGCCAATGCACGGCGCTGCGCGACGACTTGATCGGCCTGGCGCAGCGGCGCGTGCTGCAACAGGCGCGGGCCTACCCCTTCTCGCTGCTCGACGTGCAACTGGCCCAGCAGACCACTGGCACAGGGACGACCTTCCTGCGCTGGCGCAACCACGACCGCTCCGCGATGGGCGTGGCTTTGTGGGAAACGCTGCTCGACCGCCCCGCGACGCCGGCCTCGCTGATCGATGACCTGTACGCGATGGAGCTGCAGCGCATCGCACTGAACATGCAGATCAGCCTCCTTCACACGCTGGGCCGCCAGGCCCAGGAGTGCGCCAGCAAGGCCGCCCAGGCCGAAGCGGCTTTCCTGCGGCGCGTCCACGGGCATGCCGCGTCCGTTTCACCCACCACCAAGGAGTCACCATGAGCACGCACTTCGTCGGCGAGGGCAACATCGGTTCTGCGCCAGACTACCGCGAATTCCCGAACGGCAACGACGAGCCGCGCCGGCTGCTGCGCCTGAACGTCTATTTCGACAACCCGATCCCGAAGAAGGATGGCGAGTTCGAGGACCGCGGCGGCTTCTGGGCGCCGGTGGAACTGTGGCACCGCGACGCCGACCACTGGAAAGACCTGTACCAGAAGGGCATGCGCGTGCTGGTCGAGGGTCGCACCGTGCGCGATGAATGGGAGGACGCCGACGAGAACGAGCGCGTCACGTTCAAGGTCGAGGCCCGGCGCGTCGGCATCCTGCCGTACCGCATCGAGTCGGTGACCCTCAGCGCCAAGCCGGCCGGCGGGCAGTAGCTCGCCCGTCGCCGTCCCCCGAGGGCGGCTGTAGCAACCGTCATACGCCCGCCATGCACCAGCTATCCCCAGGGGATAGCTCCAGGGTGTTCCACCGAGTTCCAGTCGCCCTCCCGAAACGACGCGCCTGCTGCGCCAGCCGTTGCGGTTTGCGCGGACCGCTGCGGCAACGGATCGCCTGCCGACCACAAAGCGGTGCCTGCGCCAATCGGCTTCCTTGCTGCCGGCATCTGCTGGCCCGGCCAAGCTGACGCCCATCCGATGAACCGCACACTTCCAAGGAGGCTTCATGCGCGTGTTCCTGTGCGAGAAGCCGTCCCAGGGCAAGGACATCGCCCGTGTGCTGGGCGCCGGCCAACGCAGCAACGGCTGCTACAGCGGTGCCGGTGTTGTCGTGACCTGGTGCATTGGTCATCTGGTCGAGGCGGTTCCGCCCGAAGGCTACGGCGAGCAGTACAAGCGCTGGGCCATCGAGCAGCTGCCCATTGTTCCTGAGCGTTGGCGTGTCGAGCCCAAGGTGGCGACCGCAGCGCAATTCAAGGTCGTGCAGCAGCTCGTCGCCAAGGCGGGCGAGCTAGTGATTGCGACCGACGCCGACCGCGAGGGCGAGATGATCGCCCGCGAGATCATCGACCTATGCGGCTACCGCGGGCCGATTCAGCGCCTGTGGCTGTCGGCGCTCAACGATGCGTCGATCCGTAAAGCGCTGGGTGCGCTCAAGCCGTCCGCCGAGACGCTGCCGCTGTATTTCTCCGCACTCGCCCGATCGCGCGCCGACTGGCTGATCGGGATGAACCTGAGCCGCTTGTTCACACTGCTGGGGCGCCAGGCCGGCTATACCGGCGTGCTGTCGGTGGGGCGCGTGCAGACGCCGACGCTGAAACTGGTGGTGGACCGCGATCGCGAGATCGCGCGCTTCGTCTCCGTGCCGTATTGGGCCGCGGACGTGCTGCTATCCCATGCCGGCCAGTCCTTCACCGCGAGCTGGATACCGCCCGAAGGCAGCACCGATGCAGCAGGTCGTTGCCTTCAGCAGCCGGTGGCGCAGCAGGCGGTGGATCGCATTCGCGCCGCACGCGATGCGCAGGTCGTGTCGGTGGACACCGAGCGCGTGCGCGAGGCACCGCCGCTGCCGTTCGACCTGGGCACCTTGCAGGAAGTGTGTTCGCGTCAGCTCGGCCTCGATGTGCAGGAGACGCTGGACATCGCGCAGGCGCTGTACGAGACGCACAAGGCGACGACCTATCCGCGCAGCGACTCGGGATACCTGCCCGAAAGCATGCTCGCGGAAGTGCCGGCGGTGCTCGATGCACTGCTCGCCACCGAACCCAGCCTGCGGCCCTTGCTCGGCCAGCTCGACCGCAACCAGCGTTCGCGCGCCTGGAACGACGGCAAGGTGACGGCGCACCACGGCATCATCCCCACGCTGGAGCCGGCCAAGCTCTTGGCCATGTCGGAGAAAGAACTGGCGGTCTACCAGCTGATCCGCGGGCGCTATCTCGCGCAGTTTCTTCCACACCATGAGTTCGACCGCACGGTGACGCAGCTCGCTTGCGGCGGCCAGTCGCTCGTGGCGGTGGGCAAGCAGATCGCCGTGATCGGCTGGCGCCAGGTACTGGCGACACCGGAGCCGGACGCTGCCGATGGCGAGGAAGCGCAGCGCAGCCAGGTGCTGCCGCCACTGGCGAGCGGATCGCGCTGCGGGGTCGAGCAGGTCGAGCTGAAGGCGCTGAGAACGCTGCCGCCGAAGCCCTACACCCAGGGCGAACTGGTCAAGGTGATGAAGGGCGTGGCCAAGCTAGTGGACGACCCGCGTCTGAAGCAGAAGCTGAAGGAGACGACGGGCATCGGCACCGAGGCCACGCGCGCCAGCACGATCAAGGGCCTGCTCGATCGCGGCTACCTGCTGAAGAAGGGCCGCGCCATCCGCGCGTCGGATGCGGCCTTCACGCTCATCGACGCCGTGCCGGCGGCCATCGCCGATCCCGGCATGACCGCCATCTGGGAGCAGGCGCTCGACATGATCGAGGCCGGCCAGATGACGCTGGACACCTTCATCGCCAAGCAATCCACCTGGGTGGCCCAGCTCGTGCAGCAGCATCGGGGCGCGACGCTTTCCATCGCGCTGCCGCCGTCGCCGCCCTGCCCGCAGTGCGGCGCGCCGATGCGCCAGCGTACCGGCAAGAGCGGCGCGTTCTGGTCATGCAGCCGTTATCCAGACTGCAAGGGCACGCTGCCGGTCGAATCCTCGGCAAGCAAGCGCGGTGCGCCACGCAAGCGGCGCACAGTACCCAAGGCGTCCTGACGCCTACGCATCCCTCTGCCACGCCGGCCGCTTTCCTGGCGGCGAGGCAAACGTCCCGCACCGCGCGGGACTCCAAAGCGCGCGTCTCCTTCTGCAACGGTGTGCGCGCCCCGTCTGCCCGCCATCGGGCGACGGGGCGAGAAGGTCATTGCTCCCACGAATCGCGCCCGCCGCCATTCCCTTGATCGGTGTGCCTTGCCTCGGTCATGAGGGGCTTCCTGACGCCTTGCCGCCGCGCGAGCCGTGAGGAGGCCCCTTGGGCCGAGGGTATTCCGTGCCGGTGCCCGCCGGCGGAACAACGGGCTCCCTTTGTGTGTGGATGCACGCCAGAGGATTCCGGCCCCAGCCACGAAACGGGCCGGGTGCGATTGCTGACGCAGCGAACGGCTTTGACGACGGCCCGCGCTGACGCAGCCCACAGGTGGTTTTCCTTCCTCTCCAGCCGAAGGCCCGCGTGGCCTTCGGCGCCCTGGTCCTTGCCTTGTCCCGTGACGCGGGCCTGCGCTAAAGCGGGCCGTCCGCGATTCGGTTTTCCCTGCGACGGCAGCCATGCTTCGCGCCCATCCTCACGCCATGCGTTGCTGACAGTCGTCAGCGGCATGCCCTGGCAGTCCCGGTCTTCAAGACTGCAACGCGGTTTGCCGCGTTGACCGATCCATTCCGCTTCGCATCGCCCACCGCGGACGCTCGCCGGCCTGGCGACGATGCACTTTTCTCAACCACCCGAGGGGAACCCCATCCCCTGCGGGATGCGTGCTCCCCGACCCACCAAGGAGCACGGCATGTCTGAACCTTCCGCATCTTCCTCTGCAACCGCAATGCGCAGTGGTGCGCTGGCGCTGAGCTGGACCGGCAAGCGTTTGCCGCTACAGGTGCTGCGCAGCGCGGCCGGCCACTACATCGGCACACAAGACGACGAAGGCCCGGTATCGCGGGAGTCCGTCGAGTATTTCCCGAACCACCTCGCAGCACAGCGCGCCCTGGATACCCATGCCTGGACACAGCGCGCTCGCCCCTGATTCCCACCCTTCAAGGAGTTCTCTCATGAATCTGTCTTTACCCGAAGACGTGCTCGATCAGATGGCGCTGGAACAGGCGCACTTCGACGCTGCACCGCAGGCCTTCTTCGAGGCCTGGAAGCGCGGCGCGCAGATCGCCGGCCACGAGTGGTTCGGCGACGGCACACGCGAAGGTCTGCAGCGTGCCACCACCAAGTGGGACCTGCGGCCCAACATGCTGATGCTCAACGACGCCCTGGGCGTGCTGAGCAGCGGTCAACGCATGTTCCTGTCCGCGATGGTGAGCTTCTACAACTCCCGCGAGGGCGGCGCGATGCTCAAGCGTTGCGGCTTCGAGGGGCTGTCCGACTTCGGCGGCCTCGATCTGGAACGGCGCCAGGTCATCGCTGACCTCACGCTGCACTACAACGGCTGGTGAGCCGCGCCTGGCAACCCACCGTCCTTTCATCCCACCCCACGAGGGACATGCGTCCCCGTTCGGGGCCATGTCCCTCCTTCTTTTCGTAGGAGCGGCCATGTCCCGAATCAGCATCTTCCACTGACCTGCACCGCCCGCCACCAGGGCGGCCAGACGCCGCGGCCGGCTGACCGGTTGCCACTTCATCCACTCGCTGGGGTTCAATCCCCGGCAGGGGATTGCCTCGGCCATCCTCTGCTGGAGGAATCCCATGTCCCATTCCAAAAACCCCTTCGTCCGCGGCTACGATGGCCTGTCCGTGCAGCGGCTGCTGGCGATTTCCTACGACGACGACTGCCCGCTGAGCTATCTGCCGCTGCACGTCTCGCAGTCGCACCTGCCGGACAGCCAGGTCGAGCGCCATGCCTGCGTCTTCAGCGACGACTTCGCGCTGATCACCGAGGGCCAGAACGTGCCGCCCGAGCTGGACGCGCAGTGCCCCAGCCACGGCATCGCCCGAAACCTCTTCTACGCCGTCATGGCCGAAGAAGCCGGCAAGCCGCTGCACGTCGGCGACACCTACTCCGAGGAAGCTGCGCGCGAGGTGGTACGCCGCCTGCGCTTCGAGACCGGGTTCTACAGCCGTGCCTGGGAAATCAGTTCGGCGCACATCACTGAGGAGGCCGGCCGCTATCTGGCCAACCTGGCCGACATCGCCACACCGAGCGGTTTTCTGTTCGTGGCCTTCCGCATTCCCTACAGCGCGGCGGTCGGCGTGAAACTGATCGCCACCCCCTGGACGGATGCGAACCTGCAGCATGTCGAGGGCATCACTGCCGAAGAGCTGCGGCAGGAGCACCGGGCCAAGGGCGTGCCGGAGTCCCTCGTGGAGGTGTTGCACCTGGCTGCGCTCGCCGACGTGCGTCTGCTGATCTTCGATGCCGACGCGCCCGTGCTGGACGGGCTGACGCTCTACGACGACGAGTAACCCGCAACCCATTCGAGCCCCCCACGTCGGGGCTCTTCTTTTGCGCGGAACGCGGTGCCGGCGCATTGCCGATTCCCAACGGACGGTCGCCGCCATGTGCCGCACGCTGGCCGCATGTTCGCTGGCGTTGCCGGCAGCATGCCCAGGCAGTCGAGACCTTCAAGACTGCGGCGCGGTTCGCCGTGCTGGTTGCTTCGTTCTCCGGGCGCACCCGCGTCCATCCACCTCACCCTCAAGGGACAGACCTCCCTTGCGGGCGGGAGTCCCTTGGTTGCCACAAGGAGTCTCCCCATGGATACCCAAGCCATCCGCGCACAGATGCCGACGCTCGTCGTCGGTCATGTGCCTTCCAACGTCCGTTCGTTCAAGTTCAACATCTTCGACGGCCAGCCCAAGGTTTCGACGCTGGGCTTCCACATCGATCCCCAGCCCTTCGAGGGCAAGGTCATCGCCACCACCGACGAGGCCATCGTCGTCAAGACGGGGCGGGCCGAGTTCGCGGTGCTCGACAAGGCGCTCGTCACCGACGTGCCCGACGAAGGCGCCAAGGTGCAGGTCGAACCGTATGCGCGGCGCCGCTTCGACGGCCTGCGCGCGGACACGCCCGAGGAGAGCACCGAGTTCACCGCCGACGGCCAGCCCTACACGGTGAAGCGGCTCATCCTGGGCTCGGCGCCGGCCAAGCTGCCGATCGCCGAACCGCAGTGCCCCGAGTTGCAGGAGCTGATCCACCAGTTGGAGCAGTTGCCCGCGCCCGATGGCTTCCGTCGCGTCACCCACCTGCTGGTGGATGCCGACGCGCGGGACTTCACGGTGGTCGATCCGAGCCCCAGCAACATCATCGCCACGCCGCCGGCCATCGGCTTCACGGTCGCTTCGGCGAAGTTCCAGGGGCAGGTCACGGTGCTGTACGAGCGCGGCCTCGACCTCTACGCGGTGGAGCTGCGCCGCGATGGCGAGCTGGTCGAGCGGGTCGATGAAGTGTTCTTCGACACTCTGGGCGAGACCCTGGAGCGGCTGATCGACGACGGGAGCTGGCGCTTCATCCGCGTGCAGCGCCTTTCCGGCCGCAAGGTCGTCCGGCACTGAGCCCATTGCGTCCATACGCGGCTTCCCGTCCTCGCGGCGGGAAGCTCTTTTCCTGGTGCTGCAGCCCTTGCAGCGTGCACGCGCTCGGCTCCAGCCCCGTCCGGAACCATCCCGCCGGCATACGCTGACGCGACCACCTGGCGACGGTCTGCATGCGCACCCCTCTCAGGATCGACCAGGCGCGACACTGCGGGGCGTTCATCGAGCACCTCCTTTTCTTCCTTACCCGGCGCAGCAGGAAAGTTGCTTCACGTCCTTGTTGAAAGTTTGCGCCGCGAGCTTCAGCCCCTCGACCATCGTCAGATACGGGAACAACTGGTCGGCCAGCTCTTGCACGGTCATCCGGTGACGGATCGCCAGCGCGGCCGTCTGGATCAGCTCGCCCGCTTCGGGTGCGACCGCCTGCACTCCGATCAACCGTTCCGAGACGGCCTCGGCGACCAGCTTGATGAAGCCACGCGTGTCGAAGTTGGCGAGCGCCCTTGGCACGTTGTCCAGCGTTAGCAGCCGGCTGTCGGTTTCGATGCCGTCGTGGTGCGCTTCGGCTTCGCTGTAGCCCACCGTCGCCACCTGCGGATCGGTGAACACCACTGTCGGCATCGCCGTCAGGTCCAGCGCCGCGTCACCGCCGGTCATGTTGATCGCGGCACGGGTGCCGGCCGCCGCCGCTACGTAGACGAATTGCGGCTGGTCGGTGCAGTCGCCGGCAGCAAAGATGTGCGACGCGCTGGTGCGCATGGCGCGGTCGATGACGATGGCCCCTTGCGCGTTGACCTCGACGCCCGCCGCCGCGAGGTTCAGGCTGCGCGTGTTCGGCGCTCGGCCGGTGGCGACCAGCAGCTTGTCGGCGCGCAGTTCGCCGTGCCCAGTCGTGAGTACGAATTCACCGTCCGCATAGGCAACCTGGCTGGCTTGGGTGTGATCCAGCACCTCGATGCCTTCGGCGCTGAAGGCGGCCGTGACGGCCTCGCCAATGGCCGGGTCTTCGCGGAAGAACAGTGCGTTGCGCGCCAGGATCGTGATATGACTGCCCAGCCGGGCGAAGGCTTGCGCCAGCTCGACAGCGACCACCGACGAGCCGATGACGGCCAGCCGCTCAGGGATTGAGTCGCTCACTAGCGCCTCGGTGGAGGTCCAGTATGACGTGTCCGCAAGGCCCGGGATCGGCGGTATCGCCGGACTCGCCCCGGTGGCGATCAGGCAGCGGTCGAAGCTCACCTCGCGCTTGCCGCCGTCAGCGGTCGCCACGGCCAGCGTGCGCGCGTCCTTGAACCGGGCCTCGCCGCGTAGCACGTTGATCGCCGGAGTACTCTCCAGAATGCCTTCGTACTTGGCGTGGCGCAGTTCCTCGACGCGGCCTTGTTGCTGGGCCAGCAGCCGTTCGCGCAGGATAGACGGTGGCGTAGGCGGGAGCCCAGAATCGAACGGGCTTCCGCGGCGTAGATGCGCGATGTGCGCGGCGCGAATCATGATCTTGGACGGCACGCATCCGACGTTGACGCAGGTGCCGCCGATGGTTCCGCGCTCGATCAGCGTCACGCGCGTCCCAAGCTCCACGGCCTTCAATGCCGCAGCCATCGCCGCGCCGCCGCTGCCGATGACGGCCACGTGCAGCGCCGGCTCGCCGCCACCGCGCCTTGTTTCGCCTCCGAGCCGGCCCAGCGCCTTGTCCAACAGGCCGGCGGGCTTGTTTGGCGTATCGGAAAACCGTGCGCGGTAGCCGAGCGCAGTCACCGCCGCAACCAGCGGGTCCAGGCTCACGCCCGCATCCGCCTCGATCTCGGCCCGACGATGCGGATAGGACACCGAGGCCGTGCGCACGCCGGACACGTTCTCCAAAGCCTGCCTGACGTGCTCGGCGCACGACACGCAGGTCATTCCATCGATGTGAAAAGCAATCGCTTCGGCCATGATGGTGTCCTCATTGCTTGACGGTGGCGGGGTAGCCCGCGTTTGCGGTGGCCTTGCTTAAGGCTTCGGCGTTGGTCTTCGCGTCGTCGAAAGTCACGACGGCTTCCCGTTTCTCGAAGCTGACCGCGGCCTTTTGCACACCGGCGACCTTGGACAGGGCCTTCTTGACCGTGATCGGGCACGCCTCGCAGGTCATGCCGGGCACGGACAGGGTAACGATCTTCGTTGCAGCCCAGGCAGGGGTGCTCAGAGTGGCGGCCAGGGCGATCAGGGTAGCGAGTTTCTTCATGGCAATCCTTTCAGTAGAACAGCGGCAGGACGTAGGGAAAAGCAAGGACAACCAGGACTAAGGCGGACACGATCCAGAACATGATCTTGTAGGTCGTCCGCACCTGGGGCACGGCGCACACGTCGCCCGGCTTGCAGGCACGGGCCGGGCGGAAGATGCTGCGCCAGGCGAAGAACAGCGCGATGAGCGCCGCGCCGATGAAGATCGGGCGGTACGGCTCCAGCACGGTCAGATTGCCGATCCAGGCGCCCGAGAAGCCGAGCGCGACCAGGAAGAGGGGGCCGAGGCAGCAGGCCGAGGCGAGGATGGCCGCGACGCCGCCGGTCGCCAGTGCGCCGCGGCCGTTCTTGGGTTCCGACATAAGGTTCTCCTTCCCGGTCTTCGCTTGATGTTGTAACGTTATTTCCGTAGTCAACTACGGAGTCAAGTGCCATGGAGAACGCTTCGGAGAATCTGACCATCGGCGCCTTCGCCAAGGCGGCCGGTGTCAACGTGGAGACGATCCGCTTCTATCAGCTCAAGGGCTTGCTGCCCCAGCCGAAGCGGCCGTACGGGAGCATCCGCCGCTACGGGCAGGCGGATGTGGCGCGGGTGAAGTTCGTGAAATCAGCTCAGCGCCTGGGGTTCAGCCTGGATGAAGTTGGTCAGCTCCTGAAACTGGAGGACGGCACTCATTGCAGCGAGGCGGCCGAGCTAGCCGTCCATCGGCTGGCCGATGTGCGCGCACGCATGGCGGACCTCACGCGGATGGAAGACGCGTTGTCGAAGCTGGTGAGCGAGTGCGACGCGCACCATGGCAATGTTTCCTGCCCGTTGATCGCAGCCTTGCATTGTTGCTGAATGGCTCCTTTTCAATGCGGGCGGCGACGAGTGCCGATTGCCACTCGCACAGACGCGCGCCTGACGCCACGCTTCCCGCCATGTTCCGCTGACACCCGTCAGCAGCATGCCCAGGTGGTCACGATCTTCAAGGCTACGGCGCGGTTCCGACCGCGTTGATCACACCAGTTCGCTCCGGCATCCACGCGCGAACGGCCATCGGTTCTCCCAATGGTGATGCCACCCAAGCTGTTCCTCAACCCACGCGGGGGTTCCACACCTTCCCCGCCTTGGGTCGGGTGTGTCTCCGCCTCTTTGTTCTCAGGAGATTCACCATGACCACTTCCACCGACAAGTCCTATTTCGACCTGCACATCACCGGCCTCGGGTATCTCAATCGCATCCGCGAAGTGAAGCCCAAGAAAGGTGAAGCGTTCTGGGCCTGCGACATCGCAGCCCTGAACGGCCCCAGCGATGACGTCTCGTATGTGCGTTTCGACACGCGCGTCTCGGGCTCCGAAGCGCAGCACCTGGTGCGCCGCTGCATCCAAGCGGTCGATGCCGAGAAGAAGGTGATGATCGGCTTCCGCCTGGGCGACCTGTGGACCGACATCTTCACCTACTCCAAGGGCAAGCGTGCCGGCGAGCAGGGGGTGAGCCTCAAGGCCCGCCTGTTGTTCGTCAGTTGGATCAAGGTCGATGGCAAGCTCGTCTACAAGGCCGAGCCCAAGCCGACCGAGACCGACGAGCGCGACCCGGAAGTCCCTGTGACGTCCGACGCGCCCGCTACGCAGCAAGCCTCGGCACCGGAGTCTTCCGAGCCCGTCGCCGATGCTGCCGACGACGCAGCCGATGCCCCCGCATTGGCCGTTGCCGAGTCGTTCTGATCCGCAAGGCCCCATCCCCGGGGCCTTGTCTTCTCTTCGTCAGCAGGAGACCTTCATGATCACCATCCCCGGCCAACTGGCCATCAAGACCATCCACGGCAGGAACGGCGACTTCAACGTCGGCCGCCTGGCGACCTCGATCGGCGAGTTCGTCGTGAAGAACGCCGAACTCGATCAGTACCGCGAGGGCAAGTACGACGGTGATTTCGTCATCGTCGAGATTCGCCCCTCCACGTACAACGCCAACGGCCGCATGGTCATCGAGATCCGCGCCCATCTGGGCGGGATGACGCTGTCCAACATCGACGCCCTGAGCCGCGACGAAGCCCGCCGGCTGAGTCCGCAGGAAGTCGATCCGATCGACGAGGAAGCGCAGGCGCCCGTGCCGGCAACGCCCCCGGCCAAGCCGAAGGCGAAGCCGCGCAGTCCGCGCGATCCCCTGGTCGATACCACGCCGTTCGGCAGCGAACCGGCTCCCGTGTCCGCTGCGGCCTCGGCCGAGGCAGACGACGCGGCGCTGTTCGGTTCCTTGTGGCCGCTGGGCGAGACCGTGAAGCTCGATGCGACCGTGGATCGTCGCGTGCTGCGTCAGCAGCGCGACCGTCTCGACAAGCTCGGCTACGAGTTCGCTCCGTTGTCCCAGGACTGGCATCTCAAAGCTGCCTGATCCATCCGCCGCCTTGCGCGGCATACCGCCACCCGCCGGGGTTCTCCCCCGACGGGGAGGGCTCCGGCCTTTTCTTCAAGGAGACCCTCATGGGCTGGACCTTCGTTCGTCAGACGCGCGATCAGTTGATCCGCGAGCTGATCGCTCCGCAGGCGTCCGAACGCGCCTGCTGCGACGTCATCGACCACACGCTGGACGGCGACGTTCTGTGGACCGTGGTTCGCGTCACCGCCAGGCAGGCGGGCGTCATGGGCCTCGCGGCCGGTGAGTCCGTCTGCTACATCGGCTGCCACCTGCTGGAAAGCTCGGGCGGCGATTGGGGCTACAAGTCCCTCGATGAGTCCGCGCATCCGTACTACTACTCGTGCCCGCTGCGCTATCTCGACATGGCGCCGGTGCAAAGCTCCGAGTGGCGCGAGCGGGTTCACCGCTTCCACGCGGGCCGCGCTGTCTAGCGGCACGCATCTTCCTTCACCCAACCGGGGCGAGCATGGCCCCGCGGGCTGTGGTTGCTCCTTCATTTCCAAGAGGACATCACCATGCCTGCACCTTCTTCCGCGAAACCGCTGTACCGCATCGACGAATGCCCCGACCTCATGTCCGACGGTTACGTCGGTGACGAGCAGGGCAATCTCGTCTTTCTGTCGATCTGGGCGCGCGACACCGCCGTTCAGGAGTTCCTCGCCCGCCTGACACTCGGCCGGGATGAACAGGGGCTTGATCAGTTCCACGTCATCACCGAGCAGGGCGCATCCATCCCGGTCTTCGTCGGCAACGTCGAGAACCTGGAAAAGCGCACCACCCGCGCCTACCGGCGAACGCTGTTTGGTTCGCTGACGAACGTGTGGCTGTTCGATCGTCGCTGCGTGAAGCCAGACAAGGCCAACGCCAGCGCGCTGGCGCTTCTGCCCAGGGATTCCGCTCACCGGCTCGACCGGCTGTGGGCGCTGGTGCAGGACACCTGCCCGCTGCCACTGCTCGACTACTGGCGCGACACCGTGCTGGAGCTGTTGCAGACACGGCGGATGCTGACCGGTCTTCCCTTGGCCCTAGGGAACCACTGAACAATGGCCGCCGAAAGCTCGGCCATCAGAATTTGCATCCTTCGTTTCATGATGCGGCTTGCGGTTTGCGACTCGGGCTGTTTTCAAGCCTTGTTTTTGCCTTTTCGGCCTCTTTG
>Ga0208825_1001041_pt1 | contig 22904 bp, 24 predicted proteins | sample AD_UKC113_MetaG_FD_184450 | JGI IMG/M metagenome (GOLD analysis project Ga0208825, IMG submission 184450) | Active sludge microbial communities of municipal wastewater-treating anaerobic digesters from Hong Kong - AD_UKC113_MetaG (SPAdes)... | ecosystem: Engineered > Bioreactor > Anaerobic >...
GGCGACATGATCGAGTTCGGCATCCTGGACCCGACCAAGGTCACCCGCACCGCGCTGCAGAACGCGGCCTCCATCGCCGGCCTGATGATCACCACCGAGGCCATGGTGGCCGATCTGCCGAAGAAGGACGAGCCGGCGATGCCGGGCGCCGGCATGGGCGGCATGGGCGGCATGGACTTCTGATCCCTGCCAACCGTCAAGCGTGACCACGAAGCCCGGCCATGTGCCGGGCTTCTTTTATTTCCGGCCATGCGAGACACAAACAAGTGACGAACTCTGCTGAGTGATGCTGGTGAAATTCGATCAACCCACAGGACGTTTTGCTAAGCTTCAACAACTGGAATGGACGTGGAAGTGATAGGGATGTCGAACAAGCGAGTGCGTGCGCCGAAGGCGAAGTCGTCAGCGCCTCGAATTGCCTTGTGCTTGGGGATCGTGGGTGCGTTGTATGTCATTTATTTCATCGGCGCGATGATCTATGCGACCCAGAAATACAACGCGGATCAAGGGCCGGAGGGCTCGTACGGCGCTGCCGTCGCAGACCACGAAGCGGCCTATGGTCCGATGACGAACGAGCAAAGGAATCAGTTCGTTCGCGAAACCAAGGATGAGCGCGAGAATGCGGCGAATTCGGCGATCGAGGACTGGATTCAGAGGCGACGAGCGACAGCATTCAACAAGAAGTTGAAAGGCACGTGGCGAACCATCCCACAGGGCGGGGAGCCGTCGCGCGAGTTCCGGGCGGTGCTGTACAGAAACCAGTTCATCCTGGAATCCGATCGCGAAAGTGAAGCGATGACCGCGCGGTTGGGCATTACCGGACAGCAGCGCTGGTCCAACAGCGCATACAAGATCCGCGCGGTGCCTGCGGATGATGCCCTGGAGATCAGGCAAAGCTATTCGAACGTGACCCTCAACATTTTGCCATGCCGGAAAGTCGTGAAGGATCATGCGTATGATGACTGCATGACAAGGACGGCGGACGGGATTTTCATCGATGTCGCCTACCGCGTTGCAGACGTCACGGACGACGAGCAATCCGCATTGAGGGCAGGCGTCGCTCGCGTGCTGCAGGACATCGAGCGGGTCGGCGAACGCCGTGCATTTAAGCCGTAAATCAATCCAGCGTCACCGTGACGCTGCCGGGTAGAAGCGCGTGTGATCCTATCGTCAGCTTGTAGGTGCGACAGAATCGCATTGTCCGCATTCGTCGAGGAGTGGAATGAAAGTTGTTGTGTTTGCAGGGCTCGCCACAAGCATGCTTGCTGGTTGCGCCGCCAAGGCCACGCTTTGCGACAGTGAATACATGCGTGCGCAAATGAAAGCCAAGTTCGCACAGGACGTGAATGAAAGATATTACGACTCTGGCGTGGACCTCTTCGCTGCTGGCTTGGTGTCGAACGTGCGATACGAAAACATCGAGACCGATTTTGCCGGCGGAAACGGCAATGCTGCGGTGTGCCGCGCCACGCTTCGCTTCGATGTGGCCGGAAAAACGATCGAGGACGACATCGGTTATCTGGTCGTGTCGCAGTCGGGCAAGGACATGTTTCGAAATTACGGTCGTTGGCCGATGGAACGTCTGGAAGCAGCCCTGATGGCGGGACCCATGGGCGAGCTCTGGAAGAAAGAGCGTGAGATCCGCCACCTGGAAGCGGAGCTCACACCGGAAGAAAGGGCGGCGCTGGGTGCTTCACGCGAGCAACAATTGAAAGCCGCAGAAGCGGCGCTTGTTGAAATTCGCAAACGCATTCAAGGCGGCGCGCAAGCTTCGCGCGCAGCGTCAGCAAGATAAAGGGAGGACGGAATGGAATATCGGGTTCTGGCGCTTGTTGTTGCGCTTTTGCTGACGGCCTGTGCAAAAAAGGAAAGTGGATGTGCGACGTCTGCCACACAGGCGAGCCTGTCAGCATTCGTCAATAGTCATGTGCGCGAGCAGCTTCGGGTGGACGGGTACGACCCGATCAGCAGCGGCCTGCTCAAAATCGTCCGATTCGAGGCGTTTGAACCCATCCGGCAGGACGAAGAGCGCGAACGCAGCAGTTGCAGGGCGATCGTCCAGTTCGATGTGGAAGGCATGGCGATGCCAACACCCGTCGAATATGACTTGCTTCCTTCCGGTGGCGACGACACGGATGACGCGTATGACACTGTCGTCCGGATTGAGATTCCACTTGGTGAGATCGGTTCACGCTTGAACAATGGCGTTCTTGCGGAGCTTCGAAAAAAGGAAGCGGCTATCCGCAGCCTGGAAGGCTGGGTTGAAAGGATCGGCAAGGTTGTCGCCGCCAATGAATCCGGAAAATTCGCCCCCAGTCCCTTTGCGGAACAAAGCAAGATCGATCTGGCTGACAGGCAAGCCGAGTTGGAACAGGCAAGACAAGAGGTTGCGCGCATCACTGCGTCACTGCGCGCGGGACACGGCGGTCGGTAACCAGATGACGCGCACCGCGCTGCAAAACACGGCCTCGATCGCCGGCCTGATGATCACCACCGAAGCGATGGTGGCCGATGCGCCGAAGAAGGACGAACCGGCAATGCCCGCCGGCGGCGGCATGGGCGGCATGGGTGGTATGGATTTCTGATCCAAGCCCCGTGCACGCCCTTCTCCCCGGAAACGGGGAGAAGATGCCGAAGGCGGATGAGGGGTGTACTTACCCCGATGTCCCCAACATCAAAAACCCCCGCATCACTGCGGGGGTTTTTGTTTGTGGGTGTGCAGCCCGGCCTCAAAGATTCTGATAATTCGGTCCGCTGCCACCTTCGGGGGTGACCCAAGTGATCAGTTCGTAGGGGTCTTTGATGTCGCAGGTTTTGCAGTGCACGCAGTTGGCGGCGTTCACTTGCAGGCGTTTGCCGTGTGGGGTGTTGGTGTCGGCCACCATTTCATAGACACCAGCGGGGCAGAAGCGGGTGCAGGGGTTGTCGTATTCCACCACGCAGCGGCTGGCGCAGATGTCGGTGTCGGCCACGTGCAGGTGCACGGGTTGGTCTTCGTCATGTGCGGTGGCTGCGTAATAGACGCCTTGCAGGCGGTCGCGCGGGGCCAGGGTGCGCTCGCTGTAGTCGCGTTTGGGGGCTTCGTATTGGCCAAGTTTGTGCAGGCTGCTCCAGTCGGCTTTGTTTTTTAGCGTCCACGGCGAGCGCCCGCCGGTGACGGTTTCCCAGGCGGCGTTGAGCATGCCAAACCACAGGCCTTTCTTGAACGCGGGTTTGATGTTGCGGACTTGCTTCAATTCCGCCATGACTGCGGATGCGCGCAGTTTGGCGTTGAAGCCTTCCGCCGAAAGCTGCGAGGCCAGCACATGTTCGGCGGCCAACATGCCGCTGCGAATCGCTTGGTGGGTGCCTTTGACTTTGGGCACGTTGAGCAGGCCGGCGGTATCGCCAATCAAGAGCGCGCCTGGCATCTCGCAATTGGGCAAGGACTGATAGCCGCCGGTGACAATCGCGCGCGCGCCGGCCGACAAGATACTGCCGCCCTCCAGTAATGGCTGGATCATGGGGTGGTTTTTCCATTGCTGGAATGCTTCCCACGGCTTGTACTCGGGGTCGCGGTAGTCCAACCCGCTGACATAACCCAGCGCAATCCGGCCCTTATCCAAGTGATACAAAAAGCTGCCGCCATAGGTGTGGCTATCGGCTGGCCAGCCAAAGCTGTGCACGATTTTGCCGGGGCTGACGCGGTCTTCCGGCACCTGCCACAGTTCTTTGATGCCAATCGAATAGCCCTGCGGGTCGCAGTCGGCATCCAAGTGGAAGCGTTTGATCAGGCGCTTGGTCAGATGTCCGCGCGCACCTTCGGCCAGTACGGTGATTTTGGCGTGGATATCAATACCGGCGGTGAAGCCGGGCTTGTGGCTGCCATCTTTGGCCACGCCCATATCGCCGATGCGCACGCCGATCACTTTTCCGGTGTCGTCGTGCAGAGTTTCGGCAGCGGCAAAGCCGGGATAGATTTCCACACCCAAGGCTTCGGCCTGCGGTGCCAACCATGCACACATCGCGCCCAGGCTGACGATCACATTGCCGTGGTTGTGCATGCCCGGCGGCACCGGCAGTTTGCGGCCGCCCGTTTTGGAGAGCAGCCAGAACTCATCGTCTTTGGCGTCGATGCAGATCGGCGGTGGGTTGCTGCGCCAATTGGGTAAGAGGGCATCCAGCGGGCCGGTTTCGATCACGGCACCGGACAAAATTTGCGCGCCGATGCTGCTGGCTTTTTCGATCACGCAGACCGAAAGATCGGGGTTGAGTTGCTTGAGCCGGATCGCGAAGGACAGGCCCGCCGGGCCGCCACCCACGGTGACGACGTCGTACGCCATCACGTCACGTTCGATGGGCTGGGGGGTGGTCTGGCTCATGCGGTTCTCCTCGGACTGCCCGCAATTGTCCGGGCTTTGATTGGAGCCGGCAATCCAGACCCGTCAATGTGTGATCTCAACGGCGTGCGTCGGGCTTGTGTGCGGCCAGTTCGTGCGCTTGGCCAGTGGTCAAGACCCAGCCGGAAATATCGGGGGCCAGTTTGTCGAGTGCTTGGCCAAATGCGGTCACAACGTGGTTGATGTCGGTGGCATTGGCCGTTTGCACGACATGGAAGTTTTGGCTGCCAACCAAGGTTTGATCGCGCATGTGCATCAATTTGGCATTGATGTCCAAGGTGGCGCTTGGCGTTGGATTGCCTGCGTAGTCCGCGCGAAATTCGCGGATATCCAGCATGAGCCGGTAGTCGGCATCCATGCCACTGCCTTGGCGTGCCACTGCGCGAATCTTGCCGGAGTCTTCCAGTGTGCGCAGCACGCTGTCTTCGACCATTTCGCCGGGGCTGCGTGCCCATAGCGCGCCGCGATACACCTGCAATTCACCCGCTGTGGGACTGACCACGATGCCCGGCCCCTCCAACATCTGCATATTGGTACTGCGACTGGTGGCCAACGACCAGGTGACGTTGGGCCACTGCGGGTTAGGTTGGCTGTGCAAGACCGGCGCAAATAATTTGGGGGATTCTTTTGGCCCGCCAATCAAGTTGCTGCAACTTGCCAGCAAGGTGGCGACCAATAGCGCTGGGATGAGACGGGGCAGGCGGCTCATTTGGGGTCAAACTCCTTGGGCGTTTCGCGGCCCAGAATGTAACGCGCGGGGTTGCCCTGCAGACGCCCACTGAGTGCGCGCAGGTCACGAATCAAACCGCGTAACTCCAGCAAGGTTGGTTCCACTTGCGGCAGACCATTTTGGGTGAAATTTTTGATGGCGGGACGGTTCTCGGCCAATAGCGCATCGGCATTGCCGGCGGTGGACTCCAATTTGGATGCTGCCGCATCCAGTTTGTCCAGCAGCGCCGGCAAACGTTGCACCAGATTTTGATCGAGGCCTTGCAAGGTGCCATTGGCGGTATCCAGCGTGGTCTTCATGCTGGCAGCGGCATCGCGAGCATTGACGATCAGCTTGCCGATATCGGCACGTTGCTCGGCAAGGGTATTGGTGGTTTTTTCTAGGTTATCCAGCGTCACGGTGATGCGGCGGATATTGTCATCGCTGAGCAGTTGATCTAGCCGTGCCACCAAGCGATTGGCGGTATCGGAAATATTTTGCAGTGCTGAAGGCTCGGTGCGGATAATCGGCAGGGTGCTATCGCTGCTGGCTTGCAGCGCCGGGGCATTGGGGCTGCCGCCACTGAGCAGGATAAAGGGCACGCCGGTGATGCCTTGCTGTGACAGTTTGGCGCGGGTATCCACCTTGATGGGGGTATTGGATTTTAGCTTGAGGATGGCAATGACTTGCCGCGCATCGCTTTCATTCAGCGCTAGGCTTTCCACGGTACCCACTGCCAGTCCGTTGTATTGCACGCTGCCGCCTTCGGTCAGACCGGTGACCGGTTCACTGAAAACCACTTGGTATTGCCGCCAGTTGCGCGACGAAGAAAAATTGCTGGCCCACAATGCAAACAGTAAGACCAAGACCAAGGTGGCAAGGCTGAAAGCACCGATCAGCACGTAATTGGCACGGGTTTCCATCAAGATTTTCCTTCCGTTACCACGCGCGCAGCACGCCCGCGTGGCCCATTGAAATATTCTTGCACCCACGGGTGATCGAGGCGTTCGAGTTCTGCCACCGGCGCGGTTGCAATCACCTTGCGGTCGGCCAGCACCGCCACACGGTCGCAGATCGTGTACAGGGTGTCGAGGTCATGGGTGATCAAAAATACGGTCAAACCTAATGCGCCGCGCAGGGTCAGGATCAATTGGTCGAAGGCGGCGGCACCAATCGGGTCAAGCCCCGCGGTGGGTTCATCCAAAAACAGCAGCGGTGGATCCAATGCCAGTGCCCGCGCCAAGCCGGCGCGCTTGCGCATGCCGCCGGACAATTGCGAGGGCAATTTGTCGATCGCGTTGGCGGGCAGGCCGGCCAGTTTGATTTTCAGTAGGGCCAATTCGTAGCGCAGCGAACGCGGCAGATCTGGGTAGTACTCCTTCAGTGGCACTTGCACGTTTTCGCCAACGCTCAGCGAAGAAAACAACGCACCGTCTTGGAATAACACCCCACTATTGCGTTCGATATGGCGACGGGTCGCCGGGTCTTCCGAGGTTGCATCCACGCCGAGCAATTGAATGCGTGCGGCATTGGGTTTGCGCAGGCCCAAAATCGACCGCATCAGCACCGATTTACCCGAGCCAGAGCCACCCACCACGCCCAGAATTTCGCCGCGCTGCACATCCAGATCCACACCGTCATGCACCACTTGCTCACCAAAGCGGTTGACCAAGCCGCGCACGCGGATCAATGGTGCTTCGCCGACAATCACACCGTCGATGGTGTTCATTGCGGCAGTGGGGTGGTCTGGCATCGTCATGGAGGTTAATAGTCCATCTGCATGAACCACAACGCGGCGAATGCGTCGATCACAATCACCATCGAAATGGCCTGCACCACGCTGGATGTCGTGCGCTCACCTAGCGACTGCGCGGTGCCCTGTACTTGCAAGCCCTCCAGACAACCAATCAAGCCAATCACCATGGCAAACAAGGGGGCTTTGACCATGCCCACCACGAAATGGCGCAGGTGGATGGTGTCGTGCATGCGTGCCAGATAAGCGGCGGCCGGGATATCCAGATTGAACGCGCCCACCGCCATGCCCCCCAACATGCCGGCAATCATCGCGATGAACGTCAGCAGTGGCAGCATTGCCAGCAAGGCGAGTACGCGCGGAATGACCAGCAAGTCCACCGGGTCTAGGCCCAGCACGCGGATGGCATCCACTTCCTCGCGGTTGACCATCATTCCGATTTGTGCGGTGAACGCGCTGGCGGTGCGGCCGGCCAACAAAATTGCGGTGAGCAAGACCCCAAATTCGCGCAAAAATGCAGCGTTGACCAATTCCACGATATAGATCGTGGCACCAAAGTCTTGCAACACCATCGCGCCTAAAAACGCGATGACCGCGCCCACCATAAAGGACAGCAACGCCACCAGCGGCACCGCGTCCAGCCCCACTTGTTCCATGTGGTGCACGGTGGCGGTCAAGCGCAGTCGCCACGGCTGCTTGATCAAGCGCAGCAGTTTGACTTGCACCTCGCCCATGAAGCTGACCAAGGAAACGATTTCGCGGCCGTTATCCACCAAGCCTTTGCCGATACGCCCCAACATGGCGCGCACGCCGTATTCTTTTTTGCGCGCAGGGCGTTCGTCGTGGACGTTTTCAATCGCGGCGACCAATGCTTGCTGATCGGCGTTGAAATGCAGCGCAGTAAACGCCAGCCCGCGACGCTCGGCAAAGCGTAAGAGTTGCAATACACCCAGCGTATCCAAGCGGTCGCAGCGGCTGGCATCGATGCTGTGCACGCCATCCGGCACGCCGGCCAAGACTTCGGTAATTTGGGTGGCAAAGCGCAACGTCCAGCGCCCGCCCAGCAGCAAACTGCCGGCAGCATCAGCTGCGACGGTAATGACAGGTGGGGCGTGTGTGGGGACTTGGCTCATTCCGCCCAAGCTTACTGAATGCTGCTGAAAAGGTGTGAATCATGTGTCTGCATGCGATCCTAATCGGATGCCTGCCCAAACCCATCCCGCCGCTGCCATCGGCCCGACCGTCACTGCCACCACCTATACCGAGCGCATCGCCTTCGTGGTGGATTTGGCCTATCACCTGCATGCCTACGGCACCACGTCGCAGCGGTTGGAGGCCGCGATTGAACTGGTCGCCAAGCGGCTGGGCTTGGCGTGTGAGCCGTGGTCCAATCCAACCGGGATCATTTTGGCGTTCCGGGATCCTGCGCGGCCGGTGGGGGAGTCTGAGACCACCCGGTTGATTCGTCCTGGTCTGGGCGATACCAACCTATACAAACTTTGTGAAGCCGACCGCATTGCCGAAGATGTCATCAATGGGCGCATGGATGTACCGGCGGGACGGGAGGCCCTGCGCGATCTGGAGCGGCGGTCGGGCCTGCGCGGTCAAATTATGCTGGCATTGGGCTTTGCCATGGCTTCAGGCGCGGTGGCCGGATTATTGCGGCTGCCGTATTTGGATATTGCAACGGCGACGGTCATTGGTGGCTTGATTGGGTTACTGGTGCTGGGTGCGCAACGTTACCCGCGGTTGAGCGAAGGGTTTGATGCCTTGGCCGGACTGTTTGCGGGCACGGTGGCGATTTTGGTCAGCAGCCTGATTGCGCCGTTGAATCTCAATACGGTGGTGATTGCATCGTTGATCGTGTTGTTGCCGGGGATGAGTTTTGCTTTGGCCACCAATGAATTGACCAGCCGACATTTGGTGTCAGGTACCGCACGCTTTGCGGGTGCATTGATGACGGTGGTTAATCTGACGATTGGCACCGCGATTGCCTTGGCGGTGGCCAAGCTTTTAGGGGTCGAGCCCCATGTGCGGGCGTGGCGGCCGCAACCGGATTGGGTGGTGTGGTGCGCAGTGGCCGTGGCGGCATATGCATTTGCCGTGCTATTCCAAGCGCATCGCCGCGATTATCCGCTGGTGATGCTGGCAGCGATCAGCGGCTATCTGATTTCGCGGTTTGGTGGCGAATGGCTGGGCCCGCAAGCTGGGGTTTTCCTGGCCGCATTACTCACCACCGCGGCAGGCAATGCGTATGCGCGTTGGGCCAATCGCCCGGGAGCGTTGATACGACTACCCGGCATCATCATGCTGGTGCCGGGCAGTGTGGCCTTGCGCGGGGTGATTTCACTGGTACAAGCACAAAGCCTTAACGCGGGGCAAGAAGCCGCGCTGGCAGCGGTCAATACCCTGATGGCGCTGCTGGCAGGCCTGGTGTTTGGCAATCTATTGGTCAGTGCGCGACGCAATCTTTGATGCGGAATATAAAAACGCCGGCTAGTGCCGGCGCTTTCAAACCGCCATGATGGCAGTGAATCACTTCTGGATCAGGAACTCTTCTTGCTTCTGACCAGCGGCCACGGCGGTGGCCAACCAGCGCGGGGAACGACCACGGCCGCTCCAGACTTCCTTTTCATTGGCCGGGTTGCGGTATTTGGGTTCAACCTTACCCAAGACGCGACCTTTGTTGGATTTACGTGTTTTCTTGGCAACCGGGGCGGCCCCGGCTGCGGCGGGCTTGCCGTACAGCTCATCAAACGTCCAGCCAGTGGCTTTCAGGACTTTGGCCACTGCGGCTTTGGCCTGATTGGCCGGCTTGCGTTTGGCCAGCACTTTCTTGCGCTTGTTGGCGCGGGCAATCAGTACGGCCAGTTCCTGCGGGCTTAGGTTATCGATATTCATGCTCATGCGGTGAGTTCTTCTTGAGTAATTGAAATGGGATTATCCAGTCCGTGGATGTCGAGATAATAGGCCTGTCAAAACTGGATGACAATGGGTTAGTGGTAGCGGGTTAACCCGAGAGTCGGGCAAACAAGCTGGCTTGATCTAAGTTTTCAGGTTCGCTGGCGCTGCGTGCGCGATATTCAAAAGTGCCCGCTTCCAGCCCGCGTCCAGAAACTACCACGCGATGCGGGATGCCAATGAGTTCGATATCGGCAAACATGGCACCGGGGCGCAGGCCACGATCATCCAGCACGGTATCAAAGCCAGCTGCTTGCAATTGCGCGTACAGGGCGTCAGCGGCAGCGGCTACGCTGGCATCATTTTTTGGATTGATGACGCAAACGGCAACTTGCCACGGTGCCATCGCCATCGGCCAGCAGATGCCATTGTCATCGTGATGTTGTTCAATGGCGGCGGCGGCAATACGCGATACCCCGATGCCATAACAGCCCATGGCGGGATGCATCGATTTGCCGGCAGCATCCAGGACGCCAGCACGCATCGCTTCAGAGTATTTACGGCCAAGCGCAAAGACATGGCCAACTTCGATGCCACGGGCAATGCACAAACTGCCCTTGCCGTCAGGTGAGGGGTCGCCATCCAGGACATTGCGAATATCGGCGACTTCCGGTTCGGCCAAATCACGGCCCCAATTGACGCCCGCGAGATGCAGCCCCGGTTGATTGGCACCCACCACAAAATCAGCCATGGCCGCCACGCTACGATCGGCGATGATCCGGATTGGTTTGCGGGTATTGAGCGGGCCAAGGAAACCGGGCTCACTGCCAAGGTATTCGCGAATCTCACTTTCGCTGGCCAACCGGTATTCGGCCAGCCCCGGGAGTTTTGCGAGTTTGATTTCATTGACCACATGGTCGCCACGCACCAGTGCCAGCACGAATTGCGGTTGCTCATCGGCATCCGTGGCCATGATCGCCACCGATTTTGCAGTGCGCTGCAAAGCAATACCCAATAGCGCGGCAACGTCTTCGCAGGTTTTTTGGGTGGGCGTGGCCACCTCGCGTAGGGTTTCGGTTGCCGCCGGGCGCGGGCCGGGCGCTATCGCTTCGGCCAATTCCACATTGGCGGCAAAATCGGAATGTTCGCAATACGCCAGCGAATCTTCGCCGGAGTCTGCCAGCACATGAAATTCATGCGAGGCGCTGCCACCAATCGCACCGGTATCGGCCGCCACCGCGCGGAATTTCAGCCCGAGACGGGTGAAAATACGGGTGTAAGTGGCATACATATTTTGATATTCGGCGTGCAGTGATGCGTCATCGATGTGGAAGGAGTAGGCATCCTTCATGATGAACTCGCGTGCGCGCATCACCCCGAAGCGTGGGCGGATTTCATCGCGGAACTTGCTGGTGATCTGATAAAAGTTGAGCGGCAATTGCTTGTAGCTGGCCACTTCCTGCCGGAAAAAATCAGTGACGGCTTCTTCGGCAGTGGGTGTGAAGCAAAAGTCCTGCTCTTTACGATCGCGGATTTTCAACAGCTGCGGGCCAAACTTTGCCCAGCGCCCGGTTTCTTCCCACAATTCCTTAGGCTGGATCGATGGCATCGCCATTTCAATCGCGCCGGCGCGGTTCATTTCCTCGCGCACCACCGTCTCGATTTTGCGTAGGACGCGCAGGCCCAATGGTGACCACGTGTAAAGGCCGGCCGCCAATTTACGCACCATGCCGGCCTTGAGCATCAGCTTATGGCTGATGATTTCGGCATCGGCGGGGGTTTCTTTTTCAGTACGGAGATGAAAACGGGACAAGCGCATGGTCGAAGTCTGCGGGGGTGGAACCTCGCATTTTGCCATGCTTATTCGCTTGTGCCGTGGACTTCCATCCCGGGTTTGGGCGTGCGGCTGATGCGTTCGTACTTACGCCCTTTGGGAGGGGCTTGGGTGACCTGCAAATTCCCGTCGGCATCGCGCCAGCGATACAGCGAATTGGCGCGTTCGGCCTGTACTGCGGCCATTTCCGCGGCCACTTCACGCGCATGCTGGCGGCGCGGCATTTCTTGTGTAAACCACCACCACGCCGCTACCGCCGCCACAATCGCCAGCATCAAGATGCCTGCTTGTTTCATCATGGGATGCGTTATTTGCCGGCGCTGCCGCAGAATGCTTTGACCCCGGCCTGGTTCAGTTCCAATTGGGATTTACGCTCGGCGTCAGTGAGGTTGCGGTCTGGCTTGCCATCACCATTGGTGTCGATGCCCACGCTATCGCTGCTTTGCAGGCGTGCCAAGTTGTTGCGTGCATTCGTGCATTGCTCGCTATCTTGGCTTTTGGCCACAGCTTCAGTGGTGGTGGTGCCGGTACGGACGTTGATGTCGCGGGTTTTGTGGCTCTGGCTGGGGGGGTTATCGGTGTAGTGGGTGACGCCACTGGCATCTTTCCACTGGTATACACGCTGCTGCTGTTGCGCCAACGCCGGCACAGCCAGCAGGGTCAGCAGCAGCGCGATGGCAAGGGGGCGGGCGTTGCGCATGGTGAACTCCGGGGGAATGTGTGCTGATTGCAGCACTGCGCCGGCCTCACCGCAACCCCGTACACTGTCGGGATGGAACAAAACGACTCCCTGCCACCATCCCGCCCGCGCCCACGCGGGATCTACCTGCTGCCGAACCTGTTCACCACGGGTGCGCTGTTTGGCGGCTTTTTCTCGATTATTGCGGCATCGCAAGATCGCTTCGAGGCTGCTTGCGTTGCCATTTTCATCTCGGCGGTCTTGGATGGGTTGGATGGCCGGGTGGCGCGGCTGACCAACACGCAAAGCGAATTTGGCGTGCAATACGACTCGCTGTCGGACTTGATCAGTTTCGGCATGGCACCGGCCATGTTGATGTATCACTGGGCATTGCTGTCCATGAAGCAAGACAGCCTGACGCTCGGCAAAATTGGCTGGTTGGGCGCGTTTTTGTATGCGGCTTGCGCGGCACTACGATTGGCGCGCTTCAACAGTCAAGTCGGCACGGTGGATAAGCGCTGGTTCATTGGTTTGGCTAGCCCGGCCGCCGCCGGCGTGGTGACAAGTTTTGTGTGGGTCTGCCATGAGTTTGGTTACTCGGGCGAAGATTTACGCTACGCCGCACTGGCGGTCACGGTGTGTGCCGGTTTGCTGATGGTCAGCCGGATTCGCTATAACAGTTTCAAAGGCAGCGGGCATGGGCCGAAGTCGGATCGGGTACCGTTCTTCATGTTAGTGGTTGCCGTGGCTGTGTTGATTGCGCTGTGGGTTGCGCCGGCGGTGACCTTGCTGATTGCCACCACCCTATATGCATTGTCCGGCCCGCTATTGTGGTTCCGGCGCCGTCATCTGCCGATGCAGGATCCCGCCGCTTGAGTTGGGATACCTACCAGCGTGCGGTTTTAGTCGAAATGGGCTATGTCCTGTACGGCTTGCCGCATGTGCCAAGCGCCGCAAATACCTTGCCGGTTGCGGGTGCAGATGACGACATGCTGGCACGCTTGGCGCAAGCGGCGCGGGTCAGTGTGGAGGTGTTGCAGTCGCAACCTGATCTGCTGGCGATCAGCGCGCAATTACGTGGCGATGCGGCTGCCAAGCGGGCGTTGTGGCCGCGGTTGCGTGCATTGCGGCGTACCCTGCAATGAGCCAAATGCGCGTTGCTACGGCAGTGGCCAATTCCCGTTTGCGGCCGATGCGTGAGGCCGATCTGGATGCGGTGATGGACATCGAATTACAGGCATACCCATTTCCGTGGACGCGCGGGATTTTTCGCGATTGCCTGCGTTCAAATTATGCGATGTGGGTGCAAGAGTCCGCCGCTGGCGCAGTGTTGGGCTATGGCGTGCTTAGCATCGCCGCCGACGAAGCGCATCTGCTGAACTTGTGCAGCGCGCCGGGGCAGCAAGGGCAGGGCCTAGGTCAGCGCATGTTGCAGGCACTGCTGAAAATTGCGGGCGGGCACGGCGCGCAACGGGTGTTTTTGGAAGTACGCCCTTCCAACCGTCGTGCCGTTGCCCTGTATGAGCGCAGTGGCTTCAATGAAATCGGCCGTCGCCCACGCTATTACCCCGCCATCAACAACGGTCGCGAGGATGCCATCGTGATGGCGATGGAATTACTGGGCGCAGAGTAGGCCAGCTCAGCGGAGTGTCTCAGTGGTGGCTTGCAATACCACAACGCAATCACGGCCTTGATCTTTGGCCAGATATAAGGCGCGGTCGGCACGTGCAAATAACGTTTGGAAATCCGAGTCAGTCGTCGCCAAAGCAGACACCCCAAAGCTGGCGGTCACTTGTAAATTAGGGTGGGCAGGGCTGGGCCGGCAGTCGCGAGTCATGATGCGAATGCGTTCGGCAATCGCATGGGCAGCAGTGATATCGGTATCGGGTAGCAAGATGCAGAACTCCTCGCCACCGGTACGTGCAAGCACATCCACTTCGCGCAGGGCCGTGCGGCAGCAGGCGCTGAAATCTTGCAGCACGAGGTCGCCAATCGGGTGTCCGTAAGCATCATTGATTTGCTTGAAATGATCCAAGTCGATCGCTATCTGACAAAGCGGCGTGGCTTGGCGACGACTGCGTACGAATTCGTGCTCGGCGGTTTCCAGAAAGCTACGGCGGTTGGCGCAGCCGGTGAGGCTGTCGGTTCTGGCTTGTCGTTGCAGTTCTTCTTTCAACTCATGCAAGGCGGTGATGTCGGTACTCATGCCGATCACCGCTGGCGTCCCTGAAACTGGCGTCCACGGCACCACCACACTCCAATAATGGTGGCGGCGGCCCTGCGCATCCACGAAAGTTTCTTCGCTGGTGTGCCGCTGTTGGCTGGCGATGATGTGCTGATCTTTGGCCCAGAAACCATCGGCCACCTCGCGCGGCATCAGGTCAGTATCCAGACTGCCCACGATGCGCTCGACCGGTGCGCCGATGATCTGTGCCGCCTGCTGGTTGGCATACAAGAAACGGCGGTTGGCATCCTTCATATAAATCAAGGCGTCGATATTGTTTAGCACTGCATCCAGCAGCGTTTTCTGCTCGCGTAGTTTGTCTTCCAGTTGTTTTTTTTCGGTGATGTCGTAAGAAATCCCCAACAGGCCGCAAACCACACCCGCCGCATCGTGCAATGGTTTTTTGATTGACCAGAACGTGCGCACTGTGCCATTGGGCAATTGATGGGTTTCTTCACGGGCGATGGTTTCGCCGGCATACATCACCCGGCGGTCGGTTTCGCTGAGGGCATCGTCGATGCCGTCGTGCCCAAAAAAATGCGAAAAGTCCTTACCCAACACGTAATCCAGCGGGTGCCCCAACATCGCCAAGACGAGACGGTTGGCATAGGTGTAGCGGCCAGCAAGATCGCTGGTATAGACAAACGCACCCACCTCGTCCAGCAATAGCCGGTACGCATCGGTGGCAAGGTCAGTGCTCGGGTTCAGTGGTACCGCATCCGACAGGTGTCGCATTTGACGTAGCCCCCCCTCAGGCGCTGGGTCAATGGGCAGATCCATACCATGGCGAATCTGCCCCGAAAAAATGACACCCATCCAGCCACTTGGCAATCAATGCAAGTTTGCAGCTTGGCGCAGGTTCAGTTTAAGCGCGCACGCTGGGTGCTGAGCGCCTTGAGCTTGGTGCTCCAGTCCAGCAGCCGTGCCTGCTCTTGTGCCACCACCGTGGCGGGCACGCCTGCACCAAATTTGGCTAACTTGGTTTCGCTTTTGTCTTTTTCGGTGCTGATCTTGGCGATTTCTTTATCCAAGCGGGTGCGTTCGGCATCCAGATCGACCAAGCCTTCCAGCGGCACGAACAGTTCCAGCGCACCCACCACGGCGGGGGCAGCGGCGGGTGGTTCGGTCGTCAGGGTGTTGAGGCGATCGAGCTTGCACAAAAAGCGCAGCTGCGCATCAAAACGTTGCATACGGGCGGCGTCTTGGGCGTCACCGCCGCGCAGTAGCAGTGCTACCTGTTTGGCCGGCGACACCCCCAGCTCGCTGCGGATGCGGCGCACCGCGCCAATCACGGCCTTGAGCCATTCGATATCGGCATCGGCCTGAGCGTAATTTTCGGCGTGGAAGTCAGCCGGTTGCGGATAGGGCTGCAACATCAGACTGCCGGACTTGCCCAGCTTGGGTGCGACCGCCTGCCACAGCTCTTCGGTGATGAAGGGAATCAATGGATGCAGCAGGCGCAGCAGGGCGTCCAGCGCCACCAGCAAGGTATGGCGCGTGCTGTGCGCGGCGTGCGTGTCATCGCCATTGAGGGCCGGCTTGGCCAACTCCACGAACCAATCGCAAAATTGATTCCAGGCAAATTCGTGCAGACATTGCGCAAGCAAGTCGAAGCGGTAGTTGGCAACATGTTCGGCAGCTTCGGCACTGATTTTTGCCAGTTGCGCGAGGATCCATTGTTCGGCGTCGGTGACGGGGTGAATAGCCCCTCTCCCCTCGGGAGAGGGGTTGGGGAGAGGGTTCGCCGTACCCTCATCCGCCCTGCGGGCACCTTCTCCCGGAGGGAGAAGGGAGAAGCCTTCCACGTTCATCAACGCAAACCGCGTGGCGTTCCACAACTTGTTGCAGAAATTCTTGTAGCCCTCGGCGCGGGCGAGGTCGAACTTGATATCGCGACCCGGCCCGGCCAGTGCGGCCATGGTGAAGCGCAGCGCGTCGGCGCCATGGGCATTGATGCCGTTCGGGTAATCCTTGCGGGTGTCTTTTTCGATTTTTTCCGCCATCTTCGGCTGCATCAGCCCGGCGGTGCGTTTGGCCACCAAGTCATCGATGCTGATGCCGTCGATGATGTCCAGCGGGTCGAGCACGTTGCCCTTCGACTTCGACATTTTCTGGCCGTTTTTATCGCGCACTAGGCCGGTCATATAGACGTCGTGGAACGGAATCTTGCCGATGAAGTGGTCGGTCATCATCACCATGCGCGCCACCCAGAAGAAGATGATGTCAAAGCCGGTGACAAGCACGCTGGACGGAATGTAATCATCGAAGCCACGCTCGGCCATCGCTTCGGCATCCGGCCAGCCTTGGGTAGAAAACGGGAACATCGCCGAGGAGAACCAGGTTTCCAGCACGTCGGAATCTTGTTGCAGTGGACGATCGCCTAGCGCGTGTTTGGCGCGCACCTCGGTTTCATCGCGGCCCACGTAGATATTGCCCGCGTCGTCGAACCACGCCGGGATCCGGTGGCCCCACCACAGCTGGCGGCTGATGCACCAGTCTTGCAGGTTCTCCATCCAGTGCCGGTAGGTGTTGACCCAGTTCGGCGGCACGAATTTGACGCTGCCGTTCTCGACCAATTCCAAGCCGCGCTGGCCCAGCGTGTCCATCTTCACGAACCACTGGTCGGTGAGGAAGGGTTCGATCACCTGGCCACTGCGGTCACCGCGTGGCACCTGCAATTTGTGTGGCTTGACTTCGACCAGCAGGCCGGCGGCATCGAGGTCGGCCACCATCGCTTTGCGGGCGTCGAAGCGATCCATGCCGCGATACTTGGCAGGAATGAACGCGTCGTCGAGCACCTTGGCGGTGTCGGTGAAGATATTGATGATCTCCAACCCGTGGCGTTGCCCCACCGCGTAGTCGTTGAAGTCGTGCGCAGGCGTCACCTTGACCACGCCGGTGCCAAACGCGCGATCCACGTAGTCATCCAAAATGATCGGGATGCGGCGACCGGTCAGCGGCAGATCGACGTATTTGCCATGCAGTGCGGTGTAGCGCGCGTCCTCCGGGTGCACCATCGCGGCGGTGTCGCCGAGCATGGTTTCCGGGCGGGTGGTGGCCACGATCACGTAGTTGCGTGTTTCGCGCAGCGTCTCGTTGCCGTCGGCGTCCACTTCCACGTGTTCGTAGCTGACGCCATCGGCCAGCGGGTAGCGCAGCTCCCACAGATGGCCGTTTTCTTCTTCGCTCACCACTTCCAGATCCGAGATCGCGGTTTTCAGCACCGGATCCCAGTTGACCAAACGTTTGCCGCGATAAATCAGGCCCTGTTCGTGCAGGCGCACGAAGGCTTCGATGATGGCTTTGGACGGCATCGGGTCCATGGTGAACACGCTGCGCGACCAGTCGCCGGACGCGCCGAGTCGACGCATCTGGCGCTCGATCGTGCTGCCCGAATGCTGCTTCCATTCCCACACTTTTTCGATGAATTTTTCGCGGCCCAGCGCATCGCGGGTTTCGCCCTTGCCTTCGATGGCAAGGTTGCGCGACACCACCATTTCGGTGGCGATACCGGCGTGGTCAGTGCCCATCTGCCACAAGGTGCGATAGCCGCGCATGCGGTGATAGCGCACCAGTGCATCCATCAGCGTGTGCTGGAAGGCGTGGCCCATGTGCAGGGTGCCGGTCACGTTCGGCGGCGGCAGCAAGATGGTGTACGCCGGGCCGTCGCCCTGCGGGGTAAACGCGCCACTGCTTTCCCACTGCGCGTACAGACGGGTTTCGAAGGATTGCGGATTGAAGCCGGAGTCGAGGGTGGTCATGGGGCGTGTCACATGTCGAATTTTTTGAGCTCGAAACCGAGCGTTTGGTAATGCTTCCAGCGTTCGCGCAGCGGGTCGCGCGCGGCGGGATCGGCAGGCACCACTTCCAGCACCCGGTCGAATTGGCCGGAAGGTGCGGCGTCGCGCAGATTGATCAACAACGGGCGCAGCGCCGCATCGGCGTCGGGCGCTGCAATCAACACCGGCGCTTCGTCTTCATCGGCATCCATGCCGGCAATTTGGTGCGGCAGATATTCGTCGGGATCGAACGCCCACAGCAGATCATCCAGTGCTTCGGCCTGTGCTTGGTCGCGCGCCAAAATCAGTGTGGGCAGGTTGGCGGCATAGGCCCGCTTCGCCAGTTCGCAGACCAGCAGCAGGGGCTGCTCGCGAAAGCGCGGCTTGTCGATCAGGTAGAAGTGGGCTTTGGGCATTACGCCGCCGAACGATCCAGCAACCACTGCGACAACATGCCCACCGGACGGCCGGTGGCCATGCCCAGTTTGCCGTCGTCAGAGGCGCTACCGGCGATGTCCAAATGCACCCAGCGCTGGCCGTCGGTGAAGCGCGACAGGAAGCAGCCGGCGGTAATCGCACCGGCCCAGCGGCCGCCGATGTTGTAGACATCGGCAAAGGCGGAATCCAGCATCGGCTGGTATTCGTCCCACAGCGGCAATTGCCAGCCACGGTCGAAGACGGTTTCGCCGGCGTCCAACAGTTCACGCGCCAAGTCGTGACTGGTTTTGGTCATCACGCCGGTGGCGTATTTGCCCAGTGCAACCATGCAGGCACCGGTGAGGGTGGCCACGTTCACCAGTGCGGCCGGCTCAAACCGCTGCGCATAGGTCAGCGCGTCGCACAAAATCAGGCGACCTTCGGCATCGGTATTGCCTACCTCAATGGTCTTGCCGGACATGCTGGTGATCACGTCGGACGGGCGGTAGGCATCGCCGTCGATGGCGTTTTCCACCGCGGCGGCAATACACACCAGATTGATCGGAAGTTGCATTTTGACCGCCGCCACGAACGTGCCCAGCACGCTGCCGGCACCGCACATGTCGTACTTCATTTCCTCGATGCCGCCCTGCGTTTTCAAGTTCACGCCACCGGTATCGAAGGTGATGCCCTTGCCGACCAGCACATAGGGTTTGGCATCGCCGCCGTTGGTGTACTTCAGCACGATCAGGCGCGGGCGCTGCGCACTGCCACGCGCCACGGCGAGTAGCGAACCCATGCCGAGGGCTTCCATCGCAGCGTCGTCCAAAATATCGCAAGCGGCGCCGGGTTGATTGGCGGCGAAGTCTTGCGCTTGTTGGGCCAGATACGCCGGGTTGCAAATATTGGGCGGCAGGTTGCCCAGCTCGCGGGTGAACTGCACGCCCGCGGCAATCGCAACACCTTGCGCCAGTGCGGTGGCGTCGCTGCCGCTGATGTCCAGTTGCGCCAGCCCCTTTTCATCGCGCTTGGCGTTCTTGGCACCCAAGGTGGCGGTGTAGCGGTAGCAGGCGTGATCGGCGGCGATCACCGCTTGGCGGATAGCCCACGCGGCATCGCGGTCCTTGACCGGCACTTCGCTCAGTGTGAACAACGCATGCGTCACCGGGCCGGTCTTGAGCGCGCGCGCCGCATCGCCGATGGCTTTCAAGTATTGCGGCACGCCAAACTTGTTGGCATCACCCAGACCAATCACCAGCACGCGCGGTGCGCTGACGCCGGGCACATCGTGCAGCAGCGCGGTTTTGCCGGTTTTGCCGGACACATCGCCACGAGCGATCAGCGCTTGCAGGCGGCCTGCGCTGGCGGTATCGAGGGCGCTGGCGGCGGGGCTCAGGCTACCATCGGCAAAGGCGCCTACCACGATGCAGTCGACAGTGGCGGTGGCGGGAGAGGTCTGGTTCAGGTGGAATTGCAGGCTCATCGAACAAGGTATCCAGTCGAAATGTGCGGCAGACGGGCAGACGCTCGCAGGCAGCGGCCTTCGGGCATGCGGGCGAGCGTGGCTTACAATGCGCGGCTGCGCTTGGCGCAGGTCGTGATCGCAATGAACCCCTTATTCTAAAGCAAGCAGGCCCGATGCCGAAGCTGGACCGCTACCTCACCGCTGAATTCACCCGCGCCATCGTGGCGTCGTTGGTGATCTTGGGCATGGTCAGTATGGGCGGTGTGTTTGCCGATCTGGTGGGCGAAATGGCGCGTGGCAAAGTGCCACCGGCGCTATTGCTGTCGCAGCTGGGTCTGCGCTTGCTGGGCTATTTGCCCTTGATCTTGCCGCTGGCGCTCCTTCTGGGCTTGCTGTTGGCCACCGGGCGGCTGTACCGGGATTCGGAAATGCATGTGCTGCACGCCATCGGCATTGGCCCGCGTCGGCTGCTGCGGCCACTGTTGCTGGTGATGGTGCCGATGGTGATGGTGATTGGCCTGTGTTCGTTGCTGTTGGGGCCATGGGCCAACCGGTTGGCACGCGGCATGGTGATCGAAGCCAACAAAAACCTGCTGGTGGCCGGTCTTGAGCCGGGCCGGTTTACCCCGATGGCCAATGGCGGCGTGGCCTACGTGGGCAATATGTCGAACGATGGCACCAAAATCTCGCATGTGTTCATTTATCGTGAACGTGGCGACCGCATGGATGTGGCCACCGCGCAGACCGGGCAGATGTATCGCGATCAAGGGGTGCGCGTGCTGGCCCTGATGGACGGGTTTCGCGTGGAAGGACCCGTCAGTGGGGCGAATCTGGATTACCGCCTGATGCGCTATGCCCGCAACGAATTGCAGTTGCCGGCACCGGATGACCCACGCAATTTGGAAACGCCGGAATACCAGCTCACCCCGGCCTTGTTGCGCAATCCGGCAGCACCGGCACGCGCCGAATTGCACTGGCGCATCGCCCCGCCGCTGCTGGCGCTGGCCTTTGCCTTGATGGCCATCCCATTGGGCCGCAGTTCCCCCCGGCAGGCACGTTACGGCTCGGTATTGCTGGCCTTTTTGGCCTATCTGGTGGGCATTTTCATGATGATGCTGGGCACCCAATGGATTGCCGAGGGGCGCGTGCCCGGTGCGGTGGGTTTGTGGTGGTTACTGCTGCCGATGCTGGCCTTGGGGCTGTGGTTGTATGTGCGTGATGGTCGCGTGGCGCGTGCATGGTGGCGGCGATGAAACATTGGCCACGGCTGCATGACAGCTATATCGCACGTTCGGTGGTCAGCAGTGTGCTGCTGGTGTGGGGGGTAGTGCTGGGTTTGGATGTCGTGCAGGCGCTGGCTGGCGAAATGAGCGACGTCGGCAAGGGTGCCTACACCATCAACCATGCCATTGCCGCCACCGGGCTGACCATTCCCAGCCGTGCTTACACCTTGTTTCCCACCGCTGCGGTGATTGGGGTGTTGTTGGGGCTGGGGCAGTTGGCGGCCTCGTCCGAACTCACCGTATTGCGTGCATTGGGACTGTCGCGAAAGCGGCTGAGTGTCTCGGTGGCCTTGTCCTTGCTGCTGCTGACCGCGCTGATGGTGGTCAATGGCGAAACCTTGGCACCGTGGGGGGATGATCGCGCGCAGGCGATTCGCTCGGTGCGCCACAGTGACATGGTGGTGTCCAAATACAGTGGGCTATGGGCGCGCGAGGGTGGCATGTTTCTCAATGCGCGCACCGGTGAACAAAAGCAGCGTGGCAACGAGCGCTGGCTGGAATTGCGCGGCGTGCGCCTGTTCGAATTTGCCGAAGATGGCCGCCTGCGTTCGATTGCGAATGTGCAGATTGCCGAACACCGCGCGGGGCATTGGTTATTGCATGGTGTCGAGCGCACCCGCTTCGACACCCGCGCCGTGCAGCGCAGCAAGGTGGCGGAAGAACGCTGGGATTCACAACTGGATGAATCCGCCTTGGCCTCGGGGGTCACCAAGCCCGGCAATATGGCCAGCAGCGAGCTGAGCACCAGTATTGATTACCGCAAGCGCAATGGGCTAGATTCAGGGGATTTTGAGCGAGTGTACTGGGGGCGCTGGTTCTATCCGTTGAATGTGCTGGCTATGTGCCTAGCGGCGATGCCCTTCGCTTTCGGCTCGCTACGTAGTGGCGGCTATGGCAAGCGCGTGTTTATCGGTATTATTTTTTCGCTGAGCTTTTGGATGTTGCAAAAAATGGCAGTAGAAATTAGTCAGACGTTTAGGTTTGATTATCGGGTTGCCTATCTGATGCCGCTGATTGTTATGACCATTATCTCCGCTGTCTTTTTCAATCGGCGTAGCCGTTAGGGAAGTTCTGAGTGATTTACACTTGGTCGTCATTCCCGCCATCGCGAGGATGGTGACATTTGTTCGGATCATCCTTAGAAAAAGCGCCGGCATTATTAATGCCGACGCTGTAAGCACTTGCGATAACCCTGAGATTATGGCGCGCAACGGTTCACATAACCAGTGAAGAGAGTTACGATGAAGTCGGCTGCAGACTCTACGTAGTGAGCAATGCCGGTATCATGCGAATGATGGGAGCAATAGGTAGGGGTGGATGCAGCTAGGGCGGTAAATGGGATCGCAACCAGCAATACAGACATAGCAAGTGCTTGAAATTTCCATTTTTTCAAAATTCCCATTGTCATTTCCTTGAATTGTGAGTTAGTTGGTCGCCGCAACTATGCAGCGTGACAATCTTCACTCATTAGGGGGGGGGGT
>Ga0208825_1001043_pt1 | contig 22895 bp, 23 predicted proteins | sample AD_UKC113_MetaG_FD_184450 | JGI IMG/M metagenome (GOLD analysis project Ga0208825, IMG submission 184450) | Active sludge microbial communities of municipal wastewater-treating anaerobic digesters from Hong Kong - AD_UKC113_MetaG (SPAdes)... | ecosystem: Engineered > Bioreactor > Anaerobic >...
GCATCGACTACCCGGATGGCATGCCGCTGGCCACCCGCGAAGGTCGCCCGTTCCTGCGCATCAATGGCATCAGCGTGCAGGGCGAAGAAATCACCGACCTTGGCCCGGAATTGCCGGAACTGCGCACCCTTGGCGTGGATATCCTGCGCCTGTATCCACAAGCCGAAGGCATGGAAGCCATCGTGCAACACTTCGATGCCGCACGCCACAGCGACACCCCACCGCCCCACATCGGTGAACGCAACGGCTATTGGCATGGCGAAGCCGGCATGCGGATGACGACTTGATCGGCAAGCTGCTGGCACAGGTAATGATGGAATGATCTTGCTTCCTTCCCTTGGAGGGAGAAGAAAAGGTTAATCCACTCGGTAATGTGCGCCCAAACTTTGCTGGCGCGCAATCGCGGCCTGCAACATCATTTGTGCCAGCGTGCCTTGCCAGCCATCCATGGCTGCGCAGTCGGCAAGCGCTGCGTGCATCGCTGCGCCACTGCGCACCGGACCCATCGTCTGCATCATCAAGTCGCGCAGATGCAGCAAACTGGCGGCATCCAGTGACGGCTTGCGGCGCAGCACTTGATAGTGGCTCTCGGCTGCTTCTGCTGGCGGCATATCGCGCAACAACTGCCCCAGCCTGCGCCCGCACACCACCCCTTCCAGCAAGGAATTACTGGCCAACCGGTTGGCCCCATGCACGCCATTGCAGGCCACTTCGCCCACCGCATACAGTCCCGGCAATGAAGTGCGTCCTTCGGCATCGGTGGCCACGCCGCCCATATGGAAATGCGCGGCAGGCGTCACCGGAATGGGCTGCACCCGCGGATCGATGCCGCGCGCCATGCACGCCTGGAACACGGTGGGAAACTGCTTGGGGAAGGATGCGCCCAGCGTGTGCGCATCCAGCCATGCGCCGCCCTCTCGGCAGGCCCGCCATACGCGGCGTGCCACCACGTCACGCGGAGCCAAGTCCGCCAGCGGATGCACGCCATCCATCAGTGAATTGCCGACTTCATCCAGCAGACGTGCGCCCGCACCACGCAAGGCTTCGGTCACCAGTGGCAGGCTGTGCACGCCGGGAATGGCCAGCGCAGTAGGATGGAATTGCACAAATTCCAGATCCCGTGCGGCAGCGCCTGCCTGGATCGCCAACGCCAGCCCGCTGCCATCGGCATCGGCCGGATTGCTGGTCTGCGCAAACAACCCACCAATGCCACCGGTCGCCAAAATCACGGCCCGCCCATGCACAACGCTGCGCGTGCCATCGGCTTCGAGCAGGCACACGCCACACACACGACCATCGCGCAGCACCAGGCCATCCACATCGACATCGGCGCGGCGTTGAATGTGCGGCGCACTGCGCGCCGCCGCTACCAAGGCCTGCATCACCTTCGCGCCGGTCGCATCGCCACCGGCATGCACGATGCGCGAACGGTCGTGACCGCCTTCGCGGCCCAATTGCAGCCGACCTTCGGCATCACGATCAAACACCACGCCTTGCTGTTCCAGCCAGTGCACCGCATCGACGGCACTTTGCGTGAGGATGTCCACCATCGCCAAGTCGTTATGATGGCTGCCAGCCACGCAGGTATCGCGCGCATGGTCAGCGGGATGGTCACCCTCACCTATCGCGGCGGCGATTCCACCTTGTGCCATCGCGCTGGCCGCACCTTTGACGCCTTGCGCACGGCTCAATACCAACACCGGCGTGGGTGCTACGCCCAGCGCCGCCGATAGTCCGGCAATACCGCCACCGACGATGAGGACAGGATCGGGCGCGTTCACACCTTTTCGCCGCGACCGACGGCCAACATCCGATCCAGCGCTTTGCGTGCCCTGACGATCACATCCTCCGGCACATGGATTTCATTGCGCATGTCGCGCAGACATGCATGAATATTGGGCAAGGTGATCCGCTTCATATGCGGGCATAGATTGCACGGCTTGATGAACTCCACCTGCGGAAACTGGTTGCGCAGGTTATCGGCCATCGAGCACTCGGTGATCATCGCCACGCGTACAGGCTTTTCTTTTTCCAGCCATTTGCCCATGGCGCTGGTGGATCCCACAAAATCGGCTTCGGCCAATACTTCAGGCGAGCACTCGGGGTGCGCCACGATCTTGGCGTCGAAACGCTCACGGGTGTGGCGCGCCTCCATCGCGGTGAATTTTTCATGCACCTCGCACTGGCCGTGCCAGAGCACCAATTCGACCGGAGTTTGGGTGGCCACCCACGCACCCAGATAGCGGTCGGGCAGGAAAATGACCTGGTTGACGCCGAACTCGGCAGCCACCGCATTGACCATGTGCACGGCGTTGGCCGACGTGCAGCAGGCATCGGATTCGGCCTTCACCGCGGCGCTGGTATTGACATAGCTGACCACCGGCACGCCCGGGTGTTGCGCACGCAGCGCACGCACATCTTCGGCCGTGATCGATGATGCCAGCGAGCAGCCGGCCTGCATATCCGGAATCAGCACGGTTTTATCGGGGGCCAGAATCTTGGCGCTTTCGGCCATGAAGTGGACGCCGCACAGCACGATGATGTCGCTGTCGCACTTGGCCGCGGCCTGTGCCAACGCCAGTGAATCACCGGTGATGTCGGCAACGCCGTGGAAAATTTCAGGCGACTGGTAGCTGTGCGCCATGATCACCGCGCCGCGCTCGGCTTTCAGTGTGTTGATGGCGTCGATCCATGGCAGGTGCAGCGGCACTTCCATGCAGGGGATCAGGCGTTCAAGGGTGTCGATCAGGGCCGTGTGGCGGCTGTCATCTGGGCGTGTCTGGATGCCAGGATCGACTGTATTCATGCGGGTTTACCGGAATAGGCGTTGCGTGCCGCCTGGGCCAAGCGGGCACCCCGATTGAGGGCAATCCGCAGTCCCAGCGGGACGTGTTCCCACGGCAATCGATCCAGCAAGTTGCGCGCCGTCAGGCCTAGTTCTACATCGCCGGTCAACACCAGACGGCGCTGAAAAAATAGCGTATCGGCATCTTCCAGACGACCTGCCAATAACAACAAATCGGTGGCGGTGCCGCGTACGGTGGCTTCGGCCGGGGCATCCACCACAAGCAAACGCTCGCCCTGAAGTTCCACCACCCAGTGCAGTCCAAGATCACTGACTTCGATCCCCAGCCGACGACCGGCCATAAAGCCCAGTGCATCACCCGCTAATGGGCCGGCCAAGACCTTGGCCATGGCGCGCTCCAGCAACCGCGCTTGCAGACTGGCGGGCACGGCCTTCAACAAAGGTGCCAAGCGCTTGGGCGGTGGGAGCCATCGCAGTAAAGCGTGCGCCGGCGTGGGGATAGTGTTGGTTTGAGTCTGCATAGTGGGCGCGATCATGCCGCCAGTCGTGGCCTGCTCACCTTGATCCAAATCAGTTTCCAAGCCTTGTGCGCGACAGGCCTCGCCGATGGCCACGCCCAGCACCCCGCTGGCCACGCCCGGAGTTAGCCCCAGTGCCATACCAAAGGCTTCTGCGCGTTGACGTATGCGCAACTCGCGCTGGCGATCACGGCCCGAACTACCAGCACGATGTTTGATGCGCCCGGCGAGGCTTGTCAGCCGCGACCGCATCGCCAATAACATCACCAACCCATCATCCACGCCATCAATGGCCACGCGCACTGGCGTCAGGCCGGGAACTCGTTCGGTCATTGTGTTGCCTGCCAGAAGTCACTGTGGTGATCGTTTGATGTTGCTGAACATAGCGGTAAGCCCGTCGTTGCACCGCCACTTGTGCGGCCACTGTCGCAAGGTGAGCCAACCCCAATACAGCACCCGCAACATTGGCAGGGATCAGTCGCAATAACGCCATGACCAAGGTCAAGCCGGCAAGCAGTTGCAAGGTCAGTACCACGTACTTGTCGCGGGCAGGCACCAGCAGTTGTACCCCCGGCAGGCGTACGCCCCGGCCACAACGACGCTGTAAATCAATCCATGCCAGAAAGCCGCATATTTCCAGCTGCATGCCAGTCACCAGCATTGGCAGCCCAATTAGTAGTAGCAACGTACCGGCCAATATGCCGTCATCGGAACGCCATGACATCACCACGGCCGCAGCCAATAGCACCAGCAAGCCTGCACCCCAAAACCACGTCAGCGGTACCGCACGCAATTTTGCGGCGCGCCACTGCAACAGCAATCCGCCCAACCCGAACACACCGACCAGCATGCCGAGTGCGACCCGAAACCCGGGCAATGCAAGGTTCGCACACGCTGCCAGCAATGCCGCCAGCAGCACGCCATACAACGCTGCCTGCCAAAGAGTTTGTATGCGTATCGATGCTGGCAGCGTGCCTTGGAACATCGGTGCCACCACCCGCGACACCGCTGCCAATAAGCCCAACACCCAGCCGAATACGCCCCAACTGGCGTGCACATCGGTCCATCGAGGCAAAGCCAGCGACACCTGGCCGGCGCGCGTCAGCGTCAAGACAAACCCCAACAGTGCGGTTAGCTGCGCTGCCAGCAATGCGCAGGCAATTCCCCAGCGCAAAAATCGCTGCCCTTGGCTTGCCCATAGCCCCGGCAACAGCATGGCCAGCAGCAATGAAAATGCCAGCAACAATAGTGTGCCAGCGATCTGTGGGGGCAGCAGCAACGGCCAGCGCAGCGCCAGTACCAACAACAGAGCCCCCAGATTCAACACGCCATACAGCGTCCATGCGGCTTTGCCCCCGCCGCGTACCGGCACCTGTGCTGCCACCGGCAAAAATTGCAGCAGACTGCCGAACATCGCATTCCCCAAAAAACCCAACGTCACGGCGTGCACAACGGCAAGGCTGGTGCTGCTCCAGCGCGAGGCCAGCGCAGCATTGCCATCCCACAGCAGCAAGCCGCCAGCCACCGTGCCCCAGACCGATGCCGTCAATAAAAACCGCTGCGGGATTGCTGGTGCCGGAGCCTGCTGCATGACTAACTTGGTCATCGACGCAGCCTTATTCGGCGGAATGCAAAATAGTCACTTGCACGCCGCCATCATCACAGGGGACGCTCTCCCAATGCAGTCCGCGTGCTTGCAACATGCTCAATAACGGCGCAGGCAGCAGCGGCGTCAAAACCGCCACTGCTTGTCCGGGTGCCAAGGCGTCGGCGGCGGCCAGCGCCCGAATCAAGGGCTCGGGGGCCGGCAAATCACGCAAGTCCAAGGTTGTTATTGCGCTAGCGCATGGGTGCCGCGCCATTCCACTTGCAGCCATAATTTGGTGTTGTCCCGCGAAAAAGCATTCGCACGATAGTCCGCCACTTTGACCAACCCATTCAAGCCACCCGCTAGCGGAAATGCCAGTGAGGCATTCCATTCGTGGCCGTAATGCAGGCTGCCAACGTTGGAACGATAATCATGCCAGCTTACCGCCCACACCCATTTGCCATCGTATTTGCCACGGCCAAACTTGCCGCCTGCGCCCAAATAGCGATCCTCCAGTCCTTTGGCCGGTGTCACTGTGAATTGATCATCCCAGCCATTGAAGATATGCACGGTGGCCAGCGGTGTTTGCAACGCTGTCACACCATCACCGCCCAAGTGTTCCCAGCCTGCGCGCACCGTGGTTTTCCCATGCGTCCAGTTGGGCTCTAGCAGCCAGTAATTGTGCGAAAAATGCAGCGGGTTGCGCGCGTAATCTGTTTGCCGCGCCCACTCTGCAGCCCAACCAAAGCCCTGCCCGGTCTTATCCAGGGTGCCCACCCAGCGCAGCCCCCATGTGGCTGTCGAAGCGCTGGCAACATCGTTATCGTCATGTAGATAGCCATAACCCACCACCGACTGACTGCCGTGCTTCCACGCCAAATTGAGCAAGTGCGTATCCAAATTGCGTTCGCGCGCCAGTTTGTTCAGTGCCTTGTCACCGGCAGCACGGTGCACTTTGTCTAGCCAGAAGTAATTCAGGGTCAGGCTTGCCGATGGCTTCCATTGGGTTGCAAGCGCATCGAAGGTTTGTTCGTTTTGACGCCAGCCGACATTGCCCACCCAGCGCTGGTTGTCCAGCATGATCCGTTGCCGGCCCAAAGTGACACCGCCTTGCGTATTCTTCCAACCAATCCACGCTTGGTTGAGCTCGGCACCGGTGGGGTCCATGACCGTGGGGTATTGCGTTTTTCCATTGGCACCACTGTTGTAGTTGCCGGCACCGGCAATGCCTTCACCTTCCAGCAAGACCGTCCAGCCCGGGGCGGGCAGCAGGCGTAGCCCGGCGCGTAGGCGTGCCGTGGTGGCCTCCGCATTGCGTGAAAACCCGGCATCATCAATACTTTCGTGGCGAACGCGCAGATCCCATTCGACACTGGATTTGGGTGTGTCCGCTGCATGGGCCATGGGGATGGCAAACAAGGCAACGGCAATGGCAGAACACAAACGTGCGGGTGTGGACATATATATAGTCCTTGCTGAGAGTTGCCACCAGCCTAGGCTTGCTCTGTTTTTGCAGGTTGATGCAAATCAACTTTGGTGTGTTGCCCGCTTGCAGGTTGACCCAAGTCAAGTGCCCCTGTATCGGTCTCCATTCGCAGGTAGATTTTGATCTGAATCAACGCCGTTGCCCCCATCGCGGAACCATGCTGACACCCATCGCATACACATCACCTCAACAGGGAACACCACGATGAAACCCCTCCTCCGCTACGCCACCCTTGCCTTGGCCGTTACGGTCACGTTGGGTTTGTCTGCTTGCCGTATCGAACAACCCAACCCGGCTGCCAGTGGTGCCACCCATAGCGAGGAAACCGGTGGCTCCGCCAAAGGGGACTTCGGCCCGCCCGTTGGTGAGCCGGTGGAAGCCATTTTGACCTCGCCACCGCATGTGCCGCCGGCGACCGGGCGCAGCAAACCGGCCAAGGTCATCGTGTCGTTGGATGTGATTGAAAAAGACATGCCCATTTCCGAAGGCGTCAGCTATACCTTCTGGACCTTTGGCGGCACCGTGCCGGGCAGTTTCATCCGCGTGCGTCAGGGCGATACCGTGGAGTTCCATCTGCGCAACATGCCCGACAGCAAAATGCCACATAACATCGACCTGCACGGCGTAACCGGCCCGGGTGGTGGCGCGGCATCCAGCTTTACCGCCCCCGGCCACGTCAGCCGCTTCAGCTTCAAGGCACTCAATGCCGGGCTGTATGTGTATCACTGCGCTACCGCGCCAGTGGGGATGCACATCGCCAATGGCATGTACGGGTTGATTTTGGTGGAACCGCCGGAAGGCTTGCCGAAGGTGGATCGCGAGTTCTATGTGATGCAAGGGGATTTCTACACCTCGGGCAAATATCGTGAAAAAGGCCATCAGGCCTTCGATATGGAAAAAGCCATCGACGAGCATCCCACCTATGTGCTGTTCAACGGCATGGAAGGCTCGATGACCGGTGATAAGGCGCTCAAGGCCAAGACTGGCGAAAAAGTGCGCCTGTTCGTGGGCAATGGCGGCCCCAACCTAGTGTCCAGCTTCCACGTGATTGGCGAGATTTTCGATAAGGTCTGGTACGAAGGCGGTACCCGCTTCCAAGAAAACGTGCAGACCACGCTGATCCCCTCCGGTGGCGCTGCAATGATGGAATTCCACATGGAAGTGCCCGGCAGTTATGTGCTGGTGGATCACAGCATCTTCCGCGCGTTCAACAAGGGCGCGTTGGCCATCCTGCAGGCCGAAGGCAAGGACCGCAAAGATATTTATTCGGGCAAAGAGGTCGATGCCGTGTACTTGGGTGACCAAGCCGCTGGTACCAACCGTGCCCCGGTCGCCACCGCTGCTGCGGCATTCAAGGAGGGCAAGCTGACCAAGGAAGACCAGATCGCAGCCGGCAAGGTGTTGTTTGCCGGCACTTGCTCTACCTGCCACCAAGCCGATGGCAAGGGCATGGAGGGGGTGTTCCCGCCGCTGGCCGCTTCCAGCTTCATCAAGGCCAACCCCAAGCGCGTGCCAGAAATCATCACCCATGGTCTGGTGGGGGCGGTCACGGTAAACGGCAAGGAGTACAACTCCAATATGCCGCCCATGAGCCAGCTGACCGATGACGAAGTGGCCAATATCAGCACCTATGTCCTCAATAGTTGGGGCAACCCCGGTGGCCAGGTCAGCCGCGAAGATGCAGCCAAGGCGCGCGCCGCCAAGCCCAGCAACGCGTCCAGCGGACATTAAACCCATGCGCAAGCCGCTTGCTACCTGGTTGCTACTCGCCCTACCCCTCGCCGGCATTGCCGCCGGCGCGGTGGTATCGGGGCGCTATGCCGGGCTACCGGGCGGCGTATTCAAATCGGTATTGCGCTATGAAGATGCCAAGAACGGGGTGCGCATCAAACCTTTTGCCCTGATGCGCAAACCGGTCACCAATGGCGAGTTTTTGGCCTTCGTCAAACGTCATCCACAATGGCAGCGCGGCCGCACTCCTGCCGTGTTTGCGGAAGCCCGTTACCTATCCCATTGGGCCGGGCCGGACACCTTGGGTGCCAATGCCCTGCCCGATCGCCCGGTGGTGTGGGTCAGTTGGTTTGCTGCCGACGCCTATTGCCAATCGCTGGATGCGCGGTTGCCCACATGGAATGAATGGGAATACGCCGCGGCCGCCGACGAAACCCGTCGCGATGCCCGCAAAGACCCGGTATGGCGCGAACGTATCTTGAGCTGGTACGCGCGCTCATCGAAAGATGCGCTGCCACGGGTGGGTCTGCAATCGCCCAATGTGTATGGCGTGCAGGACCTGCATGGTTTGATTTGGGAATGGACGCAGGATGCATCTTCACTGATGGTCGATAGCGACAACCGCAACCAAGGCGACCCCGACAAGGGCAAATTTTGTGGTGCCGGTGCGTTGTCGATGGATGACCGCGAAAACTATGCGGTGATGATGCGCGTTGCCATGCTGTCCTCACTGGAAGGCCGCGACGCCACCGCGAATTTGGGCTTTCGTTGTGCCAGGAGTGCACCATGAATATTGCAATCAACACCACGATGAATACCACTAAGAACACCACGCTGCACACATGGGTTCGCACGGTTGCTGCGGGCTTGCTCATCGGATTTGCCGGTTTGGCCGGTGCGGTGCAGCCAACCACCACCGCATTGCCGGGGGATTCGGTTTATCAATTGCCGCTGCCGCTGACCGATAGTGCCGGCACCACGCGCGATTGGCGCAACTTGCGCGGCAAAGCGCGGGTGGTGTCGATGTTCTATACCCACTGCCAATACATTTGCCCCTTGATCGTGGAATCTGGCAAGGCAGTGGAGCGACAGCTGACGCCCGCACAACAAAAGCGTTTGGGTGTTGTGCTCATCAGCATGGATCCGGCGCGTGACACACCGGCGGCGCTGATGAAAGTGGTAGAGCAGCGCAAGCTGGATCCAGCACGCTGGGTGTTGGCATCCCCACGGCAAGAGGATGTCCGCGCCGTAGCAGGCGTTCTAGGGATTCGCTTCCGGCAATTGGCGGATGGTGGTTTCAACCACAGCAGCATGTTGATTTTGCTGGATGCCGATGGCCGTATCTTGGCGCGAACGGAGCAAGTGGGCAGCCAGCCCGACCCTGAATTTGTGCGCGCGGTACGTCAGGCGACGGGGGGTTGATGCGGGTTAGCGCAGCAACCATAACGCCAACGCAAACGTCAGCACCATTGCGGTGATTCCAGGCAACAGACGCAACATATATCGGCGGCCACCGCTGGCCCAGGCCAGCCCCAGCTTTACCAGTGAATTCGCTGCAAAGGCCAGCACAACCCCCGGGAGTGCACCCTCAACTGCAATGCGCCCACTCGCTACCAGTTGCGCTGCAGACGCGGCTGCGGCATGTACATCCGCTAATCCGGATAATGCCAATGTTGCGTCCAGCGCGGCATCCCCCAACCATGCTTGAATCCATGCCGACATCAGCAACACCGTCGCCACGATCAACATAAACAACAACGCCCGTCGTGGTGCCAGCGCAGCGTTTGGCGATGCTTCGACAGGTGTTGCTTGTGCTGACATCTGCACCCGCGATGCCTGCGCGGCGAGTACTGCAAATACGCCGATTACAGCACCGGCCAGGCATAACGCCGGCAGCAGCTGCGCCAATAATGATGGCGACAACACCCCGACCACGATACCCAACTGCACCACGGTGCTGACATTGGAAAGCACACCTCCACCGGCGCAGGCAGGTGCCAACGCAGGTTGTTGGCGCGCGCGCGCGCCCAATCCGGCGATCGTGGCCGAACTGGAGGCAAAGCCGCCCGCAAAACCGGCCAGCAAAAGTCCGGTACGTGCACCAAACAGCTGTTGTGCCATTTGTCCCGCGGCACCGATCACCATGACCAACACGGTCAACAGCCAAAGCTTGCGTAAGTTCAGCACTTGCCAAGGATCAACCGGGGCGTCCGGCAAGAGCGGCAGCACAGCAAGGGCCACGGCAAGTATCAGAACATCGCGCGAGGTCCAGCCCGCAAACATGCGCAACATCGTGGGCTCAACCGCCGTTGCGCCTGCGTTGCGGATGCGGATTGCCCTCGCAACCTTGGGTGAGCGCGCGTAACGCGCTGATATCAAGAATGCGCACCCGTCGCCCGTGTACCTCGATGATGCCGTCTTCATGCAGGCGGCTGAACCCACGGCTCACGGTTTCCAATACCAAGCCCAAATAACGCGCAATTTCATCGCGACTCATTGGCAACACAAAGTCATCTGCGGCCCGGCCGATGCGCCGGTAACGGTCGCTCAAGCCTTGCAAGAACATCGCGATACGCTCGCTGGCCTGACGGCGCGACAACACATCCACATGGTCTTGGTCGCGGTCCGCACTTTGCCCAATGACCCGCAACAACTGGTGCTGCAAACTGGGCACTTGCGCCGCAATTGAGGCCAGATGCGCGTATGGCAATTCACACACCCGTGCATCCCCCAGCGACACGGCTTCACACCGATGTTTGCCGCTGCCGATGGCATCCAGCCCAAACAGTTCGCCGGGCAGATGGAAGCCCAGCACGTGTTCTTCCCCGGCCTCGTTCAACACCACAGTTTTGAACACGCCCTCACTGGCCACATACACCGCGCGCAGCGGATCCCCGGCACGGAACAGGCTTTCGCCCTTGGTCAGCGGTTTACGCCGCTGCACCACCGCCTCCAGCCGCGAAATATCCTCGGCATCCACCCCCGCCGGCAGACACAGGATTTGCAATGAGCATTCCGCACATGAGCGGCGCAAGCGCGCCAGGTCCAGCGGAATAGGATCAGTCATGAGTCTGCACAATGTAGGAAGTCGCGGCTACAATTATGGGCGATTCTGCGAAAGATGTCCCTGCATTTTCCTTGCATTTACCACCACATTCCTCTCGAATTCCACTGAAATTCCGTTCGAATTCCCGTGATTGCGGATGTCGCCAAATCAAATTTGATCTAGATCAAGTCCTAAGCTAAGGGCTTGGCGTAACCTTATCGCGTTTACCTCGGAGAAACGTATGCAAGCCATTTCCGGCACATACAACGACAAAGTAGTGCATCAGTTCGCGGTTGCCACCGTGATCTGGGGCATCGTCGGCATGGCTGTCGGCGTTCTGTGTGCGGCGCAGCTGTACTGGCCGGCACTCAATTTCGACATCCCGTGGCTGACCTACAGCCGCCTACGTCCGCTGCATACCAATGGCATGATTTTCGCCTTTGGTGGCTCGGTGCTGTTTGCCACCTCGTTGTACGTGGTGCAGCGCACCTGCCATGTGCGGCTGATCTCGGACAAGCTGGCCAGTTTCGTGTTCTGGGGCTGGCAGGCAGCGATGGTCAGTGCCGTCATCACCTTGCCGCTGGGTATCACCCAAAGTAAGGAATACGCCGAATTGGAATGGCCCATCGACCTATGGATCGCCATCGTCTGGGTTGCCTATGGCTGGCTGTTCTTCGGCACTTTGGTCAAGCGTCGCACCAAGCACATCTACGTGGCCAATTGGTTCTACGGTGCTTACGTGATCGCGGTGGCGCTGCTGCACATCGTCAACAACATCGTGATGCCAGCCGGGCTGTGGAAGTCGTACTCGGTCTACAGCGGCGCGGTGGATGCGATGGCGCAGTGGTGGTACGGCCACAACGGCGTGGCCTTCCTGCTCACCGTGGGCTATCTGGCGATGATGTACTACTTCGTGCCCAAGCAGGCGCAGCGCCCGATCTACTCCTACCGCCTGTCCATCGTCCACTTCTGGGCGCTGATCTCGATCTACATGTGGGCCGGCCCGCACCATCTGCACTACACCGCCCTGCCCGACTGGGCGCAGTCGGTGGGCATGGTGTTCTCGGTGATCTTGCTGGCACCCAGCTGGGGCGGCGCGATGAACGGCATCCTCACCCTGTCCGGGGTGTGGCACAAACTGCGCACCGACCCGATCCTGAAGTTTCTGATCGTGGCGATCAGCTTCTACATGATCGCCACCTTCGAAGGCCCGCTGCTGTCGATCAAGACCGTCAACTCGCTCAGCCACTACACCGACTGGACCGTGGGCCATGTGCACGCCGGCACCCTGGGCTGGGTGGCGATGATTTCGATTGGTTCGCTGTATGCGCTGTATCCGCGCTTGCTGGGTCTGAATCAGATGTATTCGACCAAGTGGATCGATGCCCACTTCTGGATGCACACGATGGGCGTGGTGTTCTACATCGTGTCGATGTGGATCGCCGGCATCACCCAAGGCCTGATGTGGCGCGCCACCAACCCCGACGGCACGCTGACCTACAGCTTCGTGGAAGGCTTGGTGGCCACCTATCCGTACTATCTGGGTCGTTTGTTGGGTGGCGGTCTGATCCTTGCCGGTATGTGCTTGATGGCATGGCATATGTGGAAAACCTGGCAGCAGTCGGAAGGCGTGGCGACGCATCCGATCCTGACCCCCGACGCCGCCGAAGCGCGCGCCTGAGGACACGACATGGCACTTGCACACGAAAAAATCGAAAAAAACGTTGGCCTATTGGCCATCCTCGCCGCGATTGCGGTGTCCTTGGGCGGCTTGGCGGAAATCGTTCCGTTGATGTTCCAAGCCGAAGCCATCCAGCCGCTACCGGGGGTCAAACCCTACCCCGCGTTGGAGCTGGCTGGGCGTGATGTCTATATCCGCGAGGGTTGCTATAACTGCCACTCGCAAATGGTGCGCACCCTGCGCTTTGAAACCGAACGCTATGGCCACTATTCAATGGCCGGCGAGTCGGTGTATGACCGTCCTTTCCAATGGGGCAGCAAGCGCACCGGGCCGGATCTGGCGCGCGTGGGTGGGCGTTATTCCGATGACTGGCACCGCGTGCATTTGAACAACCCGCGCGATGTGGTGCCCGAATCCAACATGCCGTCCTTCCCGTGGCTGGCCAAAAACACCGTGGATGGCCCCACCATCCAATCGCATATGCGCGCATTGCAACGCTTGGGTGACCCCTACACTGATGCCGAGATCAAGGCCGCACCGGCGGCTGTGGCCGGCAAGACCGAACTGGACGCGATGGTTGCTTACCTGCAAGGCTTGGGTAAGCACGCGCCGCGAGGGGGCTGAACGACATGATTTCTGGAATCGTAACCACCGTGTTGATGCTGTTGTTTATTGGCGTTTGGATCTGGGCGTGGCAGCCACGTCTGCGCGCCGGTTTTGACGCCACCGCCCGTCTGGCCGTGGATGACGCCATGCCCGAAGGCGAAGACAACCGCAGCACCCAGCCGAGGAACAACGCATGACCACCGCATGGAACTGGTACGTCATCGCTTTGACGTTATTCAATCTGTTAGGGATCACTTGGCTACTGTGGTGGACATCCAAGCGACGTCCAGGTGACCCCAAGCCAGACGAAACCAGTCACTACTGGGATGGCGACATCACCGAGTACAACAAGCCCATGCCACGCTGGTGGATCAACGGCTTTTATATCGCCATCGTGTTTGCGTTCGGCTACCTGTTCTGGTATGGCGGCTTTGGCACCTACCAAGGCTTTGGACATTGGAGCTCGAAGGGTGAGCACGACCAGGAAGCGGCCATTGCCAACGCCCAACTGGAAAAGACCTTCGCCCCCTACAAGGGTCAGGCGATCGATGTGCTGGCGCAAAACCCGCAGGCGCTGAAGTTGGGTAAGTCGATCTTCGCCAACACCTGCTCCACCTGCCACGGTTCCTCTGCCAAGGGTGCGGTGGGTTATCCCAATCTGACCGATCAAATCTGGCATTGGGGCGGTAGTCCGGAGCAGATTTTGCACACCGTGCTCAATGGTCGTGAAGGCGTGATGCCCGCGTGGGGCAAGACGTTGCAGGGTATGGGCGGCCCGGACGCCGTGGATTACGTGATTGCCTACGTGCATCAACTGGGCGACAAAGACGCCGGCAACCGTAACGACTATGCTGCGGCTCGCGGCAAGACCCTGTACGAAGGGATTTGCGTAGCCTGCCACGGCAAAGACGGCAAAGGTGACCCCAAGGTGGGTGCCCCCGACTTGACCGACAGCTATTGGATGTATGGCGATAGTCGTGAATCGCTACGCGAAACCATCAGCAACGGGCGTCACGGGGTGATGCCTGCTTGGGGTACAGTATTAGGCGATACTCGTTCGCGTCTGGTGGCCGCTTATGTCTGGTCGCTGTCGCACTCGCCCAAAACAGGCAATCCCAACGCGCAATGACCGACTTCACCACTCCCGGCTTTGACCACCCGCCGCGCCCAATGGCGCAGCGGGTTGGGGCGATCCTCTGGCCTAGTTTTTTTGCCGCAGGGGTGGCGACGATGGTGTTTTTTGCCTTTATCGACCCGTTGGAGTTGCGCGATTTGACCTTCCCACACCTGCAGATCACACGCGGTTTGGGTTACACCATCGGCTTCTTCACTTTCTGGCTGGCGACGGCGTCGTCCAGCCTTTTCACCTGGATCCTGCTGCGGCCCTCCAGCCGCTTCAATGGACCCAAAACCAGGTAGCAGTGCCGTGAGCAAACGCATCGACATCGATCTGCTGGATCAATCCGGTGGGATGGGCGGTGATTCCGTCTATGTGAGCGAACGCAAGGTCTATCCGCGTGATGTTGCCGGGCGCTTCGACCGCCTGCGCAAGCTGGCCGTGTTCTGGCTGCTGGGCATGTATTACGTGTTCCCGTGGCTGAGCTGGGATGGCCGTCAGGCGGTATTGTTTGACCTGCCCGCGCGCAAATTCCATGTGTGGGGGCTGACCTTCTGGCCGCAGGATTTCAGCTTGCTGGCCATGTTGTTGATGATCCTTGCGTTCACCTTGTTCTTCACCACCGCATTGGCTGGCCGCCTGTGGTGTGGCTATGCCTGCCCACAAACGGTGTGGACCGAATGCTTCTTGTGGATGGAACGCTGGACCGAAGGCGACCGCAGCAAGCGCATGAAGCTGGATGCCGGCCCGTGGAACCGCGAAAAATTTTTGCGCAAAGGCAGCAAGCACATCCTGTGGCTGGTGTTTGCGCTGTGGACGGGGTTCACCTTTGTGGGCTTTTTTACTCCAATCCATAGTCTGGCCGCACGCCTGCCAAGCTTGGATTGGAACGGCTGGGAAACCTTCTGGGTGCTGTTCTATTCGCTGGCCACCTGGGGCAATGCCGGCATCCTGCGTGAGCAAGTATGCAAATACATGTGTCCGTATGCGCGCTTCCAAAGCGCGATGTTCGACCGCGACACCCTCATCATCGCCTATGACCCGCTGCGCGGCGAGCCGCGTGGCCCACGCAAGAAAGGCCTGGCCAGCGTGCTGCAACGTGCGCGTGGCCTGCTGGATGTGCGCACCGCTTACGACTATGTGTTCCGCGCCAGCCAACACCCCAGCGCCGCGCAGGCGCGCCTGCAGGCGGCCGGCACCATCACCTTCGAAACCAATGCCGAAGCTGAGCCGCTGCCAAAATTTGAAACCGAACAACTCGGCGACTGCATCGACTGCACCATGTGCGTGCAGGTGTGCCCGGTTGGTATTGATATCCGCAACGGCCTGCAATACGAGTGCATCGCCTGTGGTGCCTGCATCGACGCCTGCGACGACGTCATGGACAAGATGGGCATGCCGCATGGCTTGATTCGCTACACCACCCAGCACGCGTTGGATGGGCAAACCGTGCATGTCGTGCGCCCGCGCATCATCGTATATAGCTTGCTATTGACCGCATTGGTAAGTGGCTGGGTGTGGGGCGTGCTGCATCGCAGCCCGCTGATCGCCGACGTGCTGCGCGACCGCAATGCGCTGTACCAGCAGCAAGGCGAGCACATCGCCAATGGCTACACTTTGAAGCTGGTCAACAAAACCGATGCCGCCCGCGTCTATCGCGTGCATATCGAAGCCAAGAACACCCCCCAATTGGTGCTCAAAGGCAGCCCACTGGATGTGCGCGTGCCTGCCGGTGAAGTGCTGTCACAAGCAGTCGAAGTGGCCAGTGACAGCCCCGTCAAAGGCCGTCACGACCTGATCTTTGTGATTGAAGCCCGCGACGGCAGCGCCAAGGCACGGGTGGACAGCACATTCTTCGGGCCGATCTGAACCATTCTGCCCGGGTTGACTCTAATTGGCGCTCAGCACGACCGCGCTGACCACATACAAGGATATTGAGATGCAACCGAAGTCCTCCCCTTGGCGGCAGCCCATCGTCTGGTTGATGGTGCTTTTGGTCGGTGCCGTGGTGATTGGCAGTGTGGTGATGTATGTCGTCGCCAATGCCGATGGCCCGATGGATGTGGTGCCAGACAAGGTGCAGCGCACCGGCCAAGCACAGCAAGCCGACTTAAGCCCGGATGCCCGCGCCGCACAAGACAAATTGGGTGCCATTGCGCGCTATGACGAGGAGCATGGGTTTTTGGAAGTACTGCCGGTGAGTGGCAATTTCGACCACAGTGCAGCGCTGCAATTGAAGCTGCACCACCCCACCCGCGAATCCGAAGACCAAGTGTTCCAACTGGCCCCGCACGAAGCCGGCTGGCGCATCGACGCCAAGCCCGCCCTCGATCACGATTGGCTACTGCAATTGCAACCTGCCAGCGGTGAGGCATGGCGCTTGCGCGGGCGCATGCCCAAAGGCCAGCTGGCCGCGCAATTGCGCCCAGCGGTGGGCGATGCCACCCCCGCCGACGCAGTGGAGCCCTAGCCTGCCGTGAATGCAGAAACCGTCTGCCACCACTGCGGCGAACCCCTGCCGCAGGCACCGGTGCAGGCCGAATTTGCGGGCAGCGTGCACGCCTATTGCTGCGATGGCTGCGCCGCCGCCGCGCATTGGATCAGCGCCGCCCATTTGGGTGACTACTACCGCCTGCGCAATGCCCCCGCCGGACGTGTGGACACCGACGCCCCGGCGCTGACGGTCTGGGACCGCGAAGAACTGCTGGCCAGCCACGCCCATGACGTGGACGGTGGGCGCGAAATCACCGTGCTCACCGACGGCATGCGCTGCGCTGCTTGCGCATGGTTGATCGACCGCGCGCTCACCCGCGAAGCGGGGGTGCTAGATACCAGCGCCAATGCCATCACCGGGCGCATCCGTATCGCTTGGGATCCGGCGCAAACACCGCTCTCCAAACCATTGGCGCGGCTGGCGGCGCTGGGATATCGGCCTTACCTTGCCACCGGTGAAGCGCGCGAGGCCGCACGCCGCCGCGAACGCAACCGCGACCTGCTGCGGATTGGGCTGGCCGGCATCGGCGCAATGCAGGCGATGATGTTTGCCGAAGCGCTGTATCTGGACACCCGTGGGCAAATGCCGCTGCCCACCCGCGACTTCTTCCGCTGGATCACCTTCATGGTGGCCACCCCGGTGGTGTTCTGGGCCGGTTGGCCGTTCATCACCGGCGCATGGCATGAGCTACGCAACCGCCGGCTGGGTATGGATGTCCTGATTGCCGGTTCCACCTTGCTGGCATGGGCCGCCAGCACCTGGGAAACCCTGCAAGGCGGCATCCACGTCTGGTATGACGCGGCGGTGATGTTTGTGTTCTTGCTGCTGGTTGCCCGCCAGTTGGAACACCGCGCACGCAGCATTGCCAGCGCCCAGGTAGATGCGCTGGCCCGCGCACGCCCTGCCTTTGCCACCCGTGAAGGGGCCGATGGCAGCCGTGAATCGGTGCCCATCGACACCTTGGCCGTGGACGACGTGGTGCGCGTGGCGGTGGGTGAGCCGGTTCCCGCCGATGGCATCCTGCTCGATGGCGATGCCTATTTCGAAGAGTCCCTACTCACCGGCGAAGCCGCCGCCGTCCATAAATCCGCCGGCGCTGCGGTGTATGCCGGCACCGCCTGCCGCGAACACGCCGCGCGCATTCGCATCACCCACGTCGGTACCGGCACCCGCTTGGCCGAGCTGGTGCGGCTGGTGGAAACTGCACAAGCGCATCGCCCGGCCTTGGCACAAGGGGCCGAGCGCATCGCCGCGTGGTTCGTCGCGGGGCTGTTGCTGGCCGCCATCGGCGTGTATGCGTGGTGGCGCGTGCATGAACCGGCGCGCGCGTTTGAAGTGATGTTGTCGTTGCTGGTGATCAGCTGCCCCTGCGCACTGTCGTTAGCGGTGCCGGCAGCACTCGCCGCAGCGCATGGTGCACTGGCCAAGCTGGGCGTGCTTTCGGTGCGGCCAGATGGGCTGGACCGGCTGGCGCGGGTCACCGATGTGGTGTTCGACAAAACCGGCACCCTCAGCGATGGCAAACCCCTGCTGCACACGGTCGATCAATGCATCGACCTGGATGCCGAGCACGCATTGCGTATTGCTGCCGCGCTGGAGCGCGATAGCAGCCACCCGCTGGCCAGTGCATTTGCGCAAGTCGCCGATGTTCCTGCCGCCACTGGCGTGCGCGCCATTGCCGGACACGGTGTGGAAGGCAATATCGACGGCCAAACGTGGCGCATCGGCACCGCGGCCTTCGCTTTCGAAGGGGAAGACGACGGCGCGGTATGGCTGGCCAATCATGCCGGCGCCCGCGCCCGCTTTCGCTTCATCGAACAACACCGCGCAGACGCCAACGCCGCGCTGCAAGCCCTGCGTGCGCAAGGCATCGCCCTGCACTTGGCCAGCGGCGATGCGCCGGCAGCGGTGCAGCGGTTTGCACAGTCGTTGCAGATTGACGATGTGCACGCGCGGCAAACGCCCGAGGCCAAACTGGCGCTGGTGCGCAACCTGCAACAACACGGCCGCGTGGTGGCGATGGTCGGCGACGGCCTGAACGATGCGCCGGTGTTGGCCGGGGCGGATGTCTCGCTGGCGATTGGCGATGGTGCTGCGCTGGCGCAACGTGCGGCCGATCTGGTGCTGGCGGGCAGTGCCTTGCGCACGCTGCCCACCACCTTGGCGATTGCCCGTCGTACCCGCCGTATCATTCGGCAAAATTTGGCCTGGGCACTGGGCTATAACCTGTTGGCCATCCCTTTGGCGGCCAACGGCAACGTCACCCCGTGGCTGGCAGCACTGGGGATGGCCCTGTCCTCGTTGGCAGTCACCGCCAATGCCCTGCGTTTGACCCACATCCCCCGCTGATGGCGCATCGATGAATATCCTGCTGTTCTTGATCCCCATTAGCTTGATCATGATCGGTGCCGCCGCGCTGCTGTTTGCGTGGGCAGTCAAGCACGGGCAATTTGAAGACCTAGACACCCCCGCGCTGGACATCCTGCGCGAAGACCCGCCGCCGCTGCCGCACGTAGCCAGCGCCGACAACGCCGCATCGCTGCCACCCGCAGCAGACCACGATGCCGATTGACCTACTGGTGCTGGGTGCGGCGCTGCTCACCGGCTTGTTGGGTGGCGCGCATTGCGTGGCCATGTGTGGCGGCATTGCGACCGGGTTTTCCACCCACTCGCGCGGTGGGTGGGCGGCGATGCAACCCAATCTGGGCCGCGTGCTGGGCTATATGTTGGCCGGTGCGATCGTGGGCGGCTTGGGCGGCGGCCTGCTCAGTCTGGCCCGTTTGCCGTGGCTGCCCGTCGTGATGCGCGCCGCCGTTGGCGTGGTGCTGGTGCTGGCTGGCCTGCGCATGTTGGACCGCAAAGGCTGCATCCCGCGCTTCTTCGGCGGCCCCGGCAACCGGCTCTGGCAGGCCTTGCGGCCACTGCAACAGCGGCTACTCCCGGCCAATACCGCCAGCAAACGGATTGCCCTGGGCATGTTGTGGGGCTGGATGCCCTGCGGGCTGTCCACCACCTTGCTGGCTGCCGCGTGGTTGTCTGCCAGCCCTGTCCACGGGGCACTGACCATGGCCGCCTTCGGCGTGGGTACGCTGCCGGTGATGGTGGCATTGACTTGGGCTGGGCAACGCATCGGTCACCGCTTGCAACATGGGTCATTGCGCATCGGTGCCGGCGTATTGGTGATCGCTGCCGGTCTGCTGACCTTGGTTGCGCCATGGCTGGTACAGCTTCCCGCCATGCACGGTGTATTGCAGGCCTTGGGTTGTCGCAGCTTGCCGGGCTGACTCACAGGATGCGGCGTCACCGGCGGTCTGACGTCCATCTGCAACGCAATACCCTACAATCCAAACGACCGCCGTGGCGCGACGCATTGGTTGAGGAATAGGCATGCCGGGACTGCGGAATTGGTGGAAACGCGACATCGTCAACGCGCAACAAGCCGAAGCGGCGCTGGCGGCACTGCAACAACAATTGGCAGTGGCGCAAGCGATTGAAAGCGAGCGCCAGCGCATCTATGACGATCTCCACGACGACGTGGGCAGCCGCTTATTGACCCTCTTGCATCGCGTCCCTGCCAGCGAGCAGCCGCTGGTGCGCGAAATTCTGCAAGACCTGCGCGCCATTCTCAGCCGCGAACGCAGTGTGGAAGGCAGCCTTCTGGAAGTGTTGGCGCAATTGCGCGATGAAACCGAACAACGTCTGCAAGCGCGTTCGATCCCCCTGACTTGGCACCAGCGCGACCCCCTGCCCGACCCGCCGCTGGACCGCGCGCAAACCATGCACCTGTTCCGCATCGGCCGTGAGTCGGTCACCAATGCCCTGCGCCATGCCGACGCCGAACACCTGCGGATTGTGATTGGCCTATCCGGCACGTCATTGGTGTTTGAGGTCACCGATGATGGCCACTTCGACCCCGCCCGCATTGGCGATGGGCGCGGCACCCGCAGCATGCGCACCCGCGCCGGTGAACTGCAAGGCAATATCGACTGGCAACAAGGCACCTTGGGCGGCACCAAGGTGCGTCTGAGTTTCCCGCTGCCCCCCACAGCCACGGGATGCCCCAACGCCAGCCCAGACCGCACCATCCCAACATGAGCGCCGTCCCCACCCACGCCTTGCTGCTGGAAGACCTGCCGGATGTGGCAGGCTGGCTCAGCAATTTGTTGCAGCAGCAATTTCCGGGGATCCACGTCACCCACGCAGCCACCCTTGCGGCGGGCAAGCGTGCCTTGCAGGACGCGCCGCCTGCGCAATTGGCCTTGGTGGATTTGGGTTTGCCCGATGGCGATGGCACCACCCTGATTGCCCCCATCGCACAGCACTGGCCAGACTGCACGATTGTGGTGACCACCTTATTTGGCGACGATGCCCATGTGTTCCCGGCGCTGCGCGCAGGCGCGCACGGCTATCTGTTGAAAGACCAACCCGAAGCGCGTCTGGCCGCCGCATTGGAGGGCATATTGCGCGGCGAGCCGCCGCTGTCACCCGCGATTGCGCAACGACTGCTGCGGGCGTTTCAACCAGTCACCCCCGAAGCCACGGTAGGCGCTGAATCACTCACCCCGCGTGAACGCGATGTGCTGATCTTGGTCAGCAAAGGCTGCCGGCTGCCGGAACTGGCCGATAAGCTACAAATCAGCCGGCACACGGTGTCCGATCACCTGAAAAGTATTTATCGCAAACTCAATATCAACAGCCGCGCCGAAGCCACACTGGAAGCCGCGCGGCTGGGTTTGGTGCGGCTCTGAAAACGCAACGGGTGCCCATCGGCACCCGTGCGTGTATGGCTAATGCCTGTATTCCAAATGCGCTGCTAGGCTCAGCTCTTGCACTTGATGAACTTGCCCTTGGCATCGCGGCAGGGTTCTTTCTTCTTGGCCGCAGCGGGGCCATCGCACTTGGTGAACTTGCCCTTGGCATCGTGGCAGCGTTCTTTCTTGGCGGCCTCGGGTGCCGCAGCGGCGGCGGGTTTGGCGTCCATTGCAGCCGCCGCAGGTGCGGCGGGTGCTGCGGGCTTGGCCGCTGAAGCGGCCGGCGCGGCAGATGCAGTCTTGGCAGACGGGGCTGTCTTGGCAGCATGCGCTGCGGGTGCTGCCTTGGCCGCAGCAGCAGGCTTGCTGGCGGGAGCGGGTGCAGCCGATTGCGCTGCAAACGACTGCCCTGCAGCCAGCATGAACGCGGCCAAGGTGATTGCTTGAATCATCTGTTTCATTGCCGAACTCCCGTGTTGGGTGGTGGTGGATGACGTGTTGCTTGTTGGCACAAGGTACGGCTTGCATGCTGCACCAAACCGGTTCACTGCAAGCTCTCCGCAGGATGACGAATCGTTAATCCAACATCTACCCGCGCGCAGCGCTGCGCTTACGCCAGCAGATGCGCAATTCCACGCAAGGCGGTGGCCACAGTTTGCCGGCGCACGGCATCGCGGTCGCCTTCGAAATGAAATACCTCCGCGCGGGCGTAGCCGCCACGGCGCTTCCAGCCTATCCACACCGTGCCCACCGGTTTATCGTCACTGCCACCGCTGGGGCCGGCAATGCCGGTCACCGCCACCGCGATGCTGGCACCGGAGTGCACCAGTGCGCCGGACACCATTTCCACCACACATTCTCGGCTGACTGCGCCATGCTGTTCCAGCGTTTGTGGGCGCACACCCAGTAAGGCCTGCTTGGCCTCGTAACTGTAGGCGGCCATGCCGCAATCAAACCACGCCGACGACCCGGCCACATCGGTCATGCATTTGGCAATCCAGCCGCCAGTGCAACTTTCCGCAGTGACCAGCATATGCCTGCCCGCAAGCAAAAGCTGGCCGGTGGCGGTGG
>Ga0208825_1001046_pt1 | contig 22874 bp, 22 predicted proteins | sample AD_UKC113_MetaG_FD_184450 | JGI IMG/M metagenome (GOLD analysis project Ga0208825, IMG submission 184450) | Active sludge microbial communities of municipal wastewater-treating anaerobic digesters from Hong Kong - AD_UKC113_MetaG (SPAdes)... | ecosystem: Engineered > Bioreactor > Anaerobic >...
GAGGGTATAGTTAAAATTAAAGAATTTGCTACGAATATTATAAAACCGTCAAGAGGTTCAGGTTTTTCCTATATTTTTGCAAACACAGTATGTAAAGTGGGAATTGATACATGCAGGTTCATACATCCATTAGTCTATTTTGGTTGATAGCTTAAGGGGTAGAGATCGATCATTTGTGATCCTGCATGATATTGATCATTGGTGCAACACCCTCTATTAGTCACCAAAATACAATTTGGTCTTATTTTCATGAAATGAAAATCGGAGACACTATTATCGCATCTACTGGAAAAAGTAGAATATATGGCATTGGAACAATAAAATCGAATGTCTTATTTCAAGATTCTGAAGATTGTCCTGTGATTAGAGAAGTGCATTGGGAATATGATGATCTAAATATTCCGATCCCTTCAGAAGTAAGTGGTAATTTTCTTAGTGCGTTAAATAAACTATCATTAGATGATTACTCAAAAATTATTACATCTATTGAGAGCGGTTTTTCTACTAATCTAGATTCAATAATTCAGTTATTAGAGAGAAAGGGACAGATTATACTTTATGGGCCTCCTGGAACTGGAAAAACTTATTCGGTTCAATCATTAATTAAAAAAACAGCATCAACACCCTATATATCAACTACAAAGGATTATGGAAATATCCAATTCTTTTGGCTAATTACCTATAAAGACAAATATGACGATATTTCTACGATAAATTCTAAATCAATTTACACCTATCAATGGAAATCAAATTATAATTATTCCAAATATTTCTACATGATTAATGAGGGAGACTATTTTGCAATTTACCTTTGGGATGAGAATAAAATTATTGGATATGCAAAATGTATCAAAAAAGATGAAGAATCTTTTCAATATCAATTTATCACCTTACTTGATGGACCGAAATATGGAATACTTAAGTCAGATCCTGAATTTAGCAAAGGAAAGATAATCCGCACCAAAGGGAATGCACGCATCACCATATTAGAGAATGAAGAATTTGAAAGACTCATTTTCCTTTCTGGAATAAAATATGAAGAATTAGGAATCAAGATAACTGGAAATGAAATTATTCAATATCCTTCAGAGTTCATTACATTTCATCAATCATTCTCCTATGAAGAATTTATTGAAGGCTTACGACCCATAACCGATGCTGATGGCCGGATCAGTTATTCGGTGAAAGAAGGAATATTCAAGGAGTTATGTAGAACTGCATACAACACCTTACTTACGCTTGCAAACATTGATAAAAGGTGGAATGAAGATCAGGACGTTCCAAATCTGACTGATGAAGAGACTCAATATGCACTTTCTCTCGCACCAAAGGTCCCATTTTACCTTGTTATCGATGAGATTAACCGGGGAGATATCTCCAGAATCTTTGGCGAACTCATCACATTGCTTGAAAAAGATAAACGCTTACTTGCCCCACATGAGATCACGACAAAACTTCCCTCATCCCGGACGAGATTTGGAATCCCCCCTAACCTTTTCCTGATCGGAACGATGAATACCGCTGACAAATCTATTGCCCTCATTGACATCGCATTACGGAGAAGATTCGGATTTATTGAAATGATGCCGGATTATGATCTCCTCTATCGGACCTTATCCAGCGATGATGAAAGTCTTCTTGAAGTATATTCCATCGCAATTGCACTCCTTCGAACAATCAATCAAAGGATTCTTGAAGAGCATGATAGAGAGCACCAGATAGGGCATAGTTTTCTCTTAAAACTCAAAGATGCCAGGACAAGGGACCAGGCAATCGCAGAATTGTCCATGATCTGGTATCATGAAATCATCCCCCTTCTCCATGAGTATTTTTACGATGCCCCAAGGAAATTGTTCAAGGTTGTGGGACCTGAGTTTATGAAATCAGATCCAAAATGCATTCACTTTTACCCGGAAAAAGAAGGGGAATCCTTCCTGTTTGCATGTAAATCTATCTCAAAGGGTTATGATCTGAATGGAATATCCTCCACTGACGCTCTTTGAATGGGTAAAATATCCGGTCACGATTGGATCGCACCCAAAGATTACTGATGGAGTTCTAACTCTTCCCCAGAAATTTTTTGATATTCTGGAAGAATGTGATCCTAAGCAGCAAATATTTGCAAGAACGACAAAAACGCTTACCCCCATCAATATGGTAGGAGTAATTCGGATTGGTGGTGTAACTATCCAGATTTTACCAAAGTTATTTCGTGACCATCTGAATGAGCATAAAGGAATCATATCACGAAACCTTGCAGTAATGCTCGGTTATACCAATCTCAAACCTATATCAATCGATCTAGCATCCTTGGATCAGGAAGATCTGGATATGCTGGAATTATTCCTCAAGATTTTTGCAAAGCAACTTCACCATCTTCTCTTTCGGTGTCAACACCGGCAATATCTGAACAGGGATGAACATCTGAAGTTTATTAAGGGTCGAATTCAGGTCAATAAATATTGGAATCCCGCACAGTTGGAGAGAATTCCCTGCACTTTTAAAGAACTGACACAGGATACTCTTCTCAACAGGATCTTTAAGTTTTGCGCCACTCTGATGTCCCGGCACACACAAAATGAGGAGACGAAGGAGCATCTAAAGGGAATTTTACAGATCCTGGAACCAGTTACGTATACTCATGTTACCTCATCAGAAACCAGATTCGTCATTCTTGACCGGTTGACAGAACAGTTTGCCCCTTTTCTCCGGTTTTGTGAGATTTATCTCAGGCATAGCACCATTACCTTACAGGCATCACAGGTTGAGATCTTCTCTCTTCTTATCCCAATGGAAAGAGTCTTTGAACAATTCATTTCAGGAGTTTTATCAGAACAGTCACACATTCTTCCTGAAGGAACAACTGTTTATTCACAATACCCAGGGGGACATCTCGCTCAAACCCTTGACGGAAGAGGTATTTTTGAATTGAGGCCTGATATCTTTATTGATCATCCTCGCATTCCAGTCATCATTGACACGAAATATAAAATGCCCAAAAAATCATCTTCAAATTCTGGTGTGAAACAATCCGACATATACCAGATGTTTGGATATGGAGCGAAAAAGAATGTTCCGGCCCTGATGCTCCTCTACCCGGATATTGGAGAGAAAATTGATATTGACTTGGAATTTTCGTATGAGAATTGCCGGTTATCTGCATTATTGATACGATCGATTACATTGACTTATGATCTCGCTGACCCGGTGCAATGGGAGCTGTGGATAGAGGATCTGAGAGGAATTATGCATGATATGTATGAGAGAGCTTCCCACTATGCACGAGTGGATACATCAATTCAGGTTCAGATCTATGATGACATGAAATCCTATTGACCACGATTAACCTAAAAAATATTTTAAACTTTTTTTACTTTTTTTCCGCTATCATCTCAATCTCTATCAGTGCCCCTTTCGGCAGACTTGCTACCCCGACCGTCGATCGTGATGGGGTTGCATTTCCCATATAGCCTGAATATATCTCATTCACCGTCGGAAAGTCAGAGATATTCGTCAGGTAGATATGAGTATTGACAACATCATCAAACTCCAGCCCTGATACAGCAAGAATTGCCCGGAGGTTTTTCATAACCTGGTGAGTCTGATCCTCTATTGTATCCGCAAGAACTCCGGTCTGTGGATCAATCCCGATCTGACCTGATGTGTATTCATAATCATTCACGGCAACCCCCTGACTATACGGCCCGATTGGTTTTGGAGCCTGATCGGTGTAGATAGTCTCCTTATGTAGCATATTGATCAGTACCATAATCAGACTCATAAGAACCATTCCAAGGATAATACATGCAATTGCGAGCAGGAAAGTATTTTTATCGTTTTTCAAATCCATAAAGAATGTCATATTTCTTTCATAATATACATACTCTGTCACTCAAGAACCATGCAGAAATGATGTGAGTATCATCATATCAGAAAATTCATAATGAATAATGATTTATCTACCGGACTGAAGGTTTTCAGTTCATCAGGATTGGAGAAGGGAGTACCATAGAAAAGACTATCTGGATGCATCACGGGATCAACACTATGATTGATTGTTTCATTGCCATAATTGTGTATACGAACCAATCAACCAAACAAGGGGAATAAAGGTAATTCCATGAATTATCAGGATAAATCCGGTATTGACGGGATCAAGACAGACCATCTCCTGTAGAAAGATCCGGTAAAACACAGCACCCCGGTATACCGAAAGCAGCACAATGATAATGCTTAACAGATGGAGAATACCCGGAACCCTGTACCACCCAGTGGTCAAAAATGGATTCTTTGAATGTTTCTGGTGATACCACAGGAGCATTGAAGTAAGAATTCCCAAAAGCCAGGAAAGAAAGACGAGAGGCGAAAGATTGAATTTGAAGACCTCAACCAAAGAATACATGAAAAGGAGACAGATTAAAATGAGAAGAACTACCCCTCAAAAAAAACCATCAACCTAACTGGTATTCAGGAGATGGGGCATAATTTCTGATGTTGCATAGACGAACTGAACCTCAGGCTGCATAAACGTCAGACTCACAACACTAACGAAAAAAAGACATATCCAAATACTAGAGAGATAAGGATAAGGAAACAGATCAGAGGAAGATACCTGATCCTCATTTCAAGTATAGCCCTAATCCATATTTACCAGTACTCTCATCTGAAGTATCGTCGCGTAACATACAAAATATCCAAAAAATTCATGAACCAACGATATTATGTCACAAAAGCAAATATTTTATTGATTGAGAACTGACACTCTGATTTAAAAAGAAGGCTAAATTAAGATAGGCCGAGGCCGTTTGATAGCCAGTCTATCTCTTCACTCACCTTTCTCAGCTGATTTGGATACGTTGTCATATGATGAGGCTGATCCTTGAAGAGAATCATCCGTACATCCGCTTTACTTGCCATCTTATATGCCCGGTACGTGGACAGAGCACTTGCCGGAGCAACAGCATTATCCTCTGTTCCCTGAAGCATAAGAAGAGGAGTCTGTACATGCTCTGCTTTATACACCCCCATGATCGGAATATAATATTCAGGATTCTCAAAGGGCGTATATTCATGATACATCAGGTTCATCACAATACCATTGGTATTTGAGACCTGTGAGTTCTCATCTGCATATCCGGCACCAGCAACCGCTACCTTGAGCGATGGATCCTGGGTAATCCAATAGAGAGTGAGAATTCCTCCATTTGACCATCCGGTCACACCAACCCGGTTCTTATCAATAATCCCCTGTTCTGAGAGATATTCAATACCCTTCATGAAATCTTCTATCGGGTAATCGTGGATATGACCGCCCTCAATGGACTGTGCAAACTCAAAGCCCCAGTTACTGCTTCCATGATAATTCGTAGATAGGGTAATTGCTCCCCGGTCGGTGATCAGATGGTACGGAAACTCCCAGGTATCACGCCAACTGTCAAAATCAGTATAAGTCGGTCCGCCATGGATTACAAAGACGAGCGGATACGGTGTTCCTGGTGTGTAACCCGGAGGGAACCGGAGAATACCCTGAACCGTATCACCCCTTGCACCGGTCCATTCAATAACCTCCGAGGTCCCGAGTGGTTTCTTCAGAAGTTCTTCATTCAGGCTTGTCAGTCTTTTCAGATTCCGTATCTCCCCTGAGATAACATCCGCTGCATAGATCTGTGGCGGCACTGATGCTGAATTAAAATTATAGAAGATCCGTGAACCATCTCTGCTTGATTCCAGGGCAAAGATGTTCCCCTGATGCTCACCGGAAAGCAGGGTCTTTGTCCAGCCCGTATCGTTCTTATCATACCGTCCCAACTGTGGATTTGTTCCGTCAGCGAGAAGGACATACACACCTCCGTCAAAAGGTCTCATCTCTACATCATCATTGAAGAGATCTTTGTGCATTTTTTTCTCCCATTGGAGAGGGATCTCTTCCAATATCCGGGTTGCAGGAGTATATACCACGATATCACTCGCATACGAAACAGGATATCGAAGGCCGCCATTCAGATTTCGTCCGATATAGACCATTGAACTATCCGGAGACCAAGCAAACTCATTCTCATCCTGGTATCCCTCAATACGGGTCATGACCTCATCTTCAGTCCCGGTCGTCGTGTCAAGCACATAATAGGAAAATGATGGTTTCTCTGTCCAGACTTCAGGATAGATGGACGATTTATATGCAATATACCTCCCGTCAGGAGACGGATGATATGCGTAGATAATATCAGTATTGGATGTCAGCTCTGTTACTGCTCCGCTCCTGATGTCATAGGACTTCAAAATCACCGGGTCAGGGATCTCATCCATGATGATGACATCACCAGGCCGGGTATCCTCCGGAGTATCAGGAGAAGCTCCTGCATATACCAGAGAATGATCTCCGAGCCATGCAAAACCGGAGAGGAGCTCATCAGATACCTTTTGTTTCTTCTCCCGCTGCATCGTGGAGAGATCAAGGAGAGTCAATATCTCTTTCCCGCCATTCCGGGGCATTGATGCGTAGGCAAGAAGCGGTCTCAATGAAGATAATGCCCATACCGTAACCGATTCATCAGGACCGGTAAGGGTGACCACTTTTCCGGTTGATGTATTCACCATCATCAGGGTCCCGTTATCAGCCGGGGGTGTAAGATCATCTCCGGTTATGAGCATGAACACAATATTTTCTTCATCAGATGTGAGTGCAAAATGACGAAGAGAATCCATCTTCAGGATGTCATCATATTCCAGATTTCCAAAAGGCTCAGCTGAAACAACCGGGAATACCACCGTCCCACAACCAATTATTACCATCAGGATAAAAATTACGTTCAGTCTTGACATGCCATAACCTCAGTTTCACGATAATACGACACCTCACCCTACCCTCTTGTTGAGTGATAAATTACTACTCCATCAGGGTATCATTTATAAGTATCGGGGGGAGAGGTATCTCATATTTGAAGACCTCATCACCATATAAGGTTCAATCGTCAGATGTCCTGCCTGAAAAAGAAGACTTTCAGTCCGAATCCGCTCGGGTTAAAAGGATCGGATGAGGTCATCCCCTGCAACCAGGCCATCGTATTCAGACGGAAGGCGTAAAATTTTATGCCAAGGTGTCTAGAAAAAGACTTTTCCCAACCGGCGGGGGCGTGATAAAAAGTAATATTTTCCTGAAGAAAAGAGAACTGCCAGAAATGGAGTTGTATCAACATATGCATAGCCACCAGCACGTATTTCGGAGAAAGACTGGATACCGATCGGAAGTTTATGGAATACCATGCACATTATGGATAATAGAGAAAGTATGAGAATATATCAGTTTGCAATGGAGAACCAAAGCAAACTCCACCATAGATGCACATACACCATTCACAGAACTGTGGCATTACCCATCAGGAGCCAGAACTAGTACTCACAAGTAAAAGGGTACTGGTCAGTATCCTGATACCAAAGTCCCTATCCGGTCAACAAACCGCTGATATTCTCCTAGACTTCCTGAACTCAATGCCTGCTGTGCCTGCTTGTACAGTCCGGATATCTGCCCGAGGATCGAGGATGACTGATCATCACCCGGTTGTTCCACTCGTTTGGGGATATCCTGCCTGGCTTGTCTTCCCCCAAATATCACTTGCAGGGCTTCATTCAATGTTGGCTGCATCGTCAGCTTATCCCCGTATGATACAATAACCCGCTGAAGCTGGGGAAGAGTTCCCTTCTGAGTCGCTTCAAGATAGAGGGGTTCAACATAGAGGAGGGACTGCTCAACCGGAATGATCAGGGTATTCCCCCTGACGACGGATGACCCTGCCTGTGACCAGAGCGTAATACTCTGTGAAATATCGGTATCCTGGTCGATTCTCGCCTCTATCTGCATCGGCCCATAGGTCAGCTCCTGCTTGGAGAACTGGTATACAATCATCTCCCCATAACGCTCTGGATCGCACCGTACTGCCATCCAACCGATGAGATTCTGTTTATTTCGGGGGGTGAAGGGGAGCATCAGGATGAATTCCTCTCTCTCTTCACCCGGCAGTTTCATGATCACATAATAAGGCTCAAACCGCTGCTGCGTTTTCCGATAGATCTCATCAGGAATAACCCAGGCATCTTCCCGGTTGTAAAAGACACGGGGGTCAGTCATATGATATATTCCATAAATTTCTGCCTGAATGTTAAATAATCCATGTGGATACCGTAAATGGCTCCGGAGATCATCAGGTATATCATCAACCGGACGGAACAGACTAGGGAACATCTTTTCATAGGTCTGAATGACCGGGTCATCAGGATCAACGATATAATACCTGATATCTCCAGTATATGCATCAACAATTACCTTTACACTGTTCCGTACATAATTCATGGATTTGGCAGATAATTCCCCCGTTCTGACCGGTTCTGAATAGGGGTACCGATCAGATGTGGTATAGGCATCGATGATCCAGGATAATTTTCCATCGCTCATGACGACATACGGATCAGAGTCATAGGTAAGGAAGGGAGCTATTTTAGAAGTCCGTTCCAGAATATTCCGATACAGGTGAAGTTTACTATCCGGCGTCAAAGAACCGGAAACAAGGAGCTCTACTGATCCCAACTGAATGGCATACACGAGCCGGGGAAGGAGCGAGAGCTCGACTCCTGCATTTCCACCATACGAACTATAGATGTTTTCATCGCCGGATGGGTAATCAAACTCTTCAGTACGGGTATTGGTAATGCAATAGGGGATGTCTCCTTCCCCATAGTAGATCTGTGGATGATCAAGGGAAAGGGACGGGAACGGAGATGATGGAGGGATATCTTTCACAAAAAATTCAGGAAGACCATTGGCCGTTATCCGGTCAACCGGGCTCATAACCGCTCCATACCCATGAGTATAGACAAGATAACGATTCACCCAGGTCTGTGCCTGCTGTGGAAGATTGTATGAATTCATCTCACGGGCAGAGATATGGACCTGTTTATAATTACCATCCAGCCAGTACCGGTCCACATCCACGTCATTGAACGTATAATAGGTCCTGAAGAGCTGGAGTTGCTCAAGGGTTGTTTTCATCGGTCTCCAGTCCCAAAGACGGATATTCGATATTGTGGCATTATTATTCCGGATATCTGTCTCGGATAAATTGTAAAGAACGGGAAAATCCTGTGCATTGACATTTGCAAGATTGTATCCGTCAAGCGTGCTGTTGATATTATATCCAAGATATGTCCGTTCAAGATTGAATTCATTCGGTTCAACGATGAGGGTCTGAACCAGAAATCCTGCCCCGGCTGAAAGAATGGCGATTAGGAAAAATCCTCCTATTCCATAGGCTATCATCTCCGGGCGGCGGATCTTCTCATTCAAAAGGAAGAGAAGCCCGATAAGGAAGGCTATGACGGTCAGGATAGTAAGTGCTGGGATAGTTATGGTAATATCGGTATATCCTGCACCCATCACAGTCCCTTTCGAAGTATACAGGGTTGAATATCTGGAAAGCCAGAAAAATGCTGCAAGGGTGGTGAAGATGAGAAATAACAGGCAGTTCACCTGGGGAAGGAATCTCCCGAACACATCTTTCCATGATAATCCGAACGGAAAAGGTCCGGGGATATACTGGAAAACACCGTACTCATCAATTCTGACACCTGCACGATGAACAGCATACATGACAGAAGAGATGATGAGAGTAAAGACAAAAAGACACAGGAGATACTGGATTAAAATGGTATAGAATGGAAGTGAGAAGATGTAGAAACTGATATCCAGGCCAAACACCGGGTCTAATATCTGGAAAGGAGTCTGATCCAGATATGCCAGAATAATCTCCCATGAAGATGAGAGGGAGAGACCGGTAATACCGGCTGCAACAGCACAAGCAATTCCTCCTAGATATTGGATCTCCTTTTCCACTCCGAATGCCCCTGCTCCGGTGCGGGCGGCCAGGATGACATTTCCATAACTGAACGCGAAAAAGAGCAATGTTCCGATCACAAAGAGGGCTGCCGATGTGATCAGGATGGTCAGGAAGACAGGGGTGTATCCAACCGATGCATACCAGAAGAGATCAGAGAGCAGATCGGTAAGCAGGAAAAAGAGCAGGATGATTGCTGCCGGGATGAATATCAGAAGTTTTCGAAGTCGCATAATGACGTATGCATCTTCCCTTTGAGATGAAATAAGGTTTTTGGAAAAAGCCTTGCCCCATTACCAGGTAAGGTTACCCTGACCCGGCCTTCCAAAAAAGGATTATGCGATTTTTACCGGAATCAGCGTTGTTATCTGTCCTCCATTACACAGGACGAACATTCACCATCTCTATGCCTATCAAAAATATTAGTAAGTCATGAGATAGTTCCAGATCCATTCATCAGGATCCAGTACCCCTGATAGGGGACTAATAACCGGTTATCACTTATATTACCTAAGTGTTCACGCAGAATGGGCTCATCATACCATTGGAGAGATGCATTATACCCGGTTACCATTGTCCAATTGTTGCCAAGACAGGCAAGAGCGTCTCTCGCAGGAACCGGGACTTCTGACAGTAATCCGAAAAGGTTCCACCCATCTTCAAGATCCTTTCTGATAGACGGATCTGGCTGAAACCTTACCGAAACATCCATTGAAGTGAGACTATAAATCCAGTACCCGTTCAAAGGTCTGATAATATCAGTCTCGTTCACTCTCACATACCCGGTCTTTGGATCATATGAATAGAGAGCATGCCCTCCGTTTGGAACCTGCGAAAAGATACTGGCCGTATTAAAACCCGGTTCCAGTGCATCAGGAACTGATATCTGATTCCATCCAGGGCTTAGCAATAGTACCCCGGTATCAGGCTCCGGAGTATATCGTATTGCTGCAGATGCATTGATCCTACCACCGGACAGGGTTTTTCCTTTCAGCCCATCTTTCAGATCAACGGTCTTCATGAGAGTCTCCCTCAGTTCTGCAGGAGTCAGATTCTGATGTTCTGACTTTACAAGACCTGCAACACCTGCTACGAAAGGAGCAGCCATTGATGTCCCGCTCACATACCGATATGAGGGAGTATATGCTTCTGTTTTGTTAGAAAACCGTACATCATCTATCCACAATTGGAGTGTCTTATTTATCCCTTCAAGGGGATACTGCTCCTGAACGATAAAACGCACCAAAATTTCAGAATCTTTCATATCATCGGGGATATCACAATGGATGTCATCAAAACTTAAAAATGCCCCGGCCCATTCTCCAATCCGTTTCCACTCGAATTTTTTATCCACACAGGCATCGACGGATAGTCTAGTGTATAAAGGCCAAAGAATTACCCCTTCACAACTGAATATCAATTCCGGCCTGGTATACCCGGATATATTCACCGGGGTATGGAGCACCAGAAATTTCTGAAGGGAAGGATTCTGAAAGGTAATATTTACACATACACTGGAGGGAGAGGAGTTATATTTCTCGTTATCCAGGTGCCAGTCCCCGATGTATGACCAGTTAGCAAGAGAGTCGAAGGAGTCATGCCAGAAGACATTAGATCCGGACTGACCTTTCCAGGTGCTGTATATGTCTACTCCGGGAGCACCTACATCAACAGACTTTGCCCCATAATTTGAGAAATCTGCAAGCGTATCGAATGGGCTTGTTGCAGCTACAGAGATGACATTGGGGAGATCATACGCGGCAGGATAGTTTGGTTTTTGATCAATGTCAGTCTCTGAATTTCCGGCAGCACACACAAACAATGCGTCCGTACTGGCAATAACCTCCTCAAGGGCCCGGCTGGGTTTTTCTTCACCCCAGGAACAACTCATGATATCAGCACCATGCTGGGCAGCCCAGAGAATGCCATAGATAGAACCACTTATCGTTCCCTCCCAGCTCTGCCCGACTTTCACCCCCATAATACTCACATTCCAGCATGCACCAGTTCCCCCGATCGAATTGTTCCCAGCAGCTCCGATTATACCAGCACAATGAGTCCCATGACCCCAGAGATCCAGAGGATCATAATTCCCGTCAATGACATTATATCCATGTGCTCCCGTCACCGGATCTGTCCAGAGATTCCCCGATAAATCGGGGTGGTAGTAATCAATGCCGGTATCCAGAACTGCAACCACCACATCCTTTGTCCCGGTGGAAACATTCCAGGCATCAGTAACCTTCCCATCAGCCCCTGGTATTCCCGGGGTAGTATTCGGTTTGTACACCTGGCCGGTATTGAATAATCCCCATTGATGCAGAAGATCCGGATCATCTGGATTCCTGTCAAACCTGATGAGATAATCTGGTTCTGCATACGCTACTCCTGGCTGGCGGGTAAAATAATTCACCGACTCCTGAACATCTCTCTCACCAGGCACCCGGACGAGGAAAAGACCTGGATAATTCATATCAGCATAATCAGTAATTACTTCTGCCTGAATTTCTGTTGCCACGGAATGAATGTCGGGAACGGTATTTGTATGCGAAGTATCATATTTTACGAGAATTTGAGAGTATTCCGGTACATTATCTGCCTGCCGATAAAGAGGGTCAGGTGATCCTTTATCTGCAACAAGGCCAGGAATGAAGCACGAAAAGAGCAAAAAAAGTATGATGAACCGTTTCATATTTTCCTTTTCGTGATTGAGATCTTAATTCTTTCGGTTTTTTCAATCAGGAGAATCATGACAATATCGTCGTGAAAACTCCATCGGATAGGGAAGGCAATGAGGGCTTTATGGTTTTCATTCTCCCTCATCATGTAAAAATTAAGAACTCATGAGCTGATGTATAATGATGAATATATACACCACATCATTTCATCCTGAAAGTCCTGATGAACCGGTTCCGTGGTATGAAATCGTGGAGAATGAGATTTATACAACTCTGTACCATCCGACTCATCCCCAGGAACCAGTCTCCTGGTATGTGATCCGCGAACAGGAAATTTTCACATCACCAGATCATCCAACACATCCGAATGAACTAGTTCCATGGTTTGAAATTAATAAGAATCTTATTTACCCTTCAGAAAACCATCCGACTCATGCAGATAATGATCTGCCCTGGTTTGAAATACGGGAGATCTAAAAAAAGAGATTAAAGTCTGCGACTGTCCTTATCTTTATTATACCAGAGAACGTAATTCAGGTGGTATATCACCAATACCTTCAGCAGGCTGGATAGGATCCTGACCTAGTCCCTGTAATACCTCTTTTCCTGCACCACTCAGCATTAACCTGATAAAATCAATTCCATTACCCCTGTTTTGAGCATTGACCGGGATGGAAACTGCAAAGACAATGGGCGGAGAGTGTTTCATACCTGAACCGGTTTCAACCCCGACACTCCAGTATTCTTCCTGGAAATCAGGAGAGGATAGATCAATCTCAGTGGGAAGGTTTACCATGGATAACCCATGCTGAAATGCACTCCCCTGGTAATTCCAGGCATAATCTACCGTGCCTCCCTTTGTGTATTCTATAAGCTCAGTCGTTGTATTCAGAACCAGAAAATTTCCATAACTATGGGGGCTGACTGCTGACAGCACGGTTCCACTCTCTGATTCTAAAAGGGTTATATCAGACTCTGATGGAATAATTTTACTGAAGACTGGTTTTTCATAATAATCATCTGCAAGGCTCATGGTCACCAGCGAACGCCAGCCTCTGGCATCTATTTCAGGCTGTACAATAGCAGTTGTTACATTTTTTTGGCTCAGAATATCATACCAGTTGTCAGACGTTATCATTTCAGCATAAGCACTGTCCGGGGTATATGAAAGCACCATGGCACAATTGCCATACCTGATATCCCATGTGATATATGATGGCATCAGACCGTTCTCCAAAGATACATAATCTGGAACAATGAGAACGTCATAGCCTGATTCACTGTTTTTTACCATGGAGACCAACTCGCCAGTCCCGTTTGTTTTCACTGAATGAACCTGGATATCCGGGTAGTTCTCTTCGAAGAGTGCAATATACCGTTCCACCTGATTATCAATGGAAACCGGATATATTACCTGAAGTTCATTTGGGGTTATATCTCCATGAACACTACCTCCCATGAAAGAGAAAAGAACAAGTACACAAACAAACATTGACCACTTGAAGATCATATCGTTTCATATATCATCTGAAAATATTAATTATTACCGGACTTAAAAAAAAAGAAAAACTAATTAATATCCGCGAATTTCTGCCCTGACTTTTTCAAGGTTTTCAATCCGCTTTTCAAGAGCCGGGTGAGTTGAGAAGAGCCCTGCAAGAGTTTTTCCAGACAGGGCGGGGATGATGTAGAATGCATTTGCTCCTTCAGCTGCAACTTTTGCTTCAGGAGGGAGACGATCCATTCTTCCGCTGATCTTCTGAAGAGCTGATATCAGGGCATCCGGGTTATTAGTAATATATGCTGATCCCCGATCGGCTGCAAACTCCCGGTACCGTGAGAGTGCCATCATCAGCAGCGTTGCAATAACCCAGACCACTGCTGCAACAATTCCGGCAATAATCCATGCTCCTCCCTGTTCCCGGTTACTAAATATTGAGGCGAACAGGAAGTTGTTCATGATCATAGATGCGATCATGGCTACAAAGCTGGCAACCGTCATGGTAAGGATATCCCGGTTTTTCACATGGGAGAGTTCATGTGCCAGGACTGCCTCAAGCTCATCGCGGTTTAATGTCTGCATGATGGAATCTGTTACTGCCACAACTGCATGATTCGGACTTCTGCCGGTTGCAAATGCGTTTGGCATAGGGGAATGCATGACCGCAATCCGTGGCTTAGGAAGGTCTGCTTCTGTGCATAACTTCTCGATCATGCGGTGGAGATCAGGAGCTTCATCATATTCAACAATCTTCGAACCGGTGGTCATGAGCACCAGTCTGTCAGAGAAGAAGTACTGGACAAGGCCCATGACTACTGCAATCAGGACAATAAATCCGGATGGCAGACCAAGAGCCATGAGAATACCCATGAACACCAGATACACGAGTAAGAGCAATGCCCATGTCAGGAGAATTCGTCCTGTCAGGCCTGCATCACGTTTCCACTTCATATCGGTCTAAGGTACTTTTATCTTTGAGGATAAAGAGTTATACCATCCGGATGTGTATATCTGCCGGAACAAAAGAAGAAAGGATTTAATCAGGGATCAGATATCGCCCGATGTACTGCTTCATCAGGACTTTCGCAGGGTATTACACCAGGAATATCCCAGGTTGAAATTCCGTATACCGGGATCCCCGATTTCAGTGCATAGGCAATCTCGGTTAATGTCCCGTATTCTCCTCCTATTGCAATAACTGCATCTGCAGAGCCAACCAGGATAAAATTTCGGGCATGATCCATCCTGGTTTTAATTATAATAGTGAGATAGGAATTTCCTTCTGAACCGGGAACGATACCGACCACGATACCTCCTACATGAGAAGCACCACGACATGAGGCCTCCATGACACCTCCCCGTCCTCCAGAGAGAATAACGACCCCATGTTGTGCAAGGAGCAGGCCAACCCGTTCTGCATGGATAAGTTCCTGCTCTCCCCCTTCTGATCCTCCGATGACTGCAACCTGTTTTCCCAGTTTTTTCATTCCGTCACCCATTTTCACAATCATGAGTTATTGAAATTATATGAGGACTTTTATCCCTACCCGACCCATATTAACCATAATCCCCTCGGCAATACCGCACCAATGACCCACCGTCAAATTTTGATATAAAAATCATACCACAGCCGGGGAGACTATCGCATCTGAATAGACACCGTTTGGAATAGTAATTTCAAATCTGGCACCTTTTCCTTCTGTTCCGGTTTCAGCAATAGATATGCCGGTCAAAGCAAGGATCTCCCTGACAAGAAAAAGACCAAGGCCGGTGTGTTTCCCATGACCACGTTCAAATATTGCCTCTTTCTCATCATCCCTGACACCGGTCCCATTATCCTCCCACGAAATAGTGTACCTGTCACGATGCCTGAATCCGGAAACCAGAATATGAGATACCGACCCCCCATGACGAAGAGAATTATCAAGGAGGTTGAAAAAGACTTTTTCCAGCATCGGATCAGCAAAAACGGAGATATCTTCAAGATTGACGTCCAAAGTCAGGCCCTCAGGGATCTGCAGTCCCTTTATGATCACGACCGGGGATTGCCAGGACGGCTCATGGATTCCGAGATCCTGGTAGAGCCGGGTAAATTCAATCTGCTTTTGAATGGCAGTCGTGGCTGCCTCAAGGGTTTTGAAATAGTGGGATATGGTAGGATCACTGCATTCCATCTCTGCTATCTCGATTGTACCCAGTATAATGGTGACCTTATTTAAAATGTCATGCCTGGTGATACTGTTCATGAGATTTATCTGCTTTGAAGCTTTTCGAAGAGATTTTTCTATCAGTTTCCGGTCGGTAATATCGCGAAGTGAGAGAAGGATTGCAGGGTTATCCTCATACTGTATCAGCTTTCCAATACTCTCAACCGTGACAGGCCGGCCATGAGACGTGACCGCTTCATATTCGGCAATATAGGAGTCGTGCCCTCGTGCAACTTCGGAAAAATCACGGATTACTGCTTGATGTGATTCAGGAGAGATAAACTCCATGACATTCCGTCCCACATACTTAGAGATATCTGCAACTTCAATCATCTTAGCAGCTGCATTGTTTGCAAAAAGAAGGGTTCCATGCAGATCAACAATAAGTATTGGCTCCAATGCATGGGTTACGAGGAACCGGTATTTTTCCTCACTCTCAAAAAGGTCTTTTTTTGTTTTGTACCGCTCAACGACTTTATCGATAGTATAGGCAAGATCGGAAAAAACGGTAATGGGATCATTTCCTTTCCTGACATAGTAATCAGCTTTCTGCTCAATTGCCCGAATTACAACCTCCTCATCCCCTCTGCCAGTGAAAAGAATAAATGGAATATCTCCATGCCTCTTCCGAACTTCAGTAAGGAAGGAGATACCATCCATTCCAGGCATCATGTAATCTGAAACGATGACATCATAAGTGGTCTGTGAAAGAGAATCCAATGCTTCTTTTGCTGAACGACAGGTCGTTACAGTAAACCCCTTTCGGGTCAGAAAAAGAGATGAGGCAACACAGAGATCCTCTTCATCATCTACGTATAATACAGAAATCACGACTCCCCCCACCATACTCGCTTATCCGGCCAGGTGATCCCTTCATCCCCCTGTATCGTGCTCACAAGCCCGGATTATATTATAAATTATCCATCTTTTTTCCCTTCATAATATATATGCATATGCCTACCAAACAAGGGAAAGGAAATTTTGACACATAATATTCGAAAAATTTTCGCATTCATCATGATTCTGATCTCATAGTACCCTCCATGCAGGGCAAATGCTTATTACTCACGTATTCCTCATTATGCAGGAAGATATCATGATCAAGAAGATCTTATCAACAGATAAAGAATCATTTGAATGTAAAATTCTCAATCCGATTGAGTACTGGCTCTGGAAATTCAGATATGTATCATTCCTCGCAGTAATTTTTTGTGCTATTGCATCAGTAGCCCTGTTTATCATGGGCACCCTGGAGATCATCCACCCGGTAAAGGAAATATTACTGAGTAGTGCAGGTGTTGCAACAGAACAAGCAAGTCTCGAAAATGAAGAGATACTGAAAGGCTTTATCGGTGCACTTGATCTGTACCTGATTGCAGTATTCTTCCTGATATTCAGTTTCGGACTGTACGAACTGATTATTTCAAAGATCGATGTTGCACGTGATGCATGTGATGATGTCGAGCACCCCCTTCTTCAGATAACCTCACTGGATGAACTGAAAAGCAAGATTATAAAAGTTATCATCATCATCCTCATGGTAGCATTCTTCAAGAATGTCATATCGATGAAGATGATTGCCGTCAGTGATGCCCTGCTCCTTGCACTCGCGATACTTGCCTTGTGTATCGGGTCATACTTCCTGACAAAAGAGCATTGAAAGGCTCACAAAATCACCTTTTTTCAGTTTCTCATCCAGATAGTCTGACAATTTTCCTTCACACGTGGAAGGCCATTTTATTGAATAAAGGAGTTCTAATTGGTGAAAGGTTGATAAATTGAATGTAAATTGAAGAGAAAAAAAGGATTAGTAATTATCACACCAGAGTTCGAAGTAAGCCTGTGCATGTGCACAAACCGGGCATGGATTTGGTGCTGCTGATCCTTCATGAACATACCCGCAGTTTCTGCATTTCCACCTGGAGGGAGTATTCCGCTTAAACACCGTTCCCTGCTCGACCGCTGCGAGGAGTTTTCTGAACCGTTGCTCATGAGATACTTCCACCTTTGCGATGTGACGGAATGTCTCTGCTATTTCTTTAAATCCTTCCTTTTCTGCAGTTTCTGCAAATCCGGGATAGAGAGATCCCCACTCATGACTTTCACCATCTGCTGCGGCCTTAAGGTTTTCAGCAGTTGTTTTTATCATACCGGAGGGATAAGATGCAGTTATTTCTGCATCTCCACCGGGCAGAAGTTTAAAGAAGAGCTTTGCATGTTCCTTCTCATTATCAGCAGTCTCGGTGAAGATTGCAGATATCTGTTCATATCCTTCTTTTTTGGCAACACTTGCAAAGTAGTTGTATCGCATCCGGGCCTGGGATTCTCCTGCAAATGCTGCAAGAAGATTCTTTTCGGTCTGGCTTCCTTTTAACTCCATATTGATCAGCCTCTGTCATAACATGATGTGTTATGTCGTACAGATAATAATCTGCTCTGGGTCAATAAATAGATGGCAGATCAGAATCATACTAAAGAATATAATATGACTGACGGACCCGTTTTCCTGACAATGATTCTTATTTTTCTGACCATAACCGTCCTTCTGATTCTTATCCTGGGAATATTTTACAAGGTGTATACCTCACTCAATACGAGCAGGGGACTTGCAGCCGTATCACAGAGATGGCCAGCTGAAACTATCCCATCTGGAAAACGGTTTTCAAGACAGTCCATTGCAGTGGGAAATCTGTGGTACAAGAATTGTGCAAACCTGGTTGTCGCCAATGAAGGGCTCTATATTTCTCTGGGGTTTCCCTTCTCAATCATAGGAAGCAATAGTACATGCATTCTCTGGAAATACCTGCACTACGCGAAAAAAGGACGGGCATTCTGGATGAATGTATATGAGTATGAGATTGAAATGGATGATCCGATCATCCTTACGGTGATAAAACCGGTTGCCACCGCATTTCCTGAGCGTCTGAAGCCGGCAGAATAAGAACAGGAACTGGTAGAGGTATCAGGATTTTTTTTGTAAGACCATAGCATCAAAACGTTTTTTTAAAGAAGGATCCTTGCAGCACTCCTCGATAAATACAACAACTCCTAGGAGTTTGTTATATGACTCCGGTGATAATCCATGTTCCATGATACAGGCATCATGATCTGCAATGGACCCATCTACCCCGATCAGTTCAAGAAGCGTGCGAAGCATGGTGTGAGACTGCCTGGTCCTCTCTGCAATACATCTGCCTTCATCGGTCAGGGTTACGCCACCGTATGGTTCATAATTTACCAGTCCTGCATCCTGTAATCGCTTGAATCCGTCGGTAACGGTGGCAGGTGTGATGTGGAGTGCATTCGCAATATCCCGTGATTTTGCATATCCTTTCTCTTCGGAAATTTCAAAGATCACCTCAAGGAGATCCTCATTTCTTCTCGTTACTTTCTCTTCAGCCATAACCTTAAACGATGGACTTCCGTATTCGTATGCGAATTTTCAGATATGAATTATTTTTCATCAACCATATAACCTTCAGAAAGGTCAGAAGGAAATTTTGAACTTAATAGTGATGACCATGTACTTCAGACGCAATATGAAACACGATGAATTTACGACAAAAATTCATTCTGTTTCCCTGCTAATTGCCGTGCTATCCATGCAACATATCTTCCCTGATATCGGGCCCCTGCAAGTTCATTCGCAGAGGGAAACCGCTCACCTGAACCTCCAGCTATAGTTGAAGCTCCATATGGTGAACATCCGGTAATCTCATCCATTGTAGTCTGGCCGGCAAAGGTGTATGGTAATCCTGCTATGATCATCCCATGATGAAGAAGAGTGATATGCATCGAGAGGATGGTAGACTCCTGACCGCCGTGCTGGGTTCCACTACTCGTAAAGACACTCCCGACTTTTCCGGCAAGTGCTCCACGACTCCAGATACCACCTGTTGCATCCAGAAACGATCTCATTTGGCTGCTCATATTACCAAAACGGGTCGGTGTACCAAAGATAATGGCGTCGGCCTTCGCAAGTTCATCAGGAGTTATCACAGGAAGTTTTTGAAACTCTTTCTGGAATGATTTCGCTCCCATCTTTTCGATGACTTCATCAGGTAATGTCTCCGGAACCCTGAATAATTCGGCCTCGAGCCCGGCATCACGGACACCCTCTGCAACAGCCTGGGCCATTGCATGTACATGCCCATAGAGTGAGTAATAGACAATGAATACCCTTGCTGACATAGTATTACCAGATAAGGGATTGTTAATCGCACAACCTGATATAGATTCGGATCTCAATGGATTGAAGATAAGAGGTAATTCAGTACCGTGATAATCAGACCTAACCGGGTGAGAACTACGTGAGCAGGTTCAAGGTCATCCGCTGCCGAAAACCGTCCGGCCCTGATTGCTAACCCCAGGAAAAGTCGTACAAACTCCGGAACAATATCATCAATACCATGATTTAAGGAAAGACCATCCCAAGAGAATTTCCGATCGTATCTGAAAGCTCTTTAAGATCACTATTCAGGCACCTGCATCCGGTTACTCCCCGAATCTGAAACACCAATCATCACAAACCCGCCCTCCGTGTTTGAAAAGGCCGAGAGCGTTTTAAACATCGCAGCATTCGGATTTTGCTTAAATTCTATCTCTCCGTTCTCGATTATCTTCTTCATCAGGTGATACAAAAGCCAAAAATATTATTTAGAGTTATTAAAGCAAGGAGTATATTTGCCTCTGATTTTTTCAGGAGGAGATCGTCAAGCGATTTGAAACTAAGTTGAATATCAGGAATATCCATGGATTAATCACCTTTTTTATGGTCATGGAAATGATGCAGGTCCGGGGTGTGAGGATGAACGTGTGCTATCTGCTCATGTTCATGAGTATGGGCATGGACAACCCCTTTCATAGCCGGATCATGGTCATGATTATGATGCCCATCTTCATGACTGTGTCGGTGCTCATGCCTGGACGATACATGAATATGACGATGACTATGCTCTTCGGTGGCAATCAGCCAGGCCCCTGCCGCCATCAGTGGCAGACTCAGCAGTATTTGTAATCCAGGGTTCTCACCAGGGAGTGGAAGAGAGAGGGAGAGACCGATAAATGGAGCTGTTGCAAATAATGCACCGGTCCGGGCCGACCCCAGAACTCTCATCGCCCGAATGACAAAGAATATCGAAACCCCATACCCAAGGCACCCGATGAGGAGGACTGCCGGGATAATTGTCAAGGAGGGAGCAGGTTCTCCGATTGCATACCCCAGGCAGATACTGAAAATCCCGGCTACAAATCCCTTGATCATGACAATCTGTGCAGGTTCCTTCCCGGATATGACCCGAGTAAAATTATTATCCAGACCCCAGCAGAAACATGCCAGAATGATGAGAATTGAACCTGCTGACAGCCCAAAAATTCCTGCAGGATCATACGATAAAATCAGGCCGCCAAGAGCGACTGCAGTAACGGCATACAGCCCCTGTTTTCCCAGCGGTTCACGAAATCCAATCACGGCAATCAGGGTTGTGAAAGCCAGCTCAGCATTGAGGAGCAGGGAAGCAGTCGATGCCGAAGTAGTCGTAAGGCCGACCATGCAGAGGATAGGGCCGATGATGCTGCCAAAGGCAATGATCCCTAGAAGCCAGGGAAGATCATTTCTCCGTATAGGAGACTCGGTATTCCCTTCCGGATCTGTGAATTTCCGGATAAAAAGCCCCCCGGCACCAGCTCCCAGATAGAGTAACCCGGCAAGAGTGACCGGACCGATATCGAAAAGGAGAAAACGGGAAGCAGGAATAACAGCACCAAACAGGGTTGCGGCAAGGAGTGCCATCAGTATCGCGTCCCGATTGCCAGGTTGCATGATCATATTTAGTATTTGATATGAGATAAGCTCTTTCCAGCCTAATTTTTCGGAATACCTAATCTAAAATAATTATTTCTGATTAAATGCCTTTTCGGATTTTTGGTCGTGATCTTATTATGTGAAATATTCAATAAATTTAATAATATATCAGATTTATAATAATACAATGGCATCTAAATCTTTTCTTAAAATTGATGACTTTCATCTATTTTGTTGTCAAAACTCAAATTGTCCGGATTATGGAAAACGAGGAATTGGAAATCTCTCGGTCAGTGGAACCTCTGGAGGTCAAGGAAACCGAATGTTGAGATGTAAGACATGTGGATATCGGTTCTCCGAAACTAGAGGTACTGCACTTCACAACTCGAAAATCGAGCATGAAAAAGCAGTTTCAGTCATGGAACATCTATCTGAAGGATGTGGTATACGGAAGACCAGTAGGTTAACAGGTGTGAGTTTAGGGACAGTCGCTAGACTTTTAAAAAAGGCAGGGCCCCATGCTCAATTAATCCATGATGAATTGGTTTCTTTTTCCCCCTCATACAAATGAGGTTCAATTCGATGAAAAGTGGAGTTTTGTCGGTAAAAAAGATAAGAATTGCGATCCTTTCGACCCAAATGATGAAAAATATGAAGATAACTGGGATCACAGGACTTTTGATCCAGAACATCGGTTAGTCATTTCAGTCATCCCCGGAAAACGAACTGCAGAGAACATCCACAAACTCATTGAAGACTTCATTAAAAGAACCAGGGGGAAATTAATGAGATTGATAACGA
>Ga0208825_1001047_pt1 | contig 22874 bp, 16 predicted proteins | sample AD_UKC113_MetaG_FD_184450 | JGI IMG/M metagenome (GOLD analysis project Ga0208825, IMG submission 184450) | Active sludge microbial communities of municipal wastewater-treating anaerobic digesters from Hong Kong - AD_UKC113_MetaG (SPAdes)... | ecosystem: Engineered > Bioreactor > Anaerobic >...
TCACTGGGAGGTGATGAGATGGAGGAGTTTGCTGTGATGGTCGAACGGATTGCGGGTGTGGCTGATAAGGCTAACGTCAACGCGGTTTTTGGCGAGCCCAAGGAGGTGCAGGGCCGCGTGTTGATTCCCGTCGCTGAGGTCAGTTACGGCTTTGGCATGGGCTGGGGCTCGGGTTCCACAGAGTGCACCTGCGAATGTGATGACGAGGCTTGCTGCTGCGGTGAGGAGGAAGCCGCGACGGAGACTTGCTGCTGCGATGAAGAGGAAGGCGCCGGCAGCGGCGGTGAGGGTGGCGGCGGCGGCAGCGGCGCGCGGGTGCGCCCCCTGGCTTACATTGAGGTCGGTCCGGAGGGTGCGAAGGTGGTGCCGATTCAGGACGAGCAGAAAATCGCCCTGATGGGCATTGCCATGGTCATGTGGTGCGTCGGCTGGATCGGGTTGGTGCTGAAATCGCTACTCAAGAAGTGAGCGTCCCCGCGGCGCCTGTGGAGCGTTGCCAACGCGATGGCCTGGCGTGGTATCGTTTCCCGCAGGTGCTGGAGGACGTGGAGCACGCACTGCTCACGCGCCTCGGCGGGGTCAGTACGGGACCTCTGGCTGCGCTGAATCTGGGCAGCACTGTGGGCGATGACCCCGCGGCGGTGGTGGAAAATCACCGCCGGGCCCTGGCCCTCTTCGGAGCACCGCCGGATACCGTCGTCACCCCGCATCAGGTTCACGGATGTCGGGTGGCCTGCGTTGCGGCGGCGGACGGCGGTCGGGTCATCCCGGAGACGGACGCGCTGATTACCGCGGCGCCGGGCGTGACGTTGCTGATGCGTTTCGCGGATTGTGCTCCGGTGTTGTTCTTCGACCCGGCGCGGGGCGCGATAGGCCTGGCCCACGCCGGATGGCGGGGCGTGGCCGCCGGCGTCATTCCGGAGACCGTGCGCGCGATGACGACCGCATTCGGGACGCGCCCCTCGGACTTGTGGGTGGGCCTCGGCCCGGCGATTGGCCCGCGTCACTACGCGGTTGGGCCGGAAGTGCTCCGCGCCATTGCCGCTGCGACGCCGCCTCACACGGCGTTCGCCATAGAACGTGAGGGGCAGACGTTTCTGGACCTGCCGGCGGCGATTACCGCCCAACTCCATGCTGCCGGCGTGCTGACGGTGGTTCCCTCCCAGCTGGACACCGCCGCGAGGACGGATGAATGGTATTCGCATCGCGCGGAGGGTGGTCGCACCGGCCGTTTTGGTGTGCTGATGCGCTTGCGGTGACGCTGCGGCGTGAAATAGCAACGCGGCCCCATCTCAGTGGGGCCGCGTTTGTTTTGGGGCGAGCTTAGGGCAGCCCTTCGATCTGGAATGTGAATCCCCACACTTCCAGCAAGACCGACTCCACGTCTGTGGGGCGCGTGAACTGCAGCTCGAACAGCTGTTGTCCGCCCGGCTGTATCGTCCAGGGCAGGGCGGGAGAGGCGGCCTGCAACACCTCGGGTCCCATGCTGGAGGTGAGTTTCACGTTCTCGAGGGTCACCGGCAGAGCGGATTCGCCCACGTTGCGGATCACGCCGTTGATCACGATGAGGTCGCGGCGGCTGTCCACAAAAGCGGCGCTCAGCTCCACCTGGGGTTGACCAGGGGCGGGTGCCGGAGGCTGATACGGCAGGGAGAACCGGGCCGTCTCGCCGGAGGTCGGGTCGGCGCGGAAAATCCAGGTCAACGGCGGCGTCAAATCGGCAGGAACCTGGTAGCCTGCGCTGCCGGCTGCGGTTGTTCCCGCCGGGATGAGCGTCAACAGGGGCCCCGCTTTTCCCATGGCCGAAGTCTCCGGGTTGAGGGCGTACCGTTGCCCCAAGCCGTCCTCCAGGACCATGTCGAAGAGGTTGGGATCGAGCGGGGTGGCACCGGCATTTGTGACTTCATATTCGACGATAAAGCGCTTCAACCCGCCGCCCGCGTCGGCGCTGATGACGCCGGAGTCCTTCACCGAGACCTGCGCCGCGCCCACTTTCTGGGCGTTGCCCGTCGTGGCGCCCTCCTCCGGCAGATACCGCGCCTGGATGATCAGGCGGTCTGTTGTGGGGCTGCCGAGCAGGACGAGGGTCAATCCTGGCCGTTCCTGGCTTAGGGCGCTGAGGTCGTTCGCCGGAAGACGGCGCGCCTGCGGATTGCCAAAGATCAGCTGGACGCCGGTACTGAGCGTCATGGTGATCCGGGAGGCCGAATCCAGCCCGCCGAGCAGGGACTCGTTCGTCGGCGAATAGGGCACGCCGACGACGTAGTTGATCACCGTGCCGTAAATCCACACCATCTGATGATCCACGGTCTCCGGCACGGGCCAGCGATGGTCTTCCATCGTCACCGCCGTGATGGTGAATTCCTGATCGCGCAGGCGCAAGTTCAGGGGCATTGCGGCCGGCAGGGGATTGCCATTTTCTTGCAGCGTCACGAGGCCTTCCGGCAGTTGCGGCGGCGACGAGAACGTGGCCAGTTTTTCCACAACCTGGGACTCGGCTCCGCCCGTGGGGCGCGCGCGTTGATTGCTGAGCAGTGTGCCGACGGCCGCCGCGATGATCAGCAGGACGCCGATGACGATCAACAGGAGCGCCCAGGTAGGCGGAAAGGGCCGGCCTTCGGGGCGAGGGGCGGCAGGCGCCGGCGGCCAGGGAGGTGTCCCCGTCGTATCCGACGACGTCGCTGCGGAAGGCGTGCCGGTAAAGGTTTCCGGCGCCTCTTCGGCAATTTCAGGCGTTTCGGGCATGATGTCTCTCCCTACCCTCACGGGATGGTTGCAGGCAATGTTGAAGGCGCAATTCGCATCTTTACTTCTGGCGTGGTTGGGTCTACCAGGCGATCTAACCCCAATAGCGGAATGAGCAGCCGCACGCTCCCCGCTGTGGGTACGGTGAAGGACAGTTGGCCCTGATCGTCGGTGTAGCTGCGCGCAAGTTCTTCCCCGCTCATGGCATGTAAGACGCGGACGAAAAAGCCCGGAATGCCCTCGCCGGCACCGAAGATCCCATCGTTGTTAGCATCATAGAAGACGATGACCCGGAAGGTGCGGAATCCCGCCGGCGTGGGCGTGGGGGCGAGCGGGGTGGGGATCGTCAGGACGCGGAAGGTGAGCGCGACGTTCCCTTGGGTCGGTTCTGGCGTGGGAGTGGCGATGGGCGAAGACGGGGGTTGCGGCGTGCGGGTGGGGGCAGGCGTGATGTCTTTATCGCCCGGCTGTGGGGTGGGCTGCGTGGTCGTGGGGGCCCCGGGCACTGTCATCGCACAGTGCAGCTTATAACTGCTGTGGGCGACATCGCGCAGGTCTATCCGTCCTCCATGCCCGATGAGAACGTAGAGCCAGCCTTCATACGTGGCGTAATAGCTCACGCGGCTGCTGTAATCGCCCAACGCGCGATCATCATTGCCCGCCAGCAGATTGCGGTTGGCGTCGTAAAGGATCATGTTAGTGTCCACGCCGGGATCCAGGTCGGAAGTCTCGCAAGCGAAGAAGAGCCCGGGCTTGATCCAGATCTTGAAGTAATCATTGTCGGGACCAGTGCCGCCCCAGGGAACGAAATTGAGATTGTAGGTCACGCCGGGGGCAATGGTAGCCGCCGTATCGAAGTCAAAATTGGGTTCATACTGGTCAAAGCCGCTGATCCAGGTGGGAGCGGGTATGCCGGTAGCAGTCGGGGCCACGGGGGTGTTGGTGGGGGTGGGGGTGTTAGTCGGTTGCACGCTGCTCACCACCAGCCGGTAGGTGCCGCCGCTGCATTGTTCGCTGTACTGATAGACCTCGAAGTAGTAGGGGCCCGTGTTGCTGGCTACTAAGACTACCGAGGCGGAGTTGCCGTCGAAGGGGTTGGCGTCGGTGAGGATGGGATTGCGGCCCTGGTCGTAGACGATCATCGCCAGGTTGTAGTTGCCCACGCCATCGGGAATGGCCTGGACGCGATATTCCCAGCCGAGCGTGGCATTATCCAGGCGGAAGTAGTTTTTCTGGGGGGCGATTTGTTGCCCCTTTCCGCCCACGGCCAGGGCCAGGCCGGTATAGTTGGCGATCATCGCTGCCGTCTCGAAGGTGGTGATGTTGGGAAGTGTCGTGGTCGTCGTCGTGGCCAGCTTGCAGCTGATGTCGCTTACAGGGCGTGGATTGGCGGAGTTTGCGTGGGCGATGTCGTGCATGGATTGGCTGCGCAGCGGCTCGACGATGGCGGCGACCGTCGTCCGGTCTTGGGTCAGCAGCACGCCGCCGATGAGGGCCATTACGCCGATCAGGCAGCCGATGATGGTCAGCCAGATTGCCCTTCTCGCGTTCGTCATGTCCGCCTCCTTACGAAAATAAACACGTGCCCACGTGTCCACGTGCGAACGTGGATACGTTCCCACGTTCCTACATTGTAGCATACATGCTTACCGCAGAAACGCAAAGCTCCGCACTATTTTCCCGTCCCTGGCGGCTCAATGTTCCGACAAGGGTTCGAGCGGGGCCATGCTCGCCAGAAATTGCTTGACCCCCACGCGGTTGTCGAAAAACAGCACCGTGACGATCTCCTCGTTGCCCTCGACGATGCTCTCCTGCACGGTGCCCGGCCCAAAGCGCCGGTGCTGGACTCGCTGTCCGCGTTGGAATCGTGGTTGCAGGGCCGGCCGTTCGCGGCGGACGGAGGCGCTGCTCCCGGCCGCCGGGTTCTGGCTTGCGACGCTTCGGCTCTGCGACCGCGCGCTCGTGCGCTGCCGGGGCCGCGCGAGTGTGGCGTCGGGCAAATCGTCCAGGAAGCGGGAGGGGCCTGTGACGTCCGCATTGCCATACCATCCGCGTCGAAAGGCGTAGCTCAAATACAGGCGCTCTTCGGCGCGGGTGATGCCCACGTAGAAGAGGCGCCGTTCTTCCGCCACGGCTTCGGGCGAGGTTTCGACGGAGCGGCTGTGGGGCAAGAGGCCCTCTTCTACACCGGTAAGGAAGACGACGGGGTATTCCAGCCCCTTGGCGCTGTGCAGGGTCAGCAACGTCACCGCGCGGATTTCCTCGTCAATGTCGTCCACATCGGCGACGAGCGCTACTTCGGTGAGGAAATCAGTCAGCGTGAGGTCAGGGCGTCCTTCCATCACGGCGCGCAACGCCCGCACGTTTTCCCAGCGGGATTCCCCCTCCTCGGAGCCATCTCGCAGAAATGCCTCGTACTCCACTTCTTTGAGGATGCGGTCCAGCAAAGCGACCACCGTCATCTGGGCGCGCGCTTGCTGCCATCCCGCCACGAGCGTGAGGAAGAACTGGAGGGATTGGGCGATGCGCCCGCCTATGGCCCGTTCGTCCAACAGCTGCTGCGCGGCCTGATAGGAACTGCTGCTCGTCTGCGCGGCCCGCTGGACGATGGTTTCCAGCGTCCGCGCGCCGATGCCCCGCGGCGGGACGTTGATGACCCGCTGAAAGCTGATGGCGTCATCGCTGTTCTGGGCGAGCCGTAGATAGGCCAGCACGTCCTTGATTTCCTTGCGCGCGTAGAAGCGTACGCCGCCGATCAGGCGATAGGGCACTTTTTCGCGGACGAAAGCCTCTTCCAACGCGCGGGATTGGGCATTGGTGCGATACATGACGGCAATGTCGTTCAACGCGCGCCCGGCGCGCTGGAGCTTCTGGATCTCCTGCGCCACGAACGCGGCTTCTTCTTGCTCGTCGTAGGCCTCGTGGAGGGTGATGGCGGCGCCGCCCTGTTTTTGCGTGAAGAGCTGCTTGGGGGTGCGGTCGGGGTTCCGCGCGATGACCGCCTGCGCGGCGTCGAGAATTACCTGGGTCGAGCGGTAGTTTTCGGTGAGCAGGATTTGTTGCAGCTCTGGATAGTCCTCTCGCAGCCGGCGAATGTTGCGGTAATCCGCCCCGCGCCAGGAATAGATGGATTGATCCTCATCGGCCACCACATACAGGCTGCGATGCCCCTGGGTGAGGAGGCGCAGCAGCACATATTGCGCCAGATTGGTGTCCTGGAATTCGTCTACCAGGACGTAGCGGAAACGCCGCTGGTATTTTTCGAGCAGCTCGGCTTCTGTCTGGAACAGCCGTACCGGTTCGACGAGCAGATCGTCGAAATCCAGCGCGTTGTTGTGGCGTAGGGTGGCCTGATATTGCCGGTAGACGCGGACTACAATCTCGTCGTGATAGGTGCGGATGGGGTATTGTTCCGGCGTGAGGAGCTCGTTCTTCGCCTGGGAAATCGCGTTCAACATGGCGGCGGGGCGATATTTCTTGTCATCCAGCCCCAATTCTTTGATGACGAGTTTCATCGTCGCCAGCTGATCGTCGGCGTCGAAAATCAGATAGTCATGGGGAAGGCCGGCGCGGTCCGCCTCGCGTCGCAGGATGCGTGCGCAGGTGGCGTGGAAGGTTCCCATGGAAATATCCAGCAGGGCCGCGCCCTCCAGCATGGCGGTGAGGCGTTCGCGCATCTGCCGGGCGGCTTTGTTGGTGAAGGTGACGGCCAGCACCTGCCAGGAGGGGACGTGCATCTCGCTCAGCAGCCAGGCGATGCGATGGGTGAGGACGCGCGTTTTGCCCGAACCGGGGCCGGCAAGCACTAAGACGGGACCATCGGAAGCCGTCACGGCCTCGCGTTGTTGCGCATTGAGGGCGTGGAGGAGTGGGTGTGTTTGATCTATCATGGAGCCCATTGTAACACAGAGAAACCGCGCTGCAACCACAGCTCTCTGCGCCAGGGCCTACAGGAAAGATTGCGCTTCGGGGAGGGGTAATGGGGCGATGGGTAATGGGTGATGGGGAAGGGCAAGCATCCAGCCTACCCGATCCCCCGCTGGGCCTCGATATGACTGAGCAGGGCAGGCAGTTCGTCCTCGATCAACGAAAACATGTCGTGCGCTTCCTGCAGCCGCTCGCGCAGTGCCGGCTCTTCATCTTTGAGCAGTTCCAGCCCGCGTTCGGCGACTTGATGCAGCGAGGCCATCATCTGCAGGTACATGCGCATAAATTTGACCCACCCGCCGGGGGCAAAACGGTAACAGACCTGCCGGGGAAGGGGCGAGGGCGCGCGCTCGATGAGGCCCATCTCGTCCAGCAGGCGAGTGCTGGTGCTGATGGCGCTCTTGCTGGCCTGCAGCGTCTCGCACAGGTCCATGATGGATTGCTCCGGCGGGTTGGAGATCAAGAGCACGCCCAGGATACGCCCGGCCATGCGGGGAATGCCCATCTGCTCGAAGTACAGGCTGATGTCCTCAATGAAGTGCCGCTTTTCGTAATAGTGTTCTGGCATGGCGGTTCTATCATCTTTTCAGAGAAGGATAAACCGTGAGAAGTGAGGAACGACGACTCCCCCCCCTTCTCACAGCCCTTACCTGTAAGCCGCTACCGTGCCGATTGCCGCGCGGAACGGCGTTTGTTGGTCGCCCACTTGCCGATTTCGACGACGCCCAGCAATCCCAGTGCCACGCCGGCGACGAGCAGCCAGTCATTCAGGTGCAAAGGCGCGATTTCCATGACTTTTCCCAGGCCGGGGATGAGGAAGGGCAGGAAGGCCAGGAGCAAGCCGGAAAGCACGGCCCAAACCAGCGGCTTGTTCGTGCTCAACGGGTTCATGTGGAAGATCGAGCGCCGCAAGCTGCGATAGGCAAAGATGTAGATGAGGGAGTTGAGGGCGAAGCTGGCGAAGATCAGGCTGCGCCCATCCAGCGGATTGTTGTGCTGCAGGTAGTAGTGTCCGAAGAGCGTCAGCCCTACGGCGGCGCTCACCGTGCTGATGATGGCGATGAGCGACAGGCCCAGGGAGTTGAGCACCGGTTCGTCCACCGGCTTGGGCGGCTCTTCCATAATCCCGTCTTCCTTCGGCTCGAAGCCCAGTACAATGTCGGAAGGGCCGTCGCAAATCAGGTGAATCCACAGGATTTGTGCGACCAGCAGGGGGGCCGGCCAGCCCAGCAGCATCGCGCCAAAGACCAGGAGCACTTCCGCGAAAGAGTTGGAGAGCGTGTAGGCCACGACCTTGCGGATGTTTTCAAAGATGATGCGCCCCTCTTCGATGGCCGCCACGATGGTCTTGAAGTTGTTGTCGAGCAGAATCAGATCGGCCGTTTCCTTCGCCACATCAGTAGCGGCTCCTACCACGACGCCGATGTTGGCGCGTTTGAGCGCGGGCGCGTCATTGACGCCGTCTCCGATCATGGCCGTGATCTCGCCCCGCGCCTGCAGGGCGCGCACGATGCGGAGTTTGTCTTGTGGACGGATGCGCGCAAAGACGCTGATGTCGGGCACGCGGGCGGTCAATTCCTCGTCGCTGAGGGTCCGCAGCTCGTCGCCATCCAGAATCTGGTCTGGAGCCGTGAGCAAGCCGATCATGCCGGCGATGCGCTCGGCGGTCTTGCGATAGTCGCCCGTGATCATTTTGACTTTGATGCCGGCGCGGGTTGCGACCTGAATGGCCTCGTGCACCCCCTCGCGGATGGGATCTTCCATGGCGAGCAGTCCCACCCAGCGATAACCGGTGTGATCGCCCAACATCCCATCCGGGCGGTAGGCCAGCCCTAACAAGCGCAAGCCCTCACTGGCCCACTGTTCCACCTGCGCCAGGATTTGCTCCTGCTGCGACGCCGACGCGTCACACATCTTCAGCACAATCTCGGGCGCCCCTTTGAGGTAGTGGACGGTGCCCTCGGCGACGCGCTGTGCGGCGATCATGAACTTCGTCTCGCTGCTGAACAGCTCCTCGCCCAGGCGCTCGCTTTGGGCGACTAACTCCTGGGGATCGGCGTCGAGCTGCGCGCGCGCGTATTCCCACAGCGCGGCGTCCACGGGGCCTTCGAGGTCGTTGCAGTACACCATCACCTCCAACGCGCGTTGGGGGTCGTTGACGGCGACGTGGGTCACCTTCATCCGGCCTTCCGTGAGCGTGCCGGTCTTGTCCGTACAGATCGTCGTCACAGAGCCGAGCGTTTCCACCGCCAGCAAGCGCTTCACCAGACCATTGCGCTTGAGGATTTTCCGCATCCCCAGCACCAGAATGACCGTCACGGCGATGAGCAGGCCCTCGGGGATGGCCGCAATCGCCAGGATGATGGAGACGCGCAGCATTTCGAGGAAGGGTCGGCCCGAGAGCAGGCCGATGATCAAAATGGCGGCCGTAATCGCCAGCACCAGGCGGGTGAGTGTGCGGCTGAAGGCTTCCAGGCGAATCTGCAAGGGCGTCTTGGCCTCGATTTCCTCGTGGAGGCTGGTGGCGATCTGGCCCAGCTCCGTGCGCGCTCCGGTGGCGGTCACGCGCATCAAGCCCCGCCCGGTGAGCACGGTGGTGCCCATGAAGACTTGATTTTGTTCCGGAGCGGTGGTCTTGCCGACCGGCTCGCTTTCGCCAGTGAGAATGGCCTCTTCGACCGTCAGCTTGAGCGCTTCGAGCATTTCGCCGTCGCCGGGGATGTGCTCGCCCGCGTTGAGCAGCACGAGGTCGCCTGGAACGAGGTCGCGCACCTCGATTTCCTGGCGCTCCCCATCGCGGATGACGGTGGTGGTGGGCTTGAGCATCCCTTTGAGCGCGGTATACGTCTGTTGCGCCTGGTATTCCTGGATGAAGCCCAGGATGGAATCCAGGAGGACGACGATCATGATGATGATGAAATCGCTGAATTCCTGCATCAGCAGCGAAATCAACGCTGCGGCCAGGATGACGTAGACCAGGGGATTTTTGAATTGATTGAAGAAGATGCTCCAGGCCGAGGCGCGCTTGCCTTCCGGGAGGGCATTGGGGCCAAACTCGCGCTGACGCTGTAACGCTTCTTCAGTGGTGAGGCCTTTCGCTAGGGTTGTCAGGGACATGTTCACCTCGTGAGATTGGATTTTCGACGCATATTATAGCGCGTTCTTAACGTTCTGTCAATACAGAACGTACAATATGATGGCGTTCTCTCTGGTCTGAGGGCTTTTACCAGGGACGCAAACGCGCGCACGTACCAACGTGCGCGCGTTCCGTCGTCGGCACTACGCTTCGGTGTACCCTGCCAGCGCCAGCGCTCGCGGGCCGGTGTTGATGCCGAGCACCGGGCCGGTGATGTTGATCAGCAGCTCCTGGGGATGGAACTCCTCCCGGATGCGCTCCGCCAGCGCTTCGGCCTCCTCTGGGACATCGCCATGCAGCACCGCGACATGGAGCGGCTTGCTCGTATCCAGCCGTTTGAAAAATCCCTTGTAAAGCGTCTCGATGCCGCGCGTGCGCGTCCGCACCGCTGTCTCCACTTCCACCAGGCCGCTGTTGTGATCAATGTAGACCACGGGCTTGATTTTGAGCAGCGTCCCCAGCAAATTGACGGCGTTGCCAATGCGTCCGCCTTTGTGGAGGTATTCGATAGATTCCATGTAGACCAGCTGGACCATGCGTGAGCGGGCGTCCTCGGCGGCAGCGATCACGGCTTCCACATCGCCGCCAGCCTCGCGGGCGCGCGCTGCCGCCAGGACTTGCCAGCCCAGCGACATTGTCGGCCCCTTCGAATCAATCACGTGGACGGGCACGCTGACCATGGCGCCGGCCTGTCGGGCCACATTGTAGGTGCCACTCATAGCGCTGCTCACGGTGAGCACCACAATGTCCGTCGCTCCCTCGTCGCATAGCCGCTGGTAGAGGGCCAGAAAATCCCCCGGCGTGGGATGGGATGACGACGGATAGACGGGGTCCGTTTCCAGGCGGCGATAGAATTCCGGCGCCTGGAGATCAATGCGATCCCGGAATTGCTCCTCTCCCCAGATGACGTAGGTTGGAATGACGGCGATGCCGTACTGCTCTACCAACGCCTCGGGGATATCGCAGGTGCTATCGGCGACCAAAGCTATTTTAGGGACGGTCATCAATTCTTCTCCTTCCTTGGATAATTTTTGGCCCATTTTAACCCTTTTGTCCCTAAAGTGAAGTGCGCGCGTTCTACATAAAATAAAATCCGCGTATGCCAGGGGGTAACCCTTTGTGGGAGCACAGCCTCCCAGCACGGGATGGAGGAGCTCTTATACCAGATTCACGCGCCGCGCCGAGGATTTCCCATTGCCTTGATTGGGCAGAATTCGTCCGTTGGATTTATTACAACCACTCTATGAGCGACATCTAATCCCCAAAGAGCTGCTGACCCTGCTGAACGAGCCAAGCAGCTCATGATAGGGAGCCGATAAACCCAAATTCATAACCTTCGACGGCGGACTGCGAAACAAGCTAGCCCACAAACTATGAGGATCAACACAGCGGGGGCAAGTATTAGAGGAAGGGAACGATCGGAGTGTTGTTCCATCTGTAAGGTAATGAAATCTCCTATTGCTTCACCATGCTCAAAAACGGACAATCGGTCGCCATTAGCCCAGTTATAAACCCCTACGCGCATTTGCAACGGTCCCTCTGGCGTGCGCAATAGCTGAATGCGATGCTCATCTGCAATGATCTCTTTCGATACCCAGGTTGTTGGCGGATGGTTACGGTTGCTGCCGGGAGCATGATCCTGTTGCCCCAGCAGTTCGCCCTGGTCATTGAGCAAGTGCACGAAGACGGAATAATCAAAATCCGGGCGCTGTGCCGCTTCCCAGTAGAGGGTGATAGTCACCGCTAAGGGGTCTTGAGCCAGATCATAGCCACGTAAAATGAGCGTCTGGCCAAAGTTCACTTCCAGGGGATAGGAGATTTCCACCTCCGTTATGGTGGGGGCGCGTTGATATGCCGGTCGAATTACCCATCCGGGCATGTAGATAGCCAGAGCGAGCAGACCCACGGCGATTCCCCCTGCCAGGACTGGTTTCCAACGCCGTCCAGCCCAACCGATAAGGCCAGTAGCCAACAAGATTGCTATAGGTGCGATGGCGGGGAAGAGATACCGGCCTTGCCAGCGGCTCGAATTGCCCATGAGGCCAAAAACGAAGCTATAGAGTTCATGGGCGAGGGCTGCGAAGAAGAGCACGCCCAGCAACTTCGCCTCGGTGCGCTCCAGGCGCTGCCGCAACCCGCACCCGATCCAACCCAGGGGAGCTGCGAGGCAACCGAAAGCGATCCACCGATAAACCTGTTGGGGCGGGTAGATATTCATCCAACCAAAAACGGCCCAGAAGGACCGAAATTGAGTCTGGAAGAGCAAAGGCCATTCGCGAATTGGGAGGGGGGTTGATCTCCAATGGATTGCGAAAACTTGTCTGTATATCTCTAGCCCTAACGGATCTCCGTACAGCAGTTGATTCCGCAGCCACCACCAGAAACTGCCAGCGATCACAATTCCCAATGCAACTCCCCAGGCGCGCACGGTCGCTTTCAGGCATTGTCCATGCCGATACCTGATCAACAGCGCGAGGACACTCACGCCGATCACGGCGAGGCTGGTGAATTTTGCCAGCAGGATAGCCAGCACCCAACCACCTAATGCAAGCCCATCGCGTTTGGTCGGCGGACGATCGTGTGCCAGCAACCGAATAGTTTGCCATAACAAGCCTGTAGAGGCAAAGGTAACCAGGTTGTCATTGTTTACCGAGGCGGAGATGAACAAGAATTGGGGATTGAACGCGACCAGCATGGCAGCCAGCAAAGGAATGGCCCGTTGTTGTGGGAAAATGGTCCTCCCGATAGCATATGTGAGCATTATTGTTCCCAAACCTAACAACGAGGAGAACCCCCGAGCTAGAAAGAGTGCCAATGTCCAGCCGCGATATGGCCATGCTCGTTCTGCATCGTCGTGGAGCGCAATGTTTAGATCCCCCCCACCTTGTCCCCACTGGAAAAAGTCCGGGTTGGGGCGAAACATTCCGGTCGGATCCGTCAGGTCGACAGGGGCAACGACCAGCGCCGTCAGCAAGTAATAGAGGGGCGGATGATGGGCTTGGCCTAAAGCGCCAATCTCTTGACGTGGCAACGCTCGTTGTTGGAGGATGTGAACTACGTATTGAAAATGGCCCGTTTCATCAGGCGCTTCCCAGAGCGGGGTGGTCACGTTGTAATAGATGGCTAATGCGATGTACAGAACTGCTACGGCGCCAGCAGCTAAACTCTTGCCTCGTTTTTTCGTTGGTTGGTGCATTTTATGTTTCGCTCTTCTTCTGACCGACGATGTGGACAACCTTGATTTACCCTTGATCTTTACTGCCAAGCATGATTACATTAGACTTGGGCAGATCCATAGTCTCCTCGGCGAATCTCAAAACCACTTGCATGGAAAAGGTAGCGCGAAATTATGAAATTTTCAAGTAACTGTTTAACCGCCGACTAAAAAACGGCGTAGGTTCCTGAACAGCTGCTGAAGATTAAGAATCAAATTGGGTCATATGATCAACTTTTACCCCCTTTCCCTTCCCCCCCGCGCTTTGCGCAGGGGGGAAGGGAAGCTTTTTTTGTATGTTTTTTGCAAGCGAGCCACGCTTACCCGCAAAAAACCCTTATTTTTCTCCCTCTCCCCAGCGGAAACGCTGGGGAGAGGGTCGAGGGAGGAGGTAATTTGAAATCTACAAAAGTTCATTAATTGTTGTTTTGCCTGACTACGTGACGTAAGGTTGAGCAATCACTTTTGGAGCTTATTTTAACCCTTTTGTCCCTAAAGTGAAGTGCGCCTCGCGCCGTAGGGCGCCTTTCACGGGCGAGAAATGGTCACGCGGGGGCGCGGAGGATTTCTCCTGCACCCCGTGATGCGGGGGGATGGAGTTCATGCTGGGACGGGGCTTGATGCGTGGGGATGCTTCTCAGCGGTGAGGGGTGAGTTCCCTCCGGCGGTGGACGTCCGCCGCTCTCCAGCGCCGGAGGGAACTCGGGTCACTCGCGGTGGAAACGACGCCGCAGCAGGACCGAGAGATACACTATCATGCCGATCACCATGGTAAGAGACATAGTCACCCTCCTTTCCTTGAACCTGTCTATGCGCTCAGAACCATTTGCACCTGCCTGGCTTGCCGATTCAAAAAAATGCGTTCCTCGAAACCGTTGCGGGTCGGACACTGCTTTTTTTGCAGAATCCCGCACTTGATGAGACGTTCCAAATCTTCGGCGGAGATGCTGGAGCGCTGCGTCGTGAAGTCCAAGGTGAGGCGCCGGCTCCGCTGCTCGAGGACGTCCAGGTCCCGAATCCAGCCAGCCAGCTGCCCCAAAGGGAGGTACTGCTGGGCAAGGTCGTAGAGCTCCTGCGCCACGCTCATGGGCGAGGCGGCGACGTACACTGTCTTGCCGCACCGTTGCAGCTCTTTCACCAGGCCCACAAAGTAGTGATCGCCGGTGACCAGGACGATGACCTCGATCTCGGGCCGGCGCCACAGCAGAGCGCGCACGGCGCGGGCCATGGCTTGATCGGCCTGATCCTTCTGTTCTCCCGGCCGCTCGCCGCTATAGACGGCGTGTGACTGAAAGCCGTAGCGCTCCAGCTCTTGTCGGATCAACGTCAGGCGCGGATTGCGCCAATCGGCGAAGGCATGACATTCCACGATGTTGAGATGGGCGAGGCTCTGAAGCAAGGCAATCACGACCCGTTCTGTCTGGTTCTCCGCATCCACGAAGATGGCTGCTTTTGCCGGCTGTTGCAAGGTCTCCATTGCTGCCCTCCCTTCCGCTCTCTTGCCTTTCCACCTTCCCGTTTTTTCGCCTTTTCGCCTTTTCGCCTTTTCGCCTTTTCGCTTTCTCGTATCGTAGCAAGATTGGTTGATCGTTCCTTGACCGGGGACTCACAGTTTTTCGCGGTGAGGTGACAGGAGACGGCGCGGCGCGGACACAAAAAGACCGGGGGAGCGTGATTTGTCTCCCCCGGTTGACTGCGAGCTGACAGGGTCAGGGTGTGAAGCTGAGCATGTGGTGGCGCAGCAGGTCACCCATCAGCGCGAGGATGGGTGGGCCGAACGCTTCGTGCAATTCGCCGACGGTTTTCTGACCGTCGAGGGCTTCAAGGAGGGGACGCGCATCGGTGTGCAGGGGCAGCAGCTGATTGCCCTGCAGCAGCACAAGTCCCCACGTTTCGGGGCGGCTTTGGTAGTGCGCGGTCGGCCGCCAGGCGGGGTTGAGGCGCAGGGCGGGAGGGGCCGGCAGTTCAACCGGCGTTCCAGGGCGCGCCAGAGGATCTGCCGGCAGCATCAGCTCCAGCGCCAGGGCCTTACATCCGCCGTGACAGACGGCGAAGGCGTGACAGTGGTGGCACGCTGCCGGAATGCTGGCGCGGAAGCGTTCCATGGCGGGGGAATGCCACACCTCCTCCAACGGTTGGGTGAGCAGGTTGCCCGCCCGCAGGCTGGAAAGCGTGCAGGGCCGGAGATTCCCCCATGGGTCAATGGCGCCATAGGCGACGCCGGCGAGGCAGCCTTGCGAGCTGTTGGGAGCAAAGCATTGGGGGATGCAGTTACCGTATTTCACCGGTTTGCCCGCTTTTCGTAGCGCTTCGATGTGTGCAAGCGCCTGCGCCAGGGCCGTCTCATCGAGCGTGAGGCCGGGGAGGAATTCCCCCATGTAGCGGTTGAAGACGACGCTGCGCACCCGAAGCCGTTCCGCCAGCGAGACGATCTCGGACAGTTCGGCGAGGTTAGGGACGGTCAGCACGGTGCTGAAGGCCACGGGGAGGCCTTGCGTGATGGCCAGCTCTACGTTGGCGAGCGTTTCGGCGAACGATCCCGGTGCGCCGGTGAAGCTCTCGTGCGTTCGAGCGGTCGCGCCGTGCAGGGAGACCAGCAACCCGGTGAGGTGGGAGCACTCCCGCAGTGCCTGCACGAGGGCCATCGGATCCGTCCAGCGGGCATTGGTGAAGAGGGTGAACTCGAGGGCGCGGGATTCGATAGCGGCGAGCAGCGCGGGGAAATCAGGGTGCAGCGTCGGCTCGCCGCCGGTGAGTTTGAGGCGTTGGGCGTGCGGGGCGAGCTGCTCCAGCACCCGCAGCCAGCCCTCCGCGCGCAACGGCGGGACGTCGGAGGGCGTCAGCGGGGCTCGTTCGCGCGCGCTGAAACCGTTGGAGCAGCCGGCGCAGCGATTGTTGCAGGCGGGGGTCAGCTCCAGGGCGTAGAAGACGGGAGCCGAGAGGACGCGGAGCATTATCCCGGCTCGCAGGCGCAGTTGTCGTCGAGGCTCATCGCGGGATTCGAGGCATCGGAAACGGGAATCGGAATGCCAGGCGTGATGATAGTCGGGACAGCGGGCAAACGGGTTTCCAATTGGGGTTCAAATAGCGGCAATTCCAGAGACTTCTCAGTCGGATGCTTTGCTGTCAGCACCTCTCGTGTTGGGATCATACCGGGTACCTCCCGAAACCATGCTACAACTCCAACTGCATCACCAGCTGTTCTTGCTTTCCGAGGTGAGCGTAGTCATGATAACGTCGGCCTTGCTCATGAAAGCCAGCTTTCTCAAAGACGTGAAGGGCTCGATCGTTTGTGATGAGCACGTAGAGCACGATCCTATTATAGTGCAATTTTGCCTCTTTGAGAAGCCGAGCTAACAATTCGCTGCCGACTTTGCGGTCCCGATAAGATTCATACACGCCAATTCCTAATTCGCCGACGCCAGGTTGATCCTCACAGGGAAAAATCTGAGCTTCTCCAATGATCACGCCGGCGTCCTCTGCCACATACAGCAAATGATCCGGCGCCTTTTCCGGGTGATATAAGGCCGCTTCCCACTGCGGGGTAGGGACATAGTGCGGCGTCGAAAAATACTGCCCTTCAGCACAAACCGCGTTGATGAGGGCAATAATCTGCCCGGCATCAACGCGGTCGGCGCGTCGCACAAGGGGCGAGGGGGAATTCATGCTGAGGAGTCTCGCTCCAGGCCGGCGGTATTTTCGATCAGCGTTAGCAAACGCTCGAGGTTGACCTTTTGGTTGGTGGCAAACTGCTGGATGATGTAAGACATGTGTCTGACCTGCGTCGCATTGAACGTTTTGATGCGCCCTTGAATGGACTTCAAGGTGCGCTCTAAAAGTACTGAGTAGGGCGAGTATTGCTGGAAATACGCGACCGCCGCAGCATACTCCTCGGCGGCTCGATCCAGGAGCTGCTCTTTTTCCTCCGCGTTGAGGGCTTCGTTGGGACGGTCAACGACCTGCTTGATGTTCCGCACCGCCCGGCCCAGGTGCACTTTGCCCAACAATTGCCACCAGTCCTCCACGGGCCATTCTGGCGCGTGGGCAAATCCCTCTGACGTCAGCCGATACTCCTTGGGAATGAGGGCCAGCACCCGCTCGACGTATTCCTTGCCCACCCCTTCATCTCCCATGTCGCCGTACACCTGCGAGAGATCGTCGTAGGAGTCGGCCAGTCGGCGTCCCAGATCTTTTTGGCCTTCTGCCACCTGGATACTGGCCTCGAGGGAGTCAATGGCGCGCCGGTATTTTTCCTCGGTCGGTCCCATTTCCGGATGGCTCTTCAGCAACCATCCCCAGTCGCAGTAAAGGCTGCCGAGCTCGTTGTGCGCTTCCCAAAGTCGAACGGGCTCTTGCACTTGCCCTGCGAAGATGCTCCTCGCCCGCTCCAAATGTTCTTGAGCGGTTTTGAAGAAATCCTCCGCTTCTTCAGGAGAACAGAGCTCCTCTTTCCATTCCTCGCCGCGGACGCGATATGCCAGCCCCAGCGCCAGGTGCGCCAGGCCCTGCCCGCGAAGGTGCTGCAGGCTCTCGAAAATCTTCAGCGCTTCCTCGCAACGACGTACCCCACGCTCGGGGTAATTGTCATAGATGTATGCCAGCCCGAGGGTGTTCAGGGAGTACGCCAGCGGCACGGGGGGGCCGTTTTTGCGCAGGCTGATGGCATCTTGCAACGTGGCCTCGGCCTCGATGGCCAGGCCCAATTGGACATAAATGAACCCCAGGTTGGTGAGGGTGGCGGCCATCTCGTCCTTGATATCGGCCTCGCGGAAATGCCAGATGGCGCGTTTGTATTCTGCCATCGCCCGTTTGTTCTGTCCCAACGCCCAGTAGTAATATCCCAGGTTGTTGCGCGCGCGGCCAAGCAGGCGGGAGCGCCACCAACTGCGCGGATCATTTTCACCCTCGGGGGCCCAGGCTTCCAGGGCGGCCAGCGCCTCCTGCAATTTCCCCTCCACCGGCTCTTCTTCGCTGACGTACAGGGCGGCCTCGGCCCACACGACCGTCAGGGCGGCAGCGTAGAGCGGATCTCCCTGGAGCATCTGGCTTTTCTCGATCCGTTGGGCGATCTCGATGGCGCGTTGATGTTCTCCCTGACCCAGATAACGGCGGCACCAGCGCACCGCCGCGTCGCGTTCCAACAGCGCCGCGGGGAGCCGGCGCGCCACCCAGGCGTCCTCGCGGCTATCGTGCAGGAAGTGCAGCAGGGCGTCGCGCAGGCGCATGTCCAGGGCACTATCCCCGGCGCGCACCGCTTCCTCCGCCCAGGGGAGATAGGCGCGCCAGAAGCCCTCCCAGGGATCTATTTGCAGCGCGTAGTAGAGCGCGTCGGGCTTGAGGAGCGGGGCCGAAGATGGTTCGGCCGCGAGGCGTTGCTCGCAGGTGTGATAGATCCGGCGATACGTCTCGGCGTACTCCTGCCGTTCCCGCAGCAGATAGCGGTCGAACAGCGCGTAGAGCTCGTCATGGATGAAGAGCTGCGCCGTACCGGCGTGCCCCTTGACGAAAGTGAAACGGCGCAGAGCGTCCAACCGCGCCTGGCATTCTTCCGATGACCACTCTGGTTCGAGGGTGTGCAAGAGCCCGGCGTCCAATCCCTTGCGGGCCAACGCCAGGTAATGCAATGTGATGTAACTTTCTGCTGGGATGCTGTGTAGCTCCTCCATTAAATACTTGTCAATATCCGCAACCGGCAAGTTCCCGGCGCTCGCTGCGCTCGCCTCGTAATGGGGGGGGAAGAGGTCGGCGATGTCGCGTCCGTTCAATATCAGGTCAATGACCAGGCTCAAGCGAATGGGATGTCCCTCGCTGTACTGCCAGGCCAATGCCCACACTTCCTCTGGAATGTCCAGCAGGCGGGGTTCCTGCTCCTGCAGTTCGGCCAGGTAAGCGCTGCAGGCCATTGGAGAAAGTCCTCCCAGCTCGAAATCCTGGAAGGAGCAAGCGCCCGACTGTTCGGCGAGCGCCCGCAGCTCTTCCCGCAGCGGCGCGGGAGGGCGCCCGGCGAGGAGGACGACGGTGTTGGGCAGGGAGGGCAGCACCTGAAGCAACCAATCGTGGATTTCCAGGTAGCTGGTTTCCAGCCCGCAGACTTCTTGCACCCGGTCGCTCTCGCGTTGGATCAATTCGGTGGTGTCGAATCGCAGGGCCAGCCGCTGCTGCGAGGCGAGGTCCTGATAATCCTGAAGGAAGGCCTCTGTGAGCGCGGCCCGTTCCTCCGGCGAAATTCCGACCCCGCCGGCTCGCCGTCTTTCGATGTCCGCGCTTTTTGCCCGGTACGCCGCAAAGCGCGCCGCTTGCGGGTCCAGGCCGTCTGCCAGAAGCTGCTGCAATCCCGCGACACTGTGGGCCTCGGCGTGGTACAGGTCAATCACCGGGCTGACGGGCACGGTGGGCGGGGCGAGTTTCGCCCCCTCCTCGATGAGGCGGGTTTTGCCTATCCCGCCGGGGCCGATGAAGTAGAGGATCGCGGTCTCATGCCCGGAGCTCTCCAGGGCTTCCTTGATCGCCTGCAATTCGCGGTCGCGTCCAACGGCATGGGGGGTTTGCGGGGCAAAGGGGAATGTTTCAGAAGTTGGCATTTCAAGATCTCCTGTCGCTTGTTGCATAGACATCTTGTGGGATCAGCCTTTCAACTTGTTCTTGTACTTCGCCCTGCAGCGTCGGCGGGAGCACGGCTGCCTCCCCCCAGAATTCCTGATCGCCCCTGAACAGCCGGAGAAAAGTATCGGCATTGTCGGTGTCAAGCTGCTCTTCGGTGAGATAGGTCTGCAGGAATTGTTGCACACGGTTCTCGCGGTCATCCGGCGTCTCGTCGGCTGTTTCCCGCGCCAGATGATAGAGGGCTTCTAACAATAATGCCCCCCGATCCAGCTGATTTTTCCCGGCCTGTCCTTCATAGAACTCTCGGAGAAACGTGTGGCGTTGCCGGAATTTCTTCGGATCGCTCATCTGGATACGCAGGTCGAGGATGCGTCTGACCGGCAAACTGATGGTATAGCCGCGCAGCTCTGAACTCCAGAAAACCAGGTTGGTCTGTTCCAGTGCCCCGAAGAGATGCAGGTAATAGCCGTCGCTGAGCGCCCCAAATTCTGCATCTACGACCTGTCCTAATAAGGATCGCGCCGATTCGACATTGAACCTGCGGGGCGCGCTCAAGGTACGCAGGATGTCGCGCTCGCGTTCCAGCACTGTGTCCTTGAGGAGCTCCCTTTCGACCTGACCCAGGAGGGCGAGGCTTTGCTCTGCAGTGGGCTTCCCTTCTTGCCAGGCCACGCTCCAAACCTGATTGGCATAGGGATGTCCAAAGGTGTAGGGATAAATCTCCCTGGCTGCCTCTTCTGGGAGGGCATAGCGCGTCAGTTGTTCTTGCGTGGTCTGCAGGTCGAACTCCCGCAATTCCCACACTTCCAACCGCTGACGGACGCTGAACTCCTTCCAACGCGGCAATTCCTTGCGGCTGGCAATGACGAAGAGGACGCGATCCGTGCGCGCCAGGGGAGCGATGATCTCGCGTTCCAGCCAGAAGAAATCGTCCGGCGGCAGCTTTTCGACGCTGTCGAAAAGAAGCACGATGATAAAACGCTGACTCCATTCTATCACATCTTGAATGAAATGGCCAACTGAAATGGCACCTTTATCTTCACTGTCATCCGGGGCAGGAGTCTCTCCGCGTTGTAAGCCATCCTGCAGCGCTTGCAATAGTGCCTTCACGGAACTCGGGTCTTCTGCCTTGAACGGCAGTTTTGTAAAATCCACCAGGGCAGTCAAAATCCCCCGCGTGTGGAGTTTTGCTGAATCCTCAGTTTTAGCAGAAAATTCTGTGTAAATATGTTGCAATAGCCAGCTCTTGCCTATCCCGGGCGCGCCCCAGAGGTGGATCACCGGCCGGGTAATGGGGTAACCGGCCTGCCCCTCTTCGATTTTGCGGCGGATGGCGCGCAAGTCTTCCTCACGCCCTACAAAATGGGCGGCATTATAGGCTTCACGGGTGGGCGTGGGTGTATCTGGGATAGGTGGATAGATAGACATGGTTTTTCCTCCTGATAAAGAGCTGGACAATCATCTACCAGCGTTTATTTTTCGATGTATTCATTGACGGTCGCTATAATTTCTTGTGTCTTTTCTGGATTACGGTGACAATAATCTAGCAAAAGGTTTACTTTCTCATCATGGCGCATTCCGCGAGATATTTGGTCGTATATAGAGGGATACTCAAACATAAGCAGTCTTTCATACTCGGAATCATCTAGCCGTTTAAGTAAGGTGTCCAAAATCTTTAGTTCATGTGATGTTGCGGGGGGAGGGCTTTGTAGCCATTCCCGGCTGGATGTTTCAGGCAATATCGAAGCCTCTGCAGCAATGTTGCCTAAAGTGTTTACGTCGACGGCATTCTGGCTTCCGACGACATTACCATTCCCAAAAATATGGATTGAATGCGCAACAGGAGGGCTACTTACTGAAGTGCTTGGAGGTTTTCTTTCTGATCTAAATTGTGCATAGGCGTTTAATGTCTCCCACTCGCTTGCTTGCAACAATGTTTTATTAAAGGGAGAGATAGTTCTGGTATGCACATGGAATAAATACCGTCCCAGCTCAAACAGACGCCTGGGTGTCTGCGCTAAGGAGGCTAAAGTATTATCAGGTTTGACAACATTAGTGTCGCAAAACTGTGCAAGTTCTGAAGACTTCCCCTTGGTGGCCCATTTTACACGTGATTTGATGAGCTTTTCTAATCGCGTAATTTCCCACTGCAGTTTCCACGGTTTATACGGTTCAGCTATTTCCAGGAATTCCCCTGGTAAAGCGATGTAGATATTGACGTTCTGTGGCAGAACATACAAGGTGTATATTTGGTCAAGCAATTGCTCTATAACGCTCGACTCTGCATGTTCGCTATCATCAACGTCCAGCACGATGCTGAATGTCTTACCCGGGGAAGAAATCGAGGTGTCAATGATATCGTTCCACACTGCTGCGAATACAACAGCGCTCTGATATTGCAAGTGCGTTGTTCCCTGCGCCAGCATGATCAGTTGCGCTGTTTTGCCGCTTCCGGCCGGGCCAACGATCAACCGGCGATTTGAGTAATCGCTCTCTCCTCCAAGCGCTACAAAGCATTCTTTCAATGCCGGGTCTGCCTCGCCGCGTGGGAAATCGAAGGGATTGCGTACCCGCCCCAGAGTTTTGTCATAGACAAAACCCAGTTCCAGTAACCACTGCTCCATCGCGCTGCGCTGTGTGTCCATCGCTTCAGGCTCCGTGATGAGGGGAAACAATGGCAAGCCGGCGGTCGCGCCCGCTGAGGCCTCGAGACCGCCGGTTGGGATCACTCCCATCACAAATATTATACCCAGGATCAACGCCACATGCAAGCCCGGCTCTGTCGCGCGGCCCCTGGGATTTGAGCCTGTTCCCTTCAAAATCATGTCTTTCCTGCAAACAGCGCGCGGCGTTAGAAACGTATGGCGCGCGCCGCGGCGATATAGGTAACCTCATGATAGCAAAAAGCGCCGCCGGATGCTTGACCGGCAGCGCTTGAAACTTGACATGAAGTTGACGAAACTCTGACAATCCGTGACTGCGTCACGGCGCTTGCGGCTCCTCGAGGTATTCCAGCCGGAACCCCTGGTTGTGCTCGGTGAGCAGGTAGATGGGAGCGCCCGGCAGCGGCTCGATTTTCTCGCGGATGCGCCGCACTAGCCGGCTGACGGCCTGATCGGTGACGCCCTCTGTCGTATCCCAGACTTTGAGGATCAACGCTTCTTTCTCGCACCAGCCGCGGCTCTGGTGCAGCGCCAGCAGGAATTTGTGCTCCAGCGGCGTCAACTCGATCAGCCGCGCGCCGATCCG